>ENA-OVGB01001954-OVGB01001954.1-human-gut-metagenome-genome-assembly--contig:-NODE-1954-length-16384-cov-3.601323_pt1 | contig 16384 bp, 12 predicted proteins | sample MGYA00237767_ERZ505413 | MGnify/ENA primary metagenome ERZ505413 (study PRJEB26158, sample SAMN06016410) | human gut metagenome | biome: human gut; feature: ankylosing spondylitis patient; material...
GGTAGAACACCAGCCTTCCAAGCTGGATACGTGGGTTCGATTCCCATCACCCGCTTTTTTGTTACCCTTTTTTGTTTGTCCACTAAGTATTTCATAATGCATTTAAACTGTCATACAGCTGCTTTTACGCATACCTATACACAAAACAAAAAGCCGATACACCGTGTCTCCACGAAATGTATCGGCTTTTATTATGCGCTAGATAAAATATGTATTCCCTAATAATGTCTGATTAGAATAAATCTACACGACCTGAAAACTTATCATTTATAACATAGTATGCAGAATACTCCTCCGGCTTGATGTAGATGTTAAGCTTTCTGATGAAGCCTGCCTTGTGTCCCTCAGCAACGAACTGAGCCTTAACACGCTCCTCGACAGCTGCTGTATCAACCTCGCTGTTCTGGTACTGAACAATAATCTCCGGCTTTACCGGCTCCTTCTTTGCAGTTTTTGCCTCTTTAGCTGTCTTTGCAGCTTTTGCTGCCTTTGCTGTTGTCTTCTTGACAGTGTCCTTTACATCAGCCTTAACCTCAGCGGCCTTCTCAGCAACCTTCTCAGTTGTCTTTTCAACAGCCTTCTCAACCTTCTCGGTTGTCTTCTCTACGGCTTTTTCTACCTCAGCCTTTACATCGGCTTTTGCATCAGCCTTAGGCTCTGAAACCGGCTGTGCCACTGTTTCCTCTTTTTTTACTTCAACCGGCTTTACTGCTGGCTTTGCTGTCTTTGAGTTATTCTTTTTACGCATACTATTTTCCTCCTCATGCTCATTATTCACATACTAAAAAATTTTCAATTGCAACTAAAGCTTCCTGCTCATCATCACCCTTTGTAACAATATCAACAGACATTCCATCTGAAGGATTAAATGCCATAATACCCATGATGCTTTTTGCATTGATTTTGCGATTGTCACTCTCCAATGTAATCTCACTATCGAACTTGCATGCCACTTGAACAAGCTCTGCGATTGGATTATCATGACCTTCACATACTTTTGTAACGACAATACTCTTCTTACTCATACGTTCTCCTTAAACAAAAAGTATTAAACCTGTTTCATACTTATTTAATATATCCCAATTGTAACCGCTTTTCAATCCTTATGAAAATTTCTGTTAAACTTTACCTAAGGAGCTTACATTTAATGTCACAAAATCGGCATTATTACAACATTATTCTGTTTATTTTGTCATGTACGTGATAAAATGCAAGCCACCATTATAAAACATTCTGTCAGCATCCTCATAGCTCATCGATGTTGTTGCGCCATTATCCGGATTATAAATATATAAAGCTCCATTTGAAGAGTATCCTGTCACAAGCACTGCCGACGTATTTCCCGTCATCGCAAATACCGGATTGCCCTGGCTGATATAAAAGATAATATCCTCAGAAGACACTCCCTGTAAATCCAGGATTTCCTTGTCCGGCAGGTTGTTTTTGAGCACATCAACAGCACTGCTGCCTGCTCCAATCAGCTCAGACACACTTACCGTAACATCATTGTAGGTAAGCATTGCACTTACTGACTTCACGACACTGTCAGCATCCTTATCGGTTTCATTACATGCAATATTCGCAAATGCATTTACTGCATTTTTTCTTGCCCTCATCCATACATACTGCTGGTTTGAGTCAATTACCACTCCCATGCTGTCATTTGCCTGTTTTATGGCATCCGAGATGTTATCAGATGCAAAAATCACATCCCCCTTTGCATAAACATAGAAATGGACTGTATTGTCATCAAACTTTAAATCAACAGTAGTATCATGCGAATTTATAGTCATCTGTGCTGTCAGCTGCTTCAGCTTATCCGGCTTTTTACCACCTGCTATACTAATGGCGCTGACCGTCAGCTTTGTATCGGACTGGCTCGTATCAAGAGCTATCTTCTGCTTCGAATCAGCCTCCCGGTTCATAATGGTATCCTGACCGATTTCTGCATACACACCATTGTTTTGTGCAATCAGATCTATCGTTACCGTATATCCATCCACAGAAATTTTCTCGACATAGCCGCCCGAAGGGGTATATGTCTTAAGCTCCGACTGGTCAGATGTATCAAGAATAATAAGGCCATTCATCGGAAATGTTGTGTTTCCGGCTGCATCAGAGACCACATCAGCAGCATTCGCCTGTCCATATATGAAATCCTCACCTATGAAGCCAAGCGGACGCAGATACTGGTCGTCGCCCTTTTTGACCTCAAAGGTCTTGCCACTCTTTAAATCCATCACTTTTATGGTATTTGATGAGTACTGATTTGCAGAATCCACCCATGCAAAGTATCTGTTACTCTCCGATGCGCAGTAAGAGCCTGTAGACAAGCCCTCTACCACCTTCTTTACTGACATCGAACCTAAATTAATCCTATAGAGACTGTCATCCATCATGAGATAGAATTCATTCTTCTCATTGAGATAAAGCATCTTGCCCATCTCCGCCTTTAGCACCTCATATGATGTCTTAGAAGGAATAAACGCTTCCTCATCTATAGTATGTGCCAGACCGTCATAATGGTACACACCGGTTCCCACCTCTCCCTCGTGGGTGCCTCTGTTCATATATCCGTATACCACAAAATCAATACTGCCCGCTTCGTCTACACTGACAATCTTTATATCGTGATGATTCCAGTTCTCACGCTCATCAATGCCCTCAGCGTCCCTGAAGCTGAATACCTTGATTATCATTCCATTGTTGATATCATAGGAGTATAAATCTCCCTCCTGGACAAAGCATATCACACTGCCTGCTTCATTGGCCCTGTACTCTGCCTCACTGCTTCTGATGCCAAGCATTACGCTGCCTGAATCCGATATAAAGCTGTTTTCACTGTTAAAAATCTGATTTGCCGTTCTCTCATAGTTGAGCACGTACATACGGCTTTCCGTCTGGCGCAGCCTGAAATATTCTCTCACATTGTAATACTCAGTCTCACCCTTACCGTCCACACAGCTCATCACATAGTCTATTGTGACCACATCATAAGAATCGTTTATTTCCTTTAGGGCTATGACAGGATTCGTATACTGTGCAGCGGCCATTGAGCCCCAGGTAATCTGACTCACCGTAGATGTCAGATCCACATGTGCAAGCGTATTTCTGTCACCAGTTGTTGTCTCCATATATGTTGTAAAGAAGGATTTGTCATCCTTTATAAACGTCTCATCATGAAACTTCTTTGCAAACTCGACAACCTTTGCAGCTGCCTTTCCATCGGTCTGCATAATCCTGCTGTAATAATATACATTATCCTGACCACTTGTGATGGTAAACACCAAAAGATACTCAGTATTTTCATCCATAACATTCGGCATGCTTATGTCCGCCTGAATAGTATTATCCTTATTGGAAAAAGAAGATATCTCGTCATCGGCCACCAGCCTCTTGCCATCCATGCTTCTGATCTTGTATGATATCCTGTCAACAGCCATGCCATATGTTGAAATGGATAATGAGAGCTTCCTGTCATCTGAAATCGGAATAACGCAATCGCGCATCTTTGTCGGATCCATCTCAGTAGTATATCCATGGAGGGTGTTTATCTTTATTTTATCCAGATTAAATGACATAACCGGCAGCGTTGCATCCGCCTGCTTCGTGGTCATATCCTTATTTCCCTTGTTTGTAGTTATGCAAAATGTAATTAATGCTGCAATAAATACTACTATAAGTACTATCGGCTTTATCACTTTCTTACTCATAAAATCATATCCTTATATCTACCAGAATCTTTGGTACCTTCTGTATCTGCATCTTCGTCTGCAGAGTTCACAGTTAAAAAGTATGCCCGCTATTGTACAGATAAAGCACCTGCTGCTTTGCTCTGAGATAAATCTGCCGGCAATCCTGTCTGCCTCATCGAAAAGACGCTGCCTGTCAGGCACCTCATCATAGATAAAGCTGCCCTCATACTCCAGCTCATCCATGCGCTGCTCTACTGCGGACTGTATCATCGCCGTATCATGCGGATACATATCCTTTATCATCCCCAGGTCCTTTGCAAATGCCTCCTCATTTTTATAGTAATCCATAAACGGAAATGTTTTATAAAAAGGTAACATCAAAAAACCTCTTTTTAATCATTATATGCTATATTCAGCTATTAGTTGCATGCTATAACAAACAATGCTGCAATAAAAATGCATGCGCCCAGGAATTTCTTTCCCGATACCTTCTCCTTCAGTATCACGCTGGAGCATATCATCATCACAATAATCGTCAAATTAAAAATATACCCTGCATAGCTGCCGGACATTGAAACTGCCCTGCCATAAAAATCATATGCTAACGGGTATGCAATGCCTGCAAGAATCAGGCATATACCATCAACAAATGACATGGATCTGATTTTCTTCATGCCTCCTGTTGCAATAGTAAATATAATAAGCACCAGCGTTCCTATAAACACACACCAGAACGCAATAAAGCCCTTATCCAGCTGTATCCCGCCAAGCGACACCAGAATATGTGCTGCCGACGCACAAACTGCAGCAAGAAGCGCAAACAAAATACCTGTTCCATCCAGATTTAAAATAACCGTTCCAACAATCATGAGTGCAATCGCTATATAATCAAAAGTGTCAGGGGTGTTATGAAACAGGAAAAATCCCGCTGCAAGCGTGATTATATAGCTGCATTTAACTATAGCTGTAACCTGAAATGTGTAGCCCTCATGTATGGATTTAAAAAAACAGATGCCAAAAAGCCCTGTTGCAAGCCCTGCCAGAAGTATAAATATAACGCTCCTTTGGCCGAGTGCAATCAGGCTGCTTCCCATTATATTATCTTTCCTGTAAAAAAATATAGACGCACATAAAACAATCCCGGCAATGCTTCCCGCCAGCGCCGGGTCTGTCTTTTTAGTTCCAACCTTGGCCAAAATAGGCACACATGCTGCAATAAAGGTTGCAGCACATGCCCATATAATTCCTGTCATATACATTACCTCACCATGTATCTATTACTGTGACTGTGCAGCACTATCTGCAGCTCCTGTTGTACTGCCATCTGCTGTACCCTGACTGGCAGTCCCGCTATCTGCCGCACCTGATGTGCCGCTATCTGTAGTGCCGTCAGCCATATCTGACTTGACGTAGTCCGAGCTGACATAGCCTGTCTGTCCCTGGAAGATAACCTGTGTCCAGCCATTGTCCTCTGATACAAACTCAAGCTTCACATTCTGTCCTATAACAGTAACTATATTTGCGTTTTTATCAGGCTTCTCTCTCATGTTTACACTGCTTGTAGTAGTGACGTAAGTTTTTTCGGTACCCTCTGTAGTCTGCTGTGGCAGATATATGGCGCCTATCTCTGTATTACTATCGCCGGCACTGTCAGTTTCACTTTCGCTAACTGCATTCTGTTGTACCTTGTCCTGCTCCTTTTTTTTGCCGCCCTTTGAGGTAATGGTAATCACTATTGTAGCAATCAGGGCAATAAGAAAAAGACATATTGCTGCAAAAATCAGTCTGGCGATTATAACATCTTTTCTGTGGCTCGCTTTCATATTATTCTCCTTTTGTATTATCTGTGTTTTGGCTCATTATAGCATAATAATCTAAAAAGAAAAAGGCAGTTAATAGAATGTTTATTGGTAAATTTCTATAAATTACCTTATAATATTTTTAAATTGCAGCACATCATATCAGAGGGAGATAAAATCATGGAACAAAAGACACCTTTTAAGGAGCTGACATTCAGTCAGAAAATACAATATATATGGGACTATTACAAAATGCCGATATTTCTTGTCATTATCGGAATCATAGCAGTCACAACCTTTATTTGCGGCCGGCTTGCACAGAAAAATACTGTTTTGAGCGTATTATGCGTAAATGCAGAAAACAGCACCACAGAGGACAGCGGCGCCGATATTTTCAATGACTTTCTCACAGATAACGGCTATGATTTGTCAAAGGATGAAATTGCCTTAAACAAAAATATCTGTGTCGATGTAGACAAAAGCGGCTTAGACTATCAGAACATGGCAGTCCTCACAGCATACTTTGCTTCTAACGAATACGATATATGCTTTATGGATGATAAGACCTTTGATTATTACGCCAAAAATGTCTGCTTTGAAGATATAAGCAAATATCTGGATAAAGCCGTCCTTGAAAAATATAAGGACAGGCTTGCATATGTGACAATAGATGGTAAGGAATATCCTTGTGGTATCAGGCTTTCAGCAGATGACAATGAATTTGTCAAAGCCTCCGGCTTATACTCTTCATGTACTGTCGGAGTGTGCTGTGACTCCTCCCACGATGCTATGGTCAAAAAATTATGCGGCTACATATTACAGTAGCCGCATTTCTATTTCTTCTGCTTTTATCTTATGAATTTCTCCTGTTTTTAAGCTTCAAGATTCCACCTATTGCAAGAAGTACTACACTCAGGCATGCCACAATAAATAAATCAGGAACATAGTCCTTTATTACCCAGTATGGTATACCTCCGACAATAGGCGCAATAACTATGCCCACCGGCAAAAACAGATGCAGAAAAATATTCGCTATCAGGTTTCCGCTATTGTCTGTTCTCCATTTGTGCGACTTGATAATCTCCATCAGCGCAACCAATATAAATGCTGCAAAAACAAGGTCATAGAACAGGTGCGCATCGACATAATCCTTTGGGTCAAGCTCGTCTGTTGCGTATCCCATAAGTGTCATCACAACCTTTGAGGTTACCTTGTTCATCAGATTGTTTGTGACCATATAGTCATTGGTATTTGCAAGGAATACAACGCCCACACCGCTCTCCGGAAGCAGATACATGTCTGAGATATAGTTTTCCGTGAGACCTGTGTGATTGTATACTGTCTCGACATATTTATCCGAACGTACCCAGCCCATACCATAGCCTGTCTCACCGGACTCATCCATAGGAACTGTTGCCCGAAACATTGTGCTAAGGCTCTTGTCAGAGAGTATTCCATAGCCGCCACGCAGATACATCTGCAGATATTTTCCCATATCATTTGCGCTGGATGCAATATAGCCCGCCGGTACAGTGGACCACGAATCGCTGAGCGGATACTTCACATCGCTTTCCACAGAAAAACCGAAATAATTGTTGTGGCCTGTAATCAGACCATCCTCCTTCGCTTTTGCATAGGCTGCGCTGCTGTGAGTCATGCCAAGTGGTGTAAAAAATGTCGCTGTCAGATAATCGCTGTAGCTAACACCTGATACTTTTTCCACTATAAGACCAAGTATGTCATAATTGACATTCGCATAGGTATATTCTCCATTTTTGCCAACAATCTTTGCATTTCCCACATGCTGGTACACGCCAAGTCCGCTGGTGTGATTGAGCAGCTGTCTTATCGTAATCTTAGTCGCATCCTTTGGATTTTTGAATACCTCGGCTGCATCCAGATAAGGATTTACCGGGCTGTCAATATTCAGATGTCCTCCCTCATACAGCTTCATGATGCATGCCGCAGTAAACGACTTGCTGAGTGAACCGGTGATAAACGGTGTGTCAAGGCTCTTGCAATCCCCATATGTACCGGAGAAAAGTACCCCCTCTGCATCTACCACCTCAACAGCCATGCCCGGAATCCTGTAATTGTCGCAGGCCGCCTTTAAGGTATCCTCTATCTCTGTATATTTCGGCGAATAATTGTTGTTGTCAAGCCTTGGTATCATATCTATCACAAGACCCACTATAATAGCAACCACTATTCCCATCAGAGCTCTCTGTGGTATCAGCCCGATATAATGTGCATAATTGGTATATGTCTTTTTCGCCATATCCTCGGTACCCTTTATCCACACCTTCGGTGTATGTGCATACCAGCCACAGTATACTACCAGTTCAAGAAACAATAGGACTGCCATCCATATCAAAAGCGCAAACACAAAGCCCGTTGAAAAGCTTGTTGCCCCTGCTATTGATGTCAGTATGACAAGCGCTATCGTCCAGAATATAAGTGTCGGAAGCTTCTTTACAAACTTCTCCCAGTCTGTCATGATACGGATATTCCGATTTCTGTAGCCACGCATATGCATGACCTTTTTCTGCAGCTTCTCTGGCATATTACTTATCTTATATGCCGGATCCCGCTTTATCCGTATTACTCTGTATATGCCAAATATTAAGCAGCAGACTATTATCTCAACTGCCAGTACCATTCTATCAACCACCTTATGTCTTATTTACAGTCATTTGAGACTGTACTTTACATAAAAATTTAGCACATTTTTTGTGCTATGTAAACACAAAATAATATGAATACTACGGGCCGTATAACAGCTACAAATCAGTTCTGGCCATAGTATGCGTTGGCCCCATGCTTACGGTAGAAATGCTTCTCCTTTATGTTGTCCGGTGCCGGCTTAACGTCAGGATTTACTGACTCTGTGAGTCTGGCCATCTTTGCCACTTCCTCAAGGACAACGGCGTTGTGCACAGCCTCAGCCGCATCCTTTCCCCAAGCAAACGGTCCGTGATTCTGACAGAGCACAGCCGGTGTGTATACAGGATTGATTTTTCTGTTCTCAAAGGTCTCTATGATGACAAGTCCTGTATTTTTCTCATAGGCTTCGTTGATTTCCTCTGTGGTGAGATTTCTCGCACATGGAATTGAGCCCAGGAAATAGTCTGCGTGAGTGGTGCCGTAGAGCGGAATATCCCTGCCGGCCTGTGCCCATGCAACTGCCTCAGGTGAGTGCGTATGTACAATTCCTCCGATATCCGGATACTTTTTGTAAAGCTCTAAGTGTGTTGCAGTGTCTGACGAAGGCTTGTATTTTCCCTCTATCTTATTTCCTTCAAGATCCATGACTACCATATCATCAGGGGTAAGCACATCATAATCCACTCCACTTGGCTTGATGACAAAATAGCCTGTTTCCCTGTCAATTCCACTGACATTGCCCCATGTATATGTGATGAGCCCTCTTCTTGGGAGCTCCATGTTTGCTTCGTAAACCTGTTTTTTTAATTCTTCAAGCATTATTCTGTACCTCTCTTATCTTTAATATTACAGCGGAAGCGCCTTTACCATGGCACGCTCTGCCTCAATTGCCGCCTTATATGTATTTATGTACTCATCAAAGCCCTTTACATCATCAGGGTCCGGCTGCATTACTATGCCCTTTTCGCCATTAAATACCCTGTCTGAAAGATATTTTTCCAAAGGCTCTCCATCTGCTTTATTCACCATATAAGCTGCGAGCACTGCCATGCCCCACGGGCCGCCCTCTCCGGCTGTCTCCATGACCGCAACCGGTGCATCCATGGCTGCTGCAAGTATGCTCTGGCCCACACCCTTTGTCTTGAACAGACCACCATGACCGTAAAGTGTGTCTACCTTTACTTTTTCCTCTTTAAAGAGAATATCACAGCCGATTTTTAGTGTTGCAAGACTTGCATAGAGATGTGTGCGCATAAAGTTTGCAAGATTCATCCTTGCATCCGGCTTTCTGGCAAACATAGGTCTGCCCTCGTTTAGTCCGATGACAGGCTCTCCCGAGAAAAGGTTAAAGGCTACAAGGCCGCCACAGTCCTTATCGGCTGTAAGTGCATTGTTGTAGAGCTTTCCATATATGTCATTCATATCTATATCCATGCCAAACAGCTCTGAAAATTCCTTGAATAATCCCACCCATGCATTTAAGTCTGACGTACAGTTGTTGCAGTGCACCATAGCTACCGCATCTCCCGATGGTGTGGTGACCATATCAAGCTCCTCATGAACTGCCTTAAGTGCCTTTTCAAGCACCACCATAGCAAATACAGATGTGCCCGCTGATACATTTCCGGTACGCACTGCAACAGAATTGGTTGCGACCATTCCCGTGCCTGCGTCTCCCTCAGGCGGTGCAAGCAATATACCGCTCTCCAGATTGCCGCTTACATCAAGCCTTTTAGCTCCTTCCTCTGTCAGCGTACCTGCCTTTTCTCCAGCCGTAAGCACCTTTGGCAGAATGTCTCTTATATCCCACGGATATTCTTTTACCTTATCTAATGCTGCAAATTTATCAAGCATTGCCGCATCATAATCCCTGGTCTTCGAATCTATAGGAAACATGCCTGATGCCTCACCGACACCCATGACCTTTTCACCTGTGAGCTGCCAGTGAATATAGCCTGCCAATGTTGTGAAATATGATATCTTTGATACATGCTCTTCTTTATTTAATATAGCCTGATACAGATGCGCTATGCTCCACCTCTGCGGAATATTAAAGCCAAGCACCTCAGTAAGCTCTGCTGCAGCCTCACCTGTGATAGTATTTCTCCATGTCCGAAATGGCACAAGCAGATTATCCTCCTTGTCAAATGGCAGATAGCCGTGCATCATGCCGGAAATGCCCATGGCCGAAACAGCCCCCGGCAGCTCGCCGAGGTTGCGGATGGCGGTGCGCAGGCCATCCTGCACATCCTCCATGTGATACGTCCAGACGCCGTTTTCCAGACTGCTTTTCCATGTGTAATCACCGCTTTTGACGATGCGGTGCTCGCCGTCGATCAGGACGGCCTTGACGCGCGTGGAACCGAATTCAATTCCAAGATAATACTGTTTCATAGCAATCTCCTTGATCGTCGTTTTTGGATTTTCTGTCTCTATCATAACAGCATCTGCCTTTTTTGTCTAGCGGCCGGGGAAAAACAGCGCTTGCTTTTTGGCGGCGGCTCGCGTTATACTGGAGGAAACAGCGAATTGGCGCTGTGAAAGGAGATACAATATGCTGCTGATTCAGAACGCACACATCAAGACGATGGCCGGAGCGGATATTCCGAACGGCTGTCTGCTGGTTGAGGATGGAAAAATCGCCGCAGTCGCGCCGGAGATCGACGCGCCCGCGGGTGCAAAGGTCATTGACGCACAGGGGCGGCTGCTCACGCCGGGCTGTGTGGAGGCGCACTGCCACATCGGCCTTGACAATCAATCCATGCGTTGGGAAGGCATGGACTATAACGAGATCGTTGATCCGCTAACGCCGCAGCTGCGCGCCATCGACTCGATCAATCCGCAGGACGAGGCGTTCGGTCTGGCGCTTCGCGGCGGCGTGACGACAGCCTGCACCGGCCCCGGCAGCGCGAACGTTGTCGGCGGCACGTTCGCCATTCTCAAGCTGGCAGGCAAGCGTGTTGACAAGATGGTACTGCGGTCGCCTGCGGCGATGAAATGCGCGTTCGGCGAAAACCCGAAGGGCTGCTACGGACAGGGCAAAAAACAGAGTCCCATGACACGTATGGCCGTGGCCGGACTGCTGCGCGAGCTGCTGATGCGCACCATCCGCTACCGCGACGACAAGGCGGCAGGAAAAAATCCGCCGCTGGACGTGAAGCTGGAAGCGATGCTGCCGGTCGTGAACAGAGAAATTCCGATCAAGTGCCACGCGCACCGCGCGGACGATATTCTGACCGCCGTGCGCATCGCGCGGGAGTTTGACCTCAAGCTGACGCTCGACCACTGCACAGACGGCGAGGTCATCGCGGACGAGCTGGCCGAGGAGGGCTATCCGGTCTTTGTTGGCCCGTCGCTCGGCGGCAAGAGCAAGGTCGAGCTGCGGAACAAGAGCTTTACGACAGCGGGCGTTCTGTACCGCGCAGGACTGACGGTCAGCATCATCACCGACGCACCGGTCATTCCGCTGCAGCATCTGCCGCTGGCGGCTGGACTTGCGGCTGCGGCAGGACTGCCGATGGAAGAAGCGTGGCGCGCCATTACCATCAATCCGGCGCAGAGTCTCGGCATTTCTGACCGCGTCGGCAGTCTGGAACCGGGCAAGGACGCCGATCTTGTTCTCTGGACGGCAGACCCGCTGACCACCATCGGCGGCGAGGCGTACATGACCATCGTAAACGGCGAGATCGTCTATCAAGCGGAGCGATGATTTCCCCTGCTCTGTAAAACCAACGAAATTCGACCGCAGTTGGTAGGGGCTTGGCTCTTGCCCCTACCAACTCTATTCGGTCCTTTGCTGCTCTCTGCGTGAACCGGACACGCCCAAGTCTTACGCCGAATTTGTTTCTTGACGAATTTGTGTTTTTTGTTATAATAAATATGATTTTACGCGAAAGGAATGAAACACATGGATTCTGACGACAGCGATTGTCATAGTACATATCTGATCTGTCATCTGTTTTGGGAAGCATATCTGCGCTGCTAGATGCAGGGCGGACGTGCTTTTTTGCGTCTTCACACACGATTTCAGATAACAGAAAAGGAGTTACCGTACATTGTCAACCACTACTTGCATTGTTATAATGACTGTCTGCCTGATCCTCTCCGGCTATTTTTCGGCGACGGAAACGGCTTTTTCCTCTGCGAACACAACGCGGCTCAAGACCCTTGCAGAGAAGGGAAACAAACGGGCGGCACTGGTCTGTAAGCTGCTCGAACGCTATGACCGGCTGTTGTCCACGATCCTGATCGGAAACAATATCGTGAATATCGCCACGGCCTCCATCGGCACCGTGCTGTTCGTCAGGCATTACGGTGACGCAGGCGCCACGATCTCCACCGTCGTCGTCACGGTCGTGGTGCTGATTTTCGGTGAGATCTCTCCGAAGAGCATTGCAAAGGACTGCGCAGAGCAGTGGGCCATGCTGTCCGCGCCGATGCTTCAGGTCCTTATTTGGATTTTTACGCCGCTGAACGCAATTTTTTCGTTCTGGAAAAAGCTGCTGGCGAAGGTCTTCCGCCTCAGCTCCGACAACAAAATGTCGCAGGAGGAGCTTCTGATGCTTGTCGACGAAGTGCAGCAGGACGGCAGCATTGATAAAAACGAGGGCGAGCTGCTCAAGAACGCAATCGATTTTTCCGAGCAGCGCGCGGAGGATATTCTGATCCACCGCACTGACTTGGCTGCGCTTCCGATCACGGCGACGAAGGAGGAGGTCGCCGCGCTGTTCACGGAGACGAAATATTCAAGGCTCCTGATCTATCAGGATTCGATCGACAATATTCTCGGCACCATCCACCAGAAGGACTTTTATGTCGGCTGCGGCGTGACGGACAAGCCGCTGCGGGATATTATTCTGCCGCCGGTCTACGCGCTGGAGATGGAGCCCATCAGTCTGCTGCTCAAAAAGCTCCAGCAGGCCAAAACGCACGTCGCCGTCGTGGTCGACGAATACGGCGGCACCTGCGGCATTGTGACGATGGAGGACATTCTGGAAGAACTCGTCGGCGAGATCTGGGATGAGCACGATGAAGAGGAAACGCCGATCAGCAAGGGGTCTGACGGCACGTACCTGGTCGACGCGGAAATGAGCTTTGACGATTTTGCGGACTATTTCGGGCTGAGATCCGACTCGGACATGGCCTCCGTCAGCGGCTGGGTCATGGAGCAGTTTGGCCGGCTCCCCGAGACCGGTGCGTCATTCGATTTTGAAACGCTGCACGTACAGATCACGCGGATCGCGAACCATCATATTGAGCAGATCCGGGTTTCCACGGCCGCAAATGAACCGGCGGGCTCCGGTTCGGAGACTGGAGCTGCGAAGGGCTGAGCTTTGGAAAATTACTCACCGGCGCTGCCTATAATATTTCAGAGTTTCAGATCGTAAATTGATTATAAATTTCCATATTTGAAGGCTCCCCTGCTAACGATAGGGGAGCCTTCGTGTATACGCAGCGTCATATCCATATCATCGGAGCTTATGCCGGAAGAACCAGATCTGGAACGGGAGCGAAACAACGAAGGTCAAAAGGTCTGCGCCGGGCTGGCTCATTTCCACACCGGCAAGGCCCAGCGTGCGCGGCAGCAGGAGAATGAGCGGGACATATAACAGCCCGTTGCGGCAGCTGGCCAGCAGCGTCGCGGCCTGGTGAAAGCCGAGGCACTGGTATAGTTGATTTACATAAGTTGAATATCCCATCAGCGGCATGACGGCGCAGGCATAGAGCAGTGCCTGACGGCCGATGCGCGTGACCTCCGCATCGTCACGGAAGAAGTGCATGATCTCGTCGGGAAAGAGCGAGATCACAGCCGCACAGACGATGCACACCGCTGTTCCGAGCAGCACGGAAAACCAGAACGCCTGCCGCGTGCGCTTTTTATCGCCCGCGCCGAAATTGTAGCCCGCTACAGGCTGGAACCCCTGCCCGATGCCGATCACGATCGACCGGACGAGCAGATAGACCTTGTTGGAGATCGTCACGGCGGCGACCGCCGCGTCGGAATAGACAGCTGCCGCGTTATTTAAAAGCGCCGAGGACAGGCTTGCGAAGCCCTGCCGGCAGATCGTCGGGAAGCCGACGAGCAGAATCTCGCCGTAAAGCCCGGGCCGTTTGCTGACACAGCGCAGATGGACGCGGACGATGCTCCGCCCGTGGAGGAACAGCCACGCGAGGATGCAGAAGCTGACCAGCTGGCTGAGCGCTGTGGCCAGCGCCGCGCCCGCGATGCCCATGTCGAAGACAAAGATGAACAGCGGGTCGAGCGCGACGTTCAGAAGTCCGCCCGCGCAGATGCCGTACATGGAAAGCATCGCCTCGCCCTCGGAGCGCAGCGTATTGCTCAGAACGAACGAAGCGCACATGATGGGGGCAGCCAGCAGGATAATGCGCGCGTAGCTTTCCGAGTACGGGAGGATCGTTTCCGTTGAGCCGAGCAGGCGCATGAGCGGCCGGAGCGTGCAGAGCCCCGCAATGCAGATGAGAAGCCCCACGGCGGCGGCAAAAAAGAACGCGCTGCTTGCGGTGCGGTCGGCCCGCTCGTTGTCCCGGTTGCCGAGACTGCGGCTGATGATCGACCCGCAGCCCATACCGATGCCGAAGCCGAAGGCCTGAATGATGGACATGAGAGAAAAGACGACGCCGACAGCCGCTGAGGCGCTGGTAGACAGCTTGGAGACGAAATAGGTGTCGGCGGTATTATAAAACACGGAAATGAGCTGCGACGCCAGCGTCGGGATGGACAGCGACACGATCAGCTTCGGGATCGGCGTGTGCAGCATCCGGTCGCGCTGCTGCTCGCTGGAAATGATATGCGCGGGCATAAAGCGCCTCCTGTTGCGGTTTTTCTACAGTATAACACGGATCTTGATGAATTCCAAGACGTATGAAAACCATTCGATTTACTTAATTCTTTCTTAAATCTGTCCCAAAGGGGTTTCTTTTTGGGCGGTTTTCTGTTACCATGTGGCAGCACGGATAAAAGACAGGAAGGAGTCATGTTTATGACAAAACGAATACTTTCCATCTGCCTAGCGCTTGTTCTGCTGTTCGGCGTTCTCGCCGGGTGCAGCAAAAATGAGGCACAGACGGCAGACGATACGAAGAAGACAGAACAGAGCGACGCGGAGGACAAGACCTCCACGCAGTTCGCGTATCAGGCGCAGTATTACGATCTGCCGGAGGATATTCAGTGGATCGGCACGAGCTGCGTTACCGGCGACACGCTCTACTTTACCGCCAGCATCCCGGACGGCGGCACAGAAACCTATACCGACGAAAACGGCGAGGAATATTCCTATGACACGTATTCCGAGGTCATTTTCCGCTTTGACCTTGACACCGGCGAGTGCGTGCAGCTTGACAATTATGTGGCCGAGCCGGTCGTGGAAAACCCGGACATGCCGGATGGCGTGACCATGAATCCGGACGGCAGTATGCAGACCTTCAACAGCAGCACCAGCATCCAGACTATGGCGGCCGGTGCGGACGGCACGCTCTGGCTCTTCCGGCAGACGAGCCGCTACGCGGACGACGGCACGGAGGGCGATTCCATCTCCGAGCTTATCCAGCTTGACGCGCATGGGACGCTGCTGCGCACCATCACGCCCGTTTCCGAGGAGGAGACGGACGATTCCGAAGGCTGGCGCTATACTTACATCGATTCCATCCTCTCCGACGACAAGGGCTATGTCTATACCTACGACCACCAGACCGTCAACGTCTACGGCCCGGACGGCAGCTTCGTGTTCAGCAAGTCCGGCGACGAGCTGAACGGCCAGATCTGCCAGCTGTCCGCCAGCGAGGTCGGCATGACCACATCCTCCGCAGACGGCAAGATGGTCTTCAAGCAGCTTGACCCGGAGACGAAGGACTGGGGCAAGGAAACGCCCGTTTCCTCCCGCGCGTGGAACATCCTCCCCGGCAATGATGTCTATGCCTATTTCTTTATGGATAACGGCAATATCTTTGGCGAACGCAGGGACAACGGCGAGGTCGAGAAGGTCGTCGACTGGATAGCCTGCGACGTGGACAGCAACAGCATCAATTCCGACCGCTTCGGCTTCCTGTCCGACGGGCGGATCGTCGCTGTGACCTATGAATATTCCGATAACGACCCCAGCAGGCAGCAGGTTCTGGTGCTCAACCGCGTGGACGCAGCCGCTGTCACGACGAAGACCGAGCTGACGCTGGCCTGCCTGTATCTGGACTACAATCTCCGCAGCCAGA
>ENA-OVGB01001963-OVGB01001963.1-human-gut-metagenome-genome-assembly--contig:-NODE-1963-length-16283-cov-3.580108_pt1 | contig 16283 bp, 15 predicted proteins | sample MGYA00237767_ERZ505413 | MGnify/ENA primary metagenome ERZ505413 (study PRJEB26158, sample SAMN06016410) | human gut metagenome | biome: human gut; feature: ankylosing spondylitis patient; material...
ACCACCCGTATTTAAATTTTTTCTTTACTACATCGAATTCGGGGTTGACCCAAAAATCTCGTGGAGCGACGCTCATCTCCACACTGTATGTGTAACCGATGAGGAATCCGATCAAACCCAAAATTCCAGCTACGCCCATCTGCCATTCAATGGCCCAAAGTATTGCATCCAAAATTATAATTCCCGCAATACTTCCTACCAAAAATAATAAAGTTAAACATCCTACCATAATAATTTATATTTTAAATTCCATCTTTTAATTCTTTGCAGACTGACTGGATAAAAAATCGGCAATCGCATCCGCGATCTTCAGTCCTGTGGCCAGTTCGACCCAAAGCCATTGGCCGTTGGGGTTGCATTCGAGGAAAACATATTCGCCATCGGGCGTTACGATAAAGTCGAAACATCCGAAATTCAAGCCCATGTGTTGCAGATACCTCCGGCATTTGTCCGCAATCTCTTCCGGCAAATTGAAAACTTCGTGTCTCATCCCGTGCTCGTATCCCTGCCGCCAGTCTATACGCCCCGTCTCGTCAGTCTGGCTTTGTGAATCAATACGGCAGGCGAATACCCTCTCTCCGACAACGGTAATGCGCAACTCGAACGCCTTGTCGACATACTCCTGTACGAAACTAACCGTCTGTGAAAATGCCACTTCCGGCAGCCCTGCCAGCGTGTCGGCAGCGATTTTCTGCGTATAGAATACATACTGCTGCATGTTTGCTTCATCCCAGATATAACTATTCTCGATTGGTTTGACCGTCAGTTCGGCACATCCGTCCGCCAGCCTCTGCAAAGCGGCCTTGCGATTGGAATAGCATGTGCGGGGCGTTGTGAACCCTACCTCGTGTGCCACGCGGTATTGCAGCATTTTCGAGGAGGCGGCGCGGTCGTTGGCGATGCTGCCTATCGAAGGGACATCCTTGAGGTAATAACGCAAGAAGACCAGAAATCCCAATGCTTCCTCGAGATTGTGCCGGTCGATCTGTGCGCTGCTTTTCAAGGGCAGTTCGATCGGTTTTTCGGGACGGCGGTCCCACACGGCGGCAAGGTCTGCCTGTCGGAGCTCCAGTCCGTTGGCAAGGTTGCGTATCCGGAAGTCGGTGCGTACGCCGTCTGCCGTCCATTCGAACTCGTAGTCGGTGAGCAGCGCCTCGGTGTTGAGCCGGAAAAGGGGCACGCCCCGCGCCGACAACCGTTCGATTACCGGCGTGGGGTGCGCATCCTCCTTGTTTGTAATCAGCAGGATCATTTTACGTTTTTTTGATCGTCGATTTCGTTCTTGCGAACAAGTTTCCCGCCTACAGAATGAGTTTTCAGTGAATACGTCCCTACGATACGCATGTCCATCGGGACAATCTGCGTAACGGGGTCATACATGACGCGCTCGTCGTATTCGAGCGTTTCGATCGGCTGGGGCTTCGTGCAGCCCACGAGCAGCGGCAGAATCGGTGCGCTGCCCTGATTCATTTGAATCTGTTTCATAGATTTGTAAGATTAAGTTGTTACTTTGCCTTCCCCGTTCCCGGAAGGCGCTAATTCTATGATAATATGGAATGCGGAACGGCGTCGCATGACGGCACTCCATTGGAAGCAATCGTTATTCCCGTTTCGTTTTGATTTCAGCCCATGGCTGTCGTTTCTTAAACAGCAGGGTAAAAAGATATTCGGCTTTGCTCATCCCTTCAAAATCCCGATTGACTATTACCACATCCTGCTTGTCATCTTGCGGGAGAACATATATATCGAACGGCCTGTCGTCCGATTTCTCGTCGGCGAGACGGTGCGTATTGATGCGAATGCGGGTAACGGGAATGATGTAATGCCGTTCCTGAATACACACGATTCCGCTCTCGCGGGCTTCATTCTTTACATATTCACGGTTTGCCTGATAGGCATCTATCATGCCGAGTCGTTCCAATTCCCCCATGTATGCCTCGCTGTTATTTTCCAAAATCTCTTTCCGATTTTTCAGCTTCAACCAAATGCAATCGTTGTCAAATACAGCTCTAATGATTTTGGCTAGTTTCGAAATATTATCATAATAATCATAACTATCAATATAATAATCATCAGCCCAATTCTGGGGGCATTCTCTACCGACAAACGGGGAAGCAAAGGCTGCATAAACCTTTTGTGTCCACGTCTCCGTAACGCTTTTTTCCAACGTGTAGTTCGGAGCGAATATCTCGATCTGCCCTTGTCCCCGGCAGTCGGGACATGCCACCTGCCCGCGCCCGTGGCACGTAGAGCACGCGCCTGTCTTTATGCGCTCTTCGCCCGAGGCGTAATAACCGTCTACATATTGCTCGCGACCCGAACCTCCGCAAGCCGGGCATCTCTGCCCGCCGGAGCCATGACAGGTATCGCATGTCACAAAAGGTTGGTTTACCCGCGTTTGGTGTTGTCTGAGCACTACGCATTCATTTTGGACTCCCTCCTCGGTCAGCAACTGTTGCCTTTGTTCGTCAGACAACCGCTGTACCAAAGCATCCATACCGTAGTCCACATTTTCCGGAGCTTCCGAAAATTCAGGCGAGGATACGTCATTGATAACCCCGGTGTGGATTTGCCGGTCTCTGTCGCAATATGTGTCACAGAAAAGGCTTACCAGCATTTTCCCTTCGGTGATCTCTTTCGATGAGGCTATCCTTGCCAGTGCTTTTAAAACACGGCGCTCCCGTTTGTACTCTTCTACGGCCAAGAACTCTTTCAATTTCTTTTTGGCGGTTTTGATGACATTCGGGAGCAGCCGGTTGACATCTTCGGTATGAGGCAAATAAAAATACAGACCTATTCTGTTAGCCACACTGCCTATAAGTCCGACAGGAAGTCCATTGCATTTTACTTCTGTTATTTTCATGGATGTCGATTTTATGCGATTTGTTAATCGGAATAGGCGGAGATGTCTTCCGGGCTCGGTCTGAGATCTACCGGCAGGGTGTATTTTACCCGCACTGTCTGCCCCCGCTGCTCACCGGGAGTCCATTTGGGCGAACTGCCCACAACGCGTACAGCCTCGTCAGAGAGCAGGCGGTCGGGCGATTGCAATACTTCGATACCGGTCAAAGTGCCGTCGCGCTCGATGATGAACGTCAGCAATACGCGCCCCGAAATATTCTTTTCCCAAGCCGCTTGGGGGTAACGCAGATTCTCCTGTACCCACCGGCGGAAAGTCATCAGATCGCCTCCCATGAACTTCGGCATCTTCTCAACCTTAACGAATGGCACGTCTTCTTCGGCGGGCGAAGGCGACTGCGCTCTGCCGACGGCCGATGCGGATCCGACAAACAGTGCCGCAAATGTCGCAATCAGAGACACGCGACAGACAATCGAACAAATTGTGGACATAAAAGTTCTCATACCTGAATTATTTAAGATTTATTCTGTTTGTTTCTACTTTCTTCCAGAAGCGTAAGCCTTTCTGCCAGATCATGCCAATAAACCGATCGCTCGACACACGACCGCAATCCCATCTTGGCCACATCCGACAGATGCATATCGTATAACATCTTTACGAACCAAGCATCAAAACCCGCCGTTACGACGGTCGCCGACCTTCTTAATTTTTCAAACCATTTATCGAACCACCCGTCGTCTGTCTTATACAAGCGGATACATATGTCGTAAAACCGTGCAGTTCTGTGGGCTAATCTGATCCATAGTGGCCAATGGTCATAAAGATATCGAGCCACTATCTCAAGAGACACGAATTTCGATAGCCGAAGTGGTACTGCCCCCTGCGAAAACATATTGCACTCTGCTGAATCTTCGTCAACAACCGTTTTGGAGTTTTCATTCGAGCATGGAAAAATTCCGGCAAGGCATTCTCTGGCATAACAAAAGAACTGTTGCAAATCCGAATCGGCAATCGACTCGACCTGCTGCCAATCGATAATTAGTTCGACTGTTTTTGGATAGAATGCAGGATTTTTCATTTGACAGAAAAGTTTTGGTTCATATTGATGTAAAAAGAGCGCGACCCCCGACTTTTTATCTCCAGGGTCCGACCAAGGTACCCATACCACAAAAAGCGAAGCCCGCGCAGCACGCGAGATCCGACGCTTCGGCTCTGTGGTGTTATCCTTTTACTTGGTCGGTTCAGGAGATAAAGAACAAGCCGTCGAAACTGTTAATATGTCGTTGTATTCTATATCATGTTTCAAATATACAACTTTTTTGCCTGCTGCGCAAGGCTTCGCAATTAGTTCTCATAAAATCTAAAACAGGGTCCGTTCGTTTTTCAGGTTGATGAAGAACCACTCGTCGTCTTTGCAGGCGGCAATCCGTTCGGGATCGTCGCCAGAGCGAATGTCGTCGTATTCGAACGGCACGAGCAGCTGTCCATCGAGCGAGAAGATTCCGGCACGGAAAATGGGCTTTGCACGACTGCGCCCGGGCTCCCGCACGGCTGCAACAATCCACTCCGGACCTTGATTGTCCATAATCGGAATGGTATATCGAAGCGGGATTACCTCCGTAAGGCTCCTGTCAATCCCGATATGTATCAGGCCGCAGTCGCTGTATTCGGGATCCGTGCGGCTCGGAGCACGGACAATGATCAGGTCATCGTCGGCTTCGACGGGCTCAACACCGCATTCCGACATCGGCATAACCTGACGGCCGTTGCGATCGACAAGACCGGCATACGGACGATCGCTCGCCTTGCTCAAGTCATATTGGAAGTATTTCCTGTTGAACGGGCGAATATCCCCATATATTGGCGGGAGTATCTCCTTGCAGTCTGCGGCATCGAGCATGCCGCACGGCGATGCGTATTTATCGCCGCATCCGTAAACGATGCGATCGCCGTAGAGCTCTGCCCATTCCGTACCGTCGGGCAAAACGATTTCGGAAATCCGTTCCCCGCGGCCATCTATGTAATACCATTTGTCGTCCTGTTTGGCAAGAGTACGGCCGCTATCATGCCATGCATACTCAAAACGGAGCGAAAACGGGACAATCTGTTCTCCAACGGGAGTGAAGATCGCGCAATATCCGGTATGCGGATTCTCGACGATGAAATTATCGCCTATGAGGCCAATACGTCCGTATTTCTCGGGAATAATCTGACGACCTGTCCGATCTTGAATCCCGCAGCGATTTTGTTGGGTATGGGTATAGAAAAGGCCGTCATGTCCCGGTATGGGCCATGGCCTTCGATTCGGGTCGATGGCAACCCATGTTCCGTTTTCGGTGTCGAAAAGCCGATATTGGGGATTGTTCGATGAAGTAGTGCAGCACTGGATATACCGCTCAGCAATACCCATGCGCCATGGGAAGCCGCGAAACACGGGTTCGGCGACAATCCTGCCGTCGCGGTCAATGATGCCATAGCGTTTGTTGCGTCCGCTACCGACAGTAAATTCGGCATAGCCGTTGCGGACTCCTGACAGGTAGGTAATTTTACCCAGTCCCAGTTTCAGCGTCATTTCTTATCCTCCTTCCCAGAATCAGTCGGCACAGGACCTTCAGAAGATAGATTCGGTTTGCCACATTCATGTCCTTTGACCTTCAGGGATGGCAGCAAATTGTTGCTTGTCCAGAGGCCGCATCCGATATTCTTCATGTTGTCACGCAGCCACTCGGGTTCGAGGATTTCCAACTCACCGTCAAGATTCGCCGCGTGTGAGAGCAGTTCCTGCTGAAAGTCGAGTGTCGGACGCAGTCGGAACTCGAAGATGGAATCCTCCTCCGAGATGACGGTCTCGCGCTGCGATGCATGCAGCGGCAGTGTACGCAGGTATTGGCGTTGAATGCCCTGCACCCGGACACGCACCTGCTCGACGGGGCAATCCTCATCGACGGTTATCCCGAACGAATCGGCAAAATAGGCTTGAGGATCGAAATCTTCGGGCAGCGTAAAGGTATTTTCCGTTGTACGAAGTTCCTGAATGCGGTCCAGTGCGTACACCCGCAACCGCTCGTCGCTCAAACTACAAGCCACGACATACCATCGCTGCCGAAACACCTTAACGCAGTAGGGGGCTACTTCGAACGTACAGGCTGTATCATTCCAGAAACTTTGGTAACTCATATCCATGGTCAGGCTGTCGCGCATCGCCTCGATGATCTGCGTCAGGAAGCGCTGTCCGGATGGAATCTCCTCGAAGAGGATGCGCCGTTTGAGGTGGTGGCTCTCGTTGATGAGGTGGTTCACGGCAAAGGTGTTTAGCAACCAGGTCCGCACGCCGCCCCGCTCCATGTCCTCGGCATGCTCGATGTAGTAGAGGTATCCGGCCCGACGGTCGCATTCGATGTTGATGTCGAACATCTGCTGGATGGCATTTTTGTGGTTGTGGAAGGTCTTCAGGGGAAGTTCCTCGCCGGTCTCGTTAAGCGACGAACGCTGCCAGCGCTCGTTGATCTCTTCGAACGATATACGCCCTGCGCGGTAAATCGTATCGACCAGCCAGACATAACGGTTGAACAGCACGGCGGTATTACTCTTCGATGAGTCGCGTGATTGCTTTTTTTCTGATTTCATATTTTCTGTTTTTCCATTTGTTTTTACTCTCCGACCCCGGCCCATACTTCGACTATCAACACCCATCCCAACCGGTTCAACGTATCGGAGTCGAACACAATCTCCGGTGTGCCGCCCGTCGCTTTATGCAGACTGTCGAGAATGGAGGAAGCCTCTTCGCAAGTTACACCGTATTTTCGGGAACTGCAAAAACGGACGAACAGGTGCCGGCATCCGCGCAGGGCGGCAATCGCCTCGGCTCGGGTCTCAATGTTGCGGCATATCAGTTCCTGCCGGTTGTCGGCCCGGTCCGGATCCGATTCGAACCAGAGCCTCTGTACGGGCAGCCGGCGTTCGAGATAGCTGCGGGTCTCTTCGGGAAGAGTCTGCCAGCGCTTCGGTGCGGTCCAGTAGAGCCAGTCGTATTGCGAATCGAGCGAATTGCTTATGGCGTGACATACACATACAAATGTGGAATCCGCGGGTTGCCGCCACTCCTTTTTCCATTGGTTCCAGATGGCACTCCATTCCGTTCCGTATCTCTCTGCGACCCAGACCAGCCAGCGGGCCAGTGCCTCCGTTTCGGAAATCTGTTGACCAGGGTACAGTTTGAGCAGAATCGCCCTGCGAGGATTGGCACCCGGATAGTTGCGGCCATGCAGCAACGAGAGATGCCATTTCCCCTCCCAATACCAAAGATCGAACTTGATACGCAGAACCGATTGCCGCGGAAAATGCTCGAGCAGCGACTCGTAGCATTCCTTGTATTTTTTCATCGGCACTTTATGCCTCGCTGCGTGACAGGTACGAATCCAGCGGTCGATCTCCGGCCATTCATGGCTGTGCAGTAAGCGGTGTATGCCGATTCTCTTACTTATGCTCATGGTGGTTCCTGTGTTTTTATCGACGCGAATATCCCGAAGGCTTCAGCCGCCGGGCCGCATGGTCCGATTCATACCGTGATCTCCCGGGCCAATTGCCATTTGCGCTCTTCGACAATATTGCGCCACAGGTTCGAACCCCGCAATGCGGACGCCGGAATATAAGCCCCGTAACGTTCCAAAAATTCATAATTGAAGAGATTGCTTTCATCATACCGGTCTATCAAAGCCGTCCAATCCCATCTGTCGATAAAGCGGTCGATGAGTTCATAATCGAGATCAAAACGATCGTTGCCCGAAAGCTCGCTCCAATTCCAATACTTCTTGAAACGTTCCAACATCTCGGCGGTCAGAATACATTGATGTCCGCAACGCGAAAGCACGTCCCAATCAATAAAGTGTCTGAACTTTTCCAGCATCGATGCGGTCCAGACCATATTGTCGTTCTCGGACACCGCTTTCCAGTCGACCTTGTCCTGGTACTTTTCGAGCAGCTGCTCGCTCCACGAAAATTCTACCGAAAGTTTCTGCCATGCCTCCTCGTCCAAAATATCGTTGTTCCTGTCCCTTGTTATTTGCGACACGTTATTGTCGCTTCGCTCTTTGTTTGCCATATCTCTGTTTTATAGGTTTATGATGCAAAGGTAAAACGGATATATGCCAAATAATGACACAAGCTGTATCTGCCGTAATTTTCAGAAACTTTTTACGAGCATCAGTTCCGCCTCCACTCCGAGGTCGGGCCGTGTTCCGGTAGCGCTCAATACCTGCGCATGGGGCGGAAGCAGCGCAACAAGGTGACGGAACGCTTTCCGTTCGTCAGGCTGCAGCGGATGTTCCGGGGCAACGGACAATACGGCTACGATCCGTGTGTAGCGGTCGCGATTTTCATCCACCGTAGCATAGCGGGCCAGAATTTCATGCAGATAAGCCATCCGCTGTGAAGGGTCATAGGCCCTCGAGTGATAGTCCGGCTCGTGAACCAGTTGCGTGCCGGGCAGATAGGCGAGTTGCTCGCGGCTGATCTCCGTCGTACGTGCCAGGATTTGCCGGATCGTGTTCTCTACGCAGCCCATGCGTTTCAACTGTTTGATCCGCACCTCCTGCCGGTGGTCGCGCATCCGTTTCGGCCGATTGCGGCGACTCTGGCGATGGTGGTATATTTTCCACTCTTCATCCGTGAGGGCATGGAAACGTCCGGGACGTTTGCGTGCATAGTTTCGGAACTGTGCGTCTTCCAGCCGTTTGGCCTGCTCTTCATAGGGATTTCGCGGAGTCCTGTAGCAATCGAAATAGTCGCTTTCATCGGGACGGAACCCGTAGAAGGTAAGGCTCCACAGGCAACGGGCCGCAAGCTCCGCATCGGCGATATGTACGTCGTCCGCCACATCCAATTGCGCCCCGAGACAGTCTTCCCAGCATTGTCCCTCACAGTCGCTGATATGGATATAGGGTTTGCCCCCGTATTTGACATCATTGTTGCACCATGCGATCCGGATGGTGCCGTCGTTGTCCACGCTCTCCGTATGGCGCAGGATGTCATAGGCCTCCTTGTACCAGGGAAGCTGAGTAGCGTGTCGGGGATAGATGTACAGCAGGTGCGGAACGATGCTGTCGAAATCGCAGCGGGCAAGCAGTTCTCTCAGTTTCATGATTCTATCTGTTTTTGGAGGGTGTCATACAGTCTGTATAGGTATGCATCGACCCTGCCGTCGTCGTTGAAGCAGTCGTCCGCTCCGCCCCAAAGCGTAGGATGCACCGTGTCGGGAAACAGTTGGGAGGTACGGGCCATGATGTATTGGCCGAGGCGGAGCTGTTCCGGGCGGTGTGCCGCCTCGGTGCGCAGTTTGTCGCGGAACTCCTCGAACGAACAGTGCTCCCACCATTTCCACTGGCTGCCGCTCTGATCGACAATGTGCTGATGCGTTACTTTTACCTCGCACCAGAAATCATTCATTCGCAGCAGGTCCGGAATGGAGTAATATTTGTGCGTGCAGATGTCGTGCACGGCATGGCAAAGGCAGATGGATTCGAGCGCGGGGTGCTTCAAGGCCCCTTCGGCCCAGGTCGTACCGTCGTTGAGCGAATCCTCGAATCCCAATTCGGCATCGCTCTGCTCCGGGATATCTTTCGGTTCCCAGCTCTTGCACCCGGTCTCCTCAATGGCTTCCAATTCGAAGCCCTCGGCCTTGCGCATGTAGAGCCAGTCGATAACCTGCAACATCCGGCAGAAGTCCGAACCGTAATACCCGTCGTTCGACATGGGCAACACGGCGGTCTCGTCGTCGCAGTTGTATTTTAAGGAACCTTCTATCACCACGTCGTCGTCAAAGGCCACGTCCCGGGTGTCGGTCAGCACCTTGCGATAAAGCGCGGCGCTGCGGCTATACATTTGCCGGGTGAGTTCCAGCAACCGGTCGTTTACCTGCTCCATTCGCTCTACCTCTTCCGGCGTGCCCGTGAACATCCGGTTGAGCAACACCATCCGTCGACAAATCAGATCGCCGACTCGCTCCATCTTTTTCTCCGAGACAGGCTTGGTTACCAGCCTGTCCATGTCCGTTCCCGTGATTTTCAGTATGGCAGCCTCAATGCTGCACACCCGCCGACGCAGACGGCGCATGGCCCTGTCGTCGGGTTGCGCGGATTCCTGCTCGCATTGCAGACGCTTGGCCAGACGCTTTACCCTCCGGGTGCAACCCCAGGCATTTAGACGCAGCGCAATCCGATGAAACCACGACTGCCGGCGGTTCCGAAATCCGTATACGTATACGGGTTGCTCATCCTCCTTGTCCCGTGAACTGTTGATCCGCATCAACTCCCAGACACAGTAAGCCGCCCACTCCGCATCTCGGAACGACAGCCGGTACTTTTCGACGTTAGATGCCAGACAGGCCGGCAGGCTGGCTCCGAATGCATGATCGGCAACATAAAAGTCCCGATAGTCGATCGTATCATGGGTAATGTTGCCCCAATCTTTCGCATAAATCTCATCCGGATTCGGAAAGAAGCGGAAAGTAACCGGGAAAATCCACCTGGCAGGGGCCGTATTCTGCAACTGCTCGAACAACCGCTCGTAGTCGGCGAGTTTTGTTTCAGGTCGCTCCGGCAAATGCTGTTCAATATAGGGTTTCAAATCCGCCCATTCGACCTTATGCATGAGTTCGCAAAGTGTCATAGTTTTTCTTCGTATTGGTTACGTGACAAAAATAACCGGAGGATAAGCCAAATCACGACACAGGTTTTTTATGACCGAAATAATTGTCCATGGGGGATGATGTCATCTGCCATTTCATGATTTATGTCGCGATTAGGCATAAGGAAACCGTTATTTTGTATTTTTGTAATGATTGTCGAATCTGAAAAATGAATGCCATGCAATGGTTGGATTTGAGCGAGCGCTCCGACAACATCATCGCCTGCGGCGACGTCCACGGCGAATTCGAAGCGCTTGCCGAGAAGATTGCCGAATACGGCATTTCCGACGCGACGGTTGTCGTGGCCGGGGATTGCGGTTTCGGATTCGAACCGTGGCGCTTTTACGACCGGCTCTATCGGGAAAGACTGCACGCCTGCTTGGAACAGGCGAATGTCCTGTTGTTGATGGTACGGGGCAACCACGACGACCCGCGGTATTTCGACGGGGAGATGATCGACTATCCCTGCATGAAGACGCTCCCCGACTATACGGTGGTGCATACCTGTTCGCACAACATCCTCTGCATCGGAGGTGCGGTATCGGTTGACCGCAACTTCCGCCTCTCGATGATGGACATGCACCGTATGCAGGGCAAGAGGTGTCTGCCGCTTTATTGGCGCGACGAGGCGTTCCTATACGACGAGCGGGAACTTGTCATTCTAACCGATGAGGATGTGCGGATCGATACCGTCGTTACCCACAGCGCCCCGTCGTTCTGTCCGCCCGCGGCGAAGCGCGATCTGGAACACTTCTGCGCAGGCGACGAGTGGCTTGCCGACGACATCAGGCATGAACGCCGTGATCTGGAACGGCTTTACCGCTGGCTTACCGTGCACGGACATCCGCTGCATGCGTGGTATTACGGCCATTACCACGCTTCGGCGACCACCATCCATGACGGCACAATATTCCACCTGCTCGACATCATGGAGATGAAAGTCATATGAGTCGATTACAGGAACTCTTACAGGAATTGTACAGCGAAAAGAAAAAAGGAAAATAAGAATTTTTCTCTTTGGACTTATATTGAAGTTATAAAGGGAAAAACAGTTTCGTTTGGTTTATTAGCCCTATATATAGGCTAAATTAAACTAAACTGCATTTAGGCAGGAGAGGATGACTGCCTGTTGATGAAAAGTAGTAGTACCTTTGTATATGTAGCGATGTAGCCATTGATTTATGTAATGTGTTTTCTTTTGGCTGCACAACATCTTAATGGAATCGGAAATTCTGCAAAGGGATGAGTAGGTAGGAAATCTGTTTGTTGGAATACTCCAAGTGTCACCAAGTGAAAAGAATGAAACCTAATGAAACAAAAAAATCAAAGAATCGCAAAAAAGCACATTCTTGTTCCCATTTTGTTCCTTAAAAACAGAAGTGATTTTATACTCAATTGATTTACATTGTATTGTAAATTAGAATCCGGTATTTACCAGATTTATCATATGTGATCTTCTCGTAATGCCCGGCCTTGGACTTCCGCAGTAGCCTGCTCCGGCACAACTCCTTGAGGTAGTTCATCACCGTGCGCTCGCTGACATTCTGCTGTTCCCTGCCTGTGGCGATGGCCGTCTTCGTGTCGAAAATGTCCGGCAGCAGCGAGAGCAGCACCTTGGACGGTTCCTCGCACATGTCTTCCGCCACGAACGAGCGGATGCGGCGGTACGAGTCCTCGAAATAGCCGTTCAGCCGGACAGCGGCTTTTACCGATACCATATCCACAGACTGCAGATGGCTCTCGCCGGAAGCATACCGCAGCACCTGCATGAGCAGGGCCAGCCGTGCCACCTGCGCCGGATGCTTCATCTCACGGCTGTCCACCTCGGCATCGTCCTCTATCCGGTTGATGCGTTCCACTTTCCTGTTCCACCATGAGAAGAAATACTCTTTTGCCTCCCTGTCCATGGACAGCACATGGGATATCCTTTCTTCCTCTCCCGTGTCATAGTCCAGAGCGAGTACCTTGCCAAGTATCTGCTCCCAGCGTGCCGCTGCCAGAGATGCCCTGTCCTCCCCGCCATCATCCCAATCAGTCCATTTTGACACTTCACGGGATTTGGGCAGCACGAACAGGATGCGGTCGAGCAGGCCGTTTTCCTCGAAGCCTTTCGTCAGCAGTTCATGCACACGCTTGGTCTGCGTGGTCCCGATGATGTTGATGCACGGCTGTTCAATATGCACAGGTATAGTGTTGCCGACCCTTGTCACATCCAGTGCCCCGCCGCTCCATGCCGTGAGCAGCTGCTCTATGAGCTGTCCGTTGGTATAGCGGTTGGCAGAGTTGAACATCCCCATGATCTCGTCCACGAGGATGACCACGCTACGAGGATTGTTGTTGTGCGTCAGCAGGAGCGATTCTGGGGTGAAGTCGGAAACGACGGTGCGTCGCAGTACGGGCCTCCTGCCGCTCTCCCCGGCTGCTTTCCATGCCTCCAGTTCCGACTCATACGCCTTGAACAGGGCATAGTCGTGTTTCCGTATGGGACGGTATGCCGCCTCCAGCGGCGGTGTCTTGCCCAGTCCCGGCCTGCCCACGAGGATGATGTAGAGGGCGGCATTGCTCTGCCATTCGCCTTTGATGCGGATACGGTAGGTGCCGCCCAATGCGGCCGATACCGCCGACAGCATGGCCGTCGCGATGAACTCGGTCTTGTAGTTCTCGTACCGGTCCATGTCGAGTATGACGGACTGCACGGCCTGCGGAAAGACATCCAGAGGGAAGCCTGTATCACTGACATGCTCCGCCTCCATGCGGATCATGTTGCACAGTTCAAGTCGGGTGTTTGTCATGTCAGCCATTTTTCTTCTTGCAATAGGATGTCACACTCTCGGACTTGCCTCCCGTCTGCACACGGCGGACATCCGATCTGGCATACATGTTCTTGTTGCCCACCTTGACGGGGACGAGGTAGCCGCGCTTCGCCCACAGGTTGAGCGTCCCCTCGCACACGTTCAGCAGCTCACGCACCTGTCTTGTGTTGAGCCATGTCTCTTCCGCCGCACGCTGCATCTCCGCATTCAGTTCTTCCTGCCGGGCCGCCATCGTGCGCTGCACGATGGACTCGGCAAACATCTTAAGGTCGGCTGGCGAAACTTCCAGTTTCACGTTCGTGCCCTGTTCGACCAGACTTTCTATGGTAATCATAAATATCAGTTTTGAAGTTTGTGATGACCATCTTCAAAAGTTCCCTGACGCCTCCCTTCCGATGGCTTATAAAAGAGAAGCACCGCCTATCCCCGGGAAGAGGATTGACGGTGCAAAAGTACAGGTGAATTAAAAGTGATTGAAATAAAACGAGTTGGCATATTTGTCACGACAAAAAAGACAATTATGACAATCCATTTTGCCTTGTTTCAGGTTATTTGTGGTTATAGAATTACTCTTTGTCCTCCTCAATCATTCGTTCGATGTACTCATCAATATCTTTTTCACCCCAATGACTATCAGTGTCTACCTCAAACGTTTCTGTTTCCAGTTCAAATTTTGTCATTTTATCAATTATTTTTCCATAAAAATCACCAGTAAAGGGAAACGATTCGCTCATGGTCATTCCATCACCGCGTCGCATATCCCCATCTGAACCATACTGCAATTTTACATCGACCACCCCTGATGCCTTAAAATAGACTATACTATCGTCAAGATCTAAAAGTTTTATTTCATCAACAGAATAACTATCCACCGTATAGTGCGTTGCAAGATAATCTATTGAGCCAATCGTATCGTAAAACAGATTATCGATAATTGTCCGATCGATATGCTCTTCTAAACTGGTAGTTAATTGCACTCTGCATTCATCAATTGTCTGGAACAGTAAAACAACAGATTCAAGAACCTCAATAGACATAGATTCTACACTATTAGATTCTATATCAAAAGTTTTTGGATTTATATGAGTGTATTTACTAAGAATATCAATAGTGTCATTTATCTTTTTTCCTATTTCATCAACATCTATTCCTAATGAGCTTGAAACATACTCATTTGATAAACCACCTTGAATAGCGTACCGCATACGCTGTTTTCTTGTGATAAAATCAGGACGTTCTGTGTCTGTCGGTTTATACCAAGTTGTATTTATGACATTTTTATCAGGGGCTAATCTTGCTAAAATATGCCTTGTGAGTTCTCTTATAGAATAAGCAAAATTGTTAAATCTCAATTTGTTGGATGAATCATCCAAATTATGTAAGGACGCTTCAAACAAATCATGTTCAAAATCTCCAGATAATCGTTCAATAATTTCTTTGATTAAATATTCTCTACTCATAAATTGGTTGATTGTTATTTTTTATTAAAATGATAATATCGTTCTTTAATTGTTGTAAAACCGGGGCAAACTCATCGCTATCTAGCAGGCGACCGCTGCGCATCTTCTGATTGACGGTTATATATTGCTCTCGCCGCAGCTGGCTTATAGCCTGCCGTATGGCACTCTCACTTTTGAGGGTCGGAATATTACCGAACTCCTTTACGATGCCAACACTGAACTCTTTGTCGGACTTCACCGTCAACAGTTCTAGTTGTGTCAACGCATAGTAAGACAGAGCCAGTCCGTTGGCGGTATGCTGACCGATAAGAAACTTGCGCAGTACTTTGATAACGGCATCTTTGTTTTGACAATTAATATAAGAGGATAACGGCAAATCTTTCGCTTTGGGTCTGCCACCGATGGCTGATGGTTCAGGCGTGGAGGCAGTAGTATCGGCAGGTGTTTGCTTTTTAGAGTGCTCTAGTATCGGCTCCGTAGCATCCTCCTTGCACACTTCCTGCAATGCCCATTCTCCGATGTTGCCTTTCTCGATGGCACCTTTCATGGCGAAGTGTTCGTCCCAGTCCTCCTGCGTTCGGAAACCGTTCTTTATGGACACTTCAATAATCTGTTTGACGACAATGGAGCAGCCCATCCTTTCGGCGTTCCCTGCCTTGGGATGTCCCGCCTGCCTGCTGACCATGTCAACCATCGCTTCGAAACTTTTGCCGTAGTACAGCCAGCTCAGCACGAGAGGGGCGGACAGGGTTACGCAGCGTTTTCTCAGACTCTGTCTGAAAATGTATTTCATCCTGCCCCAGAATGTGGACGGAGGCGGGGCAGCGTCTTCTTCCCTCTGTTTCCTGTACAGTTCCACGATTTGCCCAGGCACCGCGTTCTCCTTAAAGTGGAGGCCTATGTTCCTGAAGCCGTCCGTGCTGTCGTCACACCATGACTGTTGCCATTCCCGCCTGATTCCGGGCAGCTGTTTGAAGATGGCGCGGCAGACGGCAAGGTACTGCATCTCGTTCCCGTCCGCCATCATTTTCGCGAAGCGGCGGTATTCCTCCCTGTGCGCGTCTTTCCACTGGAGGATATCCGCCTTGAACTGTTCGTATGTCTGTTTCTGCCCGTCCATATTCATAAGATTTTTTGTATATAAGGTAATAAAAGAGGAATATGACAATCAGTCTAAAAGGTTCACCAGTTCCTTCTTCATCTCGTCGTCAATCTTGCGGTATCGTGCAAAAGCGCGGCTGCCTTCCGAATGTCCCGACATGGAGGCAATCAGGTTCGGATCCTTGACCTGCCTGTAGAGATTGCCGATGAAGGTCTTGCGCGCCGTATGGGTAGATGCTACCTCGTATAAAGGTCTTGCCACATCCTCCCTTGTCTTGGGGTCGAGTACTATGACCTTGCGGTCGATGCCCACATACTTGAGTATCTCCTTTATCTTCTTGTTGTAGCCGAAGTGCGAGAACCGG
>ENA-OVGB01001972-OVGB01001972.1-human-gut-metagenome-genome-assembly--contig:-NODE-1972-length-16232-cov-2.579774_pt1 | contig 16232 bp, 16 predicted proteins | sample MGYA00237767_ERZ505413 | MGnify/ENA primary metagenome ERZ505413 (study PRJEB26158, sample SAMN06016410) | human gut metagenome | biome: human gut; feature: ankylosing spondylitis patient; material...
GGCGCGACCGCCATGGTGAAAAAGTACGGCAGAATGGTCATCATCACGACCGCCGCGCCGAAGCCCGTGATGGATTGAACAAAGCCGCCGAGCGCTGCGCTCAGCGCGACTGCAAGGTATACCATAATCGCTTTCCTCTGATTTCCTTTTCCGAAAAAATGACCGCCGGCATTTCTGCCGACGGCCATTGTATGCTTTTTCCCGAATCGTGTCAAGATCTCGCAAGGCTTATTTGCCGCGCTTCTTGCCGAGATAGGCCTCGATCACCTGCGGGTTGGACTTGATGTCCTCGGGGCTGCCCTTGGCGATGACCTTGCCGAAGTTCAGCACGCAGATGCCCTCGCAGATGTTCATGACCAGATTCATGTCATGCTCAATGAGCATAATGGCGATCTGGAACGTATCCCGGATCTTGCGGATGTTCTCCATCAGTTCCGCAGTTTCGGAGGGGTTCATACCAGCGGCGGGCTCATCCCGCAACAGCAAGGAGGGGGTGGTTGCCAGCGCCCGGACAATCTCCAGACGGCGCTGGGCGCCGTAGGGCAGGGAACCTGCCTTTACGTTTGCCAGATCCTCCATGTGAAACAGGCTCAGCAGCTCCAGCGCCCGCTCGTGGGCCACCTTTTCCTCCTTCCAGTAGCTGGGGAGGCTGAAGATGCCGCTGACCATGTTGTATTTCATCTGAGCGTCCATCGCCACGGTGACGTTTTCCTCCACCGTCAGGTCATTGAACAGGCGGATGTTCTGGAAGGTACGGGCGATACCGGCCCGGTTCACCTGAGCGGTGGTCATGTTGTGGGTGTCCTGCCCATCCAGAAGGATGGTGCCGTGAGTGGGCTGATACACCTTGGTCAGCAGGTTGAACACCGTGGTCTTGCCCGCGCCGTTGGGGCCGATGAGCACCGTGCAGCTGCCGCGCGGCACGGCGGCGTTCACGCCGTCGAGGATGCCAAGACCGCTTCTCGTCACGCTCACGTGGTCGAAGACGATGGCGGGAGAGGTATCATTTTCCAAGAGCGTTCTCCAGTACGCGCAGGTTCTCGCGCATGACCTGTTCATAGTAGTCGGCCGGGGCGTTGTCCGGGCCTCCGGCCACGGGATCCAGCGACAGGCAGGGAATGCCGGTCTCGGCCGCGAGTGTGCGTCCCGTGCGGTCGGGATACTGCGGCTCCGTGATGACGGCGGCCGTCTTCTTGTCGCGTATGGTGCGCACGAGCTCGAGCATTTCGCGGGCCGAGGGTTCCTGCCCCTCATGGGGCTGCACCAGGGCGTCCACGCGAAGACCGGCGTCCCGCGCAAGATAGCTGAACACGTTGTGCTGCACCACGACGCCGCGGCCGGACATGCGTTCTCCGAGGGCGGCGTACTCGTCCGCCAGGGCCTTGAGAGGCTCCTTGATGCGTCCGGCGTTGGCCAGGTAGAGTCCGGCGTGCTCAGGATCCTTTTGCGCAAGCTGTCCGGCGAGGGAGTCCGCCATGCGGGCCATCATGGCCGGACTTGCGAAGATGTGCGGATTCTTGCCGTGACCGTGATCTTCGTGGCCGTCGTCATCGTCGTCGAGAAGGCCGTCCACGTTCCTTGAGATGTCGATGAGAACGGCGTCTTCCTTCATGAGCTTTGCGGTCTTTTCCGGAGAGCCGAGAAAGCTTTCGAGGCCGAGACCGTTCATCACGAGCACGTCGGCCCGGGCAAGGGCGCGTCTGTCCTGCGGGGTCATGGAATAGTCGTGCGGGCAGCCCGTGCCTGCGGGAAGAAGCAGCGTCACGGTGGTGTCCGGCACGTCCCTGGCCACCTGCCGGAGCAGGAGCCACACGGGAAAGACCGAGGCCACGAGTTCCTTGCCTGCGGCAAGAGCGGGAGAGGCGACGCCGAGCGCAAGGCAGAGCAGAAGAGAGAGGAAGAGTTTCATGAGCGATCCTGAAGGGGAAGAAGCTTCCCGTTGAAGGTGACCGTGCGGCGGCTGAGAGAAAAAAAGGGCCGGAAGGAGCGGTCCGGCGTGCCGGGATGCGGCCGGAGAACAAAAGAGCCTTAACCCGCGCGTCTGTCAAGTCCCGGAAGGCGGGAGCAACATTCGGAAGGGCGGAAGCGCCGTGTCTGCGCCGCCTGTCCGGAGGGGCCGGAGGAGGCGTCCGCAGAGAGCAGGCGCGCCTTGCGGGACTCACCAGTCCGGGCGGCCCCGGCGCTCCATTTCCCGGCGTATGAGCGCAAGCCCGTGAAGGATGTTCCGCCTGAGGGCCTCGCAGAGAGCCGCGGCGTCCTTGTCGCAGAAGGCGCGCAGGATGTCCCCGTGCTGCCGCACGAGCATGTCCTGATCCTGCACGCCGCAGCCGCAGCGGCTGTTCAGAAAGATTTCCGCATGGTCCACGAGGCTTGAGGCCGTGTTCAGAAGATGCGGCATGCGGGCCGGACGGTAGAGCGCGCCGTGAAAGTTCCTGTCGGCCTGAAGGATAGTCATGCCGCAGCCGTCCGCCATGTCGCGCAGCCTCTCTTCGAGCGTGTCGAGATCGGCCTTTTCGGCGTGATGCATGGCCTCGGCGGCGAGAAGACATTCGAGCCGGACGCGGACCTCGTACATGTATTCGATCTCCCGCACGCCGGGCAGGGGAGCCACCACCGCGCCCTTGTAGGGCAAATTCTCGATGAGTCCGGAACGGTCGAGACGCATGAGGGCCTCGCGGATGGGACCGCGTCCGACGCCGAGCCTGGCCTCAAGATCGGCGAGCACCAGACGGGTTCCCGGCAGAAGCTCTCCCTGAAGGATGAGTTCGCGTATGAGATGGTAGGCCTGAAGGGATTTTACCGTGGGGCTCTTTGTCATGACCTGCGCCTGTCGGTTGCGGTGGGGAAGACTCTCTGCACCATACCGGTCTTCATCGCTCCCGTCCATGGGAAAAAGGCCGCCCGTCGAAGAACGGCGACGGGAAAAAGGCGGCGCGGACCGCCCCGGGACAGTCCGCGCCGCATGAGGAAAAAGGTTTTTTAAAGGACCGGATCAGCCGCCTATGGCGGACATCCTCTTGTGGGCCACGGGGCCCCGGCTGGCGGCGAGGATCTCCGCGCCCACGGGCTTGCGGGACACGGCGTCGATCATGATGCGCTTGACCTCTTCCATGCCCTTTTCGCGCATGGCGTCGCGGACGGGGTATTCCCTGTCGTCGAAGAGGCAGGTGCGCAGATTGCCTTCCGCGGTGAGGCGCAGCCTGTTGCAGGAACGGCAGAAGCTCTGCGTCACCGAGGTGATGAGGCCGAAGCTTCCCGTCGAGACGCGGCCGTTTTTGTCCCTGAGCTTCCACAGCTTGGCCGGGCCGCGCTCTTCGGCGGCCTGACCCTCGTTCTCCTGTCCTTCCCTGCGCACGTCCACGGGCTCAAGTTCCCAGTGACGGCGCGCCTCCGCCAGGATGTCGGCGGCGGGCCAGAACAGGCTGTTCGACCAGATGGTGGAATCGCCCATGGGCATGAACTCGATGAAGCGCACGTCCACGGGCCGGTCCATGGCCATGGAGGCGAGGTCGAAGAGCTCGTTGTCGTTGACGCCGCGCATGGCCACGGCGTTGATCTTGAGGGGGATGCCGAGCTCGAGCATGCGGTGCATGTTGTCGAGCACCACGGGCAGCATGTCCCTGCCGGTGATGGCGGCATATTTCTGCCGGTCCAGCGAGTCGAGGGACAGGTTCACCGAAACGCCGAGAGCGTGCAGCGTCTCGAGCGCCGGGCCGAGAAGCGTGCCGTTGGAGGTGAGCTTTAAGGCCGTTTCGGGGAAGCGCTGGTGTATCTTCACGAGAAAGTCGAGAAAGCCCTTTCTGGCGAAGGGTTCGCCGCCCGTGAAGCGCAGCTTGTGCACGCCGAGCTCGACGGCGGCCTCGATGATCCTTTCTATCTCCTCGAAGCGCAGGATGTTCTCGTGCGGGATGAAGGGCACGCTCTCGTCGCGGCAGTAGCGGCAGCACAGATTGCAGCGGTCCGTCACCGAGATTCGCAGATAGCGCACCGTTCTGCCGTGGGAGTCCGTGAGCTTCGCGGGGTGTTCTTCGCAGACTTCCGCCATGATTCAGCTCCTTCCGCAGTCGCTCATGTCGCCGTTCAGCTTTTCCAGCGCATGGGGAAGCACCGGCAGCAGCGCCGCGAGATTCTCCTGCGCGGCCCGGCGGCTTCCGGGCAGGGCGATGAGCATGGTGCGGCCGAGAGTGCCGGCAAGACAGCGGGAGAGCACGGCGCGCGGGGTATGGGTCAGGCCCTCGGAGAACATGACCTGCTCGAAGCCGGGCAGTCTTCTGTCGAGCACGGGAATGAGCGCCTCGGGCGTGAAGTCCCGCGGGGAGAGACCGGTGCCGCCCGTGGTCACGATGAGTCCCCAGCCGGAGGCGGCAAGGTCCTTCACGAGCTTTCTCAGGGCGGCGGGATCGTCGGGCAGCAGGAAGAGCTGGCTCTTTGCCGGGGAGAGCTCCTTCAGCATGTCGAGAAGAAGCGGTCCGCTTTCATCGACGCGATCCCCGGCGTAGCCCTTGTCGGAAAGGGTGATGCAGGCCACGGCGAGGCCTTCGCCGCTCCAGGCTTCGGGCGCGGGACGGGGAGCGGGCAGGGGCGCGGCGTCCACGGAGAAGAGCATGGGCTCGTCGGTCTTGAACAGGCCGCTCTTGCCGCCGGACTTGAGAATGAGGCGCACGTCGCGGATGACCACGTCCTTCTGCACGGCCTTGACCATGTCGTAGATGGCGGCGGCCGCCACCTCGGCGGCGACGATGGCCTCCATTTCCACGCCGGTGCGTCCGGCGGTGCTGGCCGAGGTCTCGATGATGACCGACGGCGGCTCGTCCACGACCTTGAAGCGCACGTCCGCATGGGTGAGCGGCAGAGGATGGCACATGGGGATGAGTTCGGCGGTCTTCTTGGCCGCCATGATGCCGGCGACCTGCGCCACGGTGAGCACGTCGCCCTTGGGCAGGGCGCGGGCCTTGAGAAGTTCGAGGGTATGGGCGTTGAGCTCCACCACGGCGCGGGCGATGGCCGTGCGCTTCGTTTCCGCCTTGGCGCTCACGTCCACCATGCGGGCGCGTCCCGAGGTATCGATATGAGAGAAGTCAGACATGGGAGCCTCGAAATCACGCCTGGGGAAGGACCTGCGGACGGAAGGAGATGCGGAAGCTGTCGCCGGGCTTCACCACGCCGCCCTTGAGAACGCGGCAGAACACGCCGCGGCGGGGCATGATGCAGTCGCCGACCTGCTGACGGATGGCGCAGCCCATGTGACATTCCTTGCCGATCTGGGTGAGCACGAGCTCGATGTCGTCGCCGATGACGAAGCGGGTGCCGATGGGGCAGGTGTAGAGTTCGACGCCTTCGGTGGTGATGTTCTCGGCAAAATCGCCGGGATGCACGTCGGCGCCCATGGAGCGCATGTATTCGATGTCCTCCATGGCAAGAAGGCTGAGCTGACGATGGGTGCCGTCGGCGTGGACGTCGCCCTCCACGCCGTGGTTGGCCACAAGCGTCACCTGCGGCTGATTGACTTTCTTCTCGCCCTTGCGGGCACTCGTGGATACGGCAACGATACGCATGATATTCTCCATCCTTGCGGAAAAACGGTTGGTTTTGGGGTGACCTGGTCTTCTAGGATCTTTCGTTGACGATGCGCACCTCCCGGGCCCTGAGGGCCGCGGGGATGTCCCTGTCGTGCGTGGCGCACACCACGCTGACGCCCCTTTCGCGAAGAGAGTGCACAACATTGAGTATGGCCTTTTCGCTTGCCGCGTCAACATTGGATGTCGGTTCATCGAGTAAAAGTACGGAAGGGGAGAGGATGAGCCGGGAGGCGAGGGCGATGCGCTGTCTCTCGCCGCCGGAAAGTTCGCCGGGCCCGCGCGAGGCCATGCTGTCCGGATCGGAGAAGCCCACGGCGAGCATGCTTTCCTCGTAGCCCTTTTTCTGGGCCTTCGCGTCGAAGCCGCGCAGACGCAGACCGAGGGTCACGTTCCAGAACACGGAGGCCTTCATGAGATAGGGTTCCTGAAGCAGCAGGGTGATCTCCCTGCGGGGATCGTCCTGTCTGCCGAAATAGCGCAGCGTGCCGGATGTGGGCGTTTCCAGAAAGGCGAGAAGGCGCAGCAGCGTGGACTTGCCGCTGCCGTTCCTGCCGGTGAGGGCCACGGTCTCGCCTTTTTCCATGGTGAAGAAGGGAATGTGGAGCGCCGTGATGCTGCCGTAGCATTTGGTGAGCTCGTGCGCTTCGAAAAGAGTGCTCATGCGCGCCCCTTGTGTCTGAGCCAGGTCAGAAGAAAGTTCACCAGAAAGGCGATGAGAAGGAGCACCAGACCAAGAGCGATGCCCTGGGCGAATTCGCCCTTGCTGGTTTCCAGGGAGATGGCCGTGGTCATGGTCCTCGTGGAATAGCGGATGTTGCCGCCGAGCATCATGGCCACGCCGACTTCGGTGACCACGCGGCCGAAGGCCGTGACGCAGACCATGGCGAGATCGTAGCGTATCTCGCGTATGGTGTGCAGGGCGACCTGCGCGGACGAGGCGCCGAGCGTGAGCAGTGTCTCGCGGCATCGGCGGTCGAGGTTCTCCACGGCCTGCGCGGTCCAGGAGACCACGATGGGCAGGGCAAGGATGCTCTGACCTATGACCATGCCGGGCACGGTGAAGAGCAGACCGAACTGTCCGAAGGGCCCGCGGTAGGTGATGAGCACGTAGACGACGAGACCGATGAGCACCGTGGGGAAGGCCAGGAGCGTGTCGGAGACGAGACGCAGGAGCTTCTTGCCCGGGAAGGTGGTGTAGCCGAGCAGAAAGCCGAGAGGCAGCCCGAGAACGGTGGCGATGACGAGGGCGCAGCTTGTGGAGCTGAGCGTGGCCTCGATGGCGGAAAATGTGGCGTCGTCCATGTGCAGCAGAAGGTCTATGGCCTTCTGCATGCCGTCGCTGAAATATCCCATGATGACCTGCGGAGAAAAAAAAGGGAACGCGGGCCGCAGAGCGGCCCGCGCTGCGGCTTACTTGCCGGCGTTGGGGAAGAAGAGCTGCTTGCCTTCCAGAGTGTAGCTTTCAATGAGCTTCTGGGTCTTGGGGCTCACCCACCAGTCCTCGAACTTCACGGCAAGATCCTTCTTGACGTTGGGGCAGAGCTTGGGGCTCGTGGTGATGACGCTGTACTGGTTGAAGAGCGCGCTGTCGCCCTGCACCACGATGGCGAGAGGATTGGACGCGCCCTGCTGGCTTTCGTACTTGATCCAGGTGCCGCGGTCGGTGAGGGCGTAGGCGCCCTTTTCGGCGGCGATGGCGAGAGTGGCCATCATGCCCTGACCGGCGGAGATGTAGAAGGGTTCCTTGTCGGGCTTGAGGTTGAACTTCTTCCACAGGTTGAGCTCGGCGGAATGGGTGCCGGACTTGTCGCCGCGGCTCACGAAGCCGGCCTTGGCGTCATAGATGGCCTTGAGGGCTTCGCCGGTGGTCTTGCCCGCGATCTTGGCGGGGTCGGACTTGGGACCGACGATCACGAAGTCGTTGTACATGACCTGACGGCGGTCGATGCCGTAGCCGTCGTCGATGAACTTCTTTTCCACGTCGGGGGCGTGGACGAGCAGCACGTCGGCGTCGCAGTTCTTGGAGATCTCAAGGGCCTTGCCGGTGCCCACGGCCACCCACTTGAGGTCGATGCCGGTTTCCTTCTTGAACACGGGCGCGACGTATTCCAGCAGACCGGAATCCTGGGTGCTGGTGGTCGTGGCCATCATGAGGGTGTCGGCGGCCTGCGCGGGAAGCGTGCAGGAGATCGAGAGCAGGGCTCCGAAAAGGAATTTGCCGAAATGGTTCATGGATATGCTCCTTGTTATGGTTGCGGTCCTTCGAAAATGAAGGACCGGCGTTGTCAGTCCGTGGAAAGGGTCACGGCCCTTTCAGGAAAGCTCAGGTACACCCGGCTTCCCTGCCGTACCCGAAGACGCGCAAGATGCGCGCTCTCCTGCACGGCGTTCATCCTCGCGCCGTCGGCAAGCTCCAGCACGAGAAAGGATTCCACCGCGTCCTCATGCACGGCGGCCACCGTGGCGCGCACCGGCCCCTGAAGGGCAAGAGGCGTCTTTTCCGAAGAGAGCACTATCTGCTCCGGATCGACGCGCACCGTGGCCACCTGATTGAGATGCAGCTCCGAGTTCAGAAACTGCTTCACGTCGCATTTTGCCGTGATGACGAGATCGGAAAACGTGGTCACTTCCACGCTCGCCGCCCGCATGCCCGTGCGTATGTCCGTGATGATGCCTATGAAGGAATTGTCTTCTGCCTCCTGCGTCTGTCTGGCCGCCGGGCCCTGCTGCATGATGCGCTTGGCCTCGCCTCCGGCAAAGGACAGGAATTCCGAAATCTGCGTCTTCTGCTGTCCGAGATAGGCCTGCACCACGTTGAAGGGCACATGCAGCTCGAGAAGCTCGAGACCGCGCGCGTAGCGTATGGCCCGAGGGCCCGCCATGCCGGGCGCAAGACCCATGCCTTCGGCCACGGCGTAGAACTTCCGGCGCACGAAGCCCTGATCGAAGTGCAGGAAGGAGCCGCTCTCCGCCTCGGGAAGACTCAGTATGCGCCGGATGTGCTTCATGCACGACATGGGCAGAAGCACGTCGCGGCCGCCGGGATCGGGCACATGCACCATGCCCGTCACGGTGTCCACGGCTTTGCGCACGTCCATGTTCAGGGCCTCGCCGAGCCTGAGCCCGCCGTAGCGGATCAGAAGGAAAAGAAGATGAAGCCGCGCACGGGCTATCTTTCTGGCCGTGGTCGTGGCTTCCTTTTCCCATGCTTCCCAGCGCAGCGTGAGCTGCTCGAGCATGGCTCTCGTCAGATGTTCCTGAGACAAGGTGCACTTCGTCGTTTATCCGTTCCGCCCCATGGAAATCACGGGTCGGGGGCAGGTATGAAATCATGCCGTTTCATAAGTGACATAAAACGGTCATGGTGTATACGCTGTGAAAAAATGTCCGTTGCTCAATTATGAAATGAGCTCATGGGACGGATACGCATTTCAATATAACGCAAAATTCTTCCATGAGCAATACTGAAATGGGGAAATCGCCACTGAACGTTTTTTTATTTCAAAACTATCATATTTCTTTTCAGGGTGATTGCGTGAAAAATGAAATATTGCAAAAAGGCTGCGGCCCGGCGCTGTGCGCGGGAAGGCGGGGACGGCTTTTCTTTTTCCTTCAAAAGCCTATACTGCGCACAGTATCATTTCATTTACCCGGGAGAAGTCATGAAGTCCTTTCTTACGCTGAAGTCTGTGGACGAGGTGCTGTCGCTCGTCGGAACCTTTGAGCCTCTGGAAGAAGAGAGCGTTCCGCTGGACGAGGGCGCGGGCCGATCTCTTGCGCGGGACTGGACGGCTCCCGAAGATCTGCCCGGCTTCGACCGTTCCACCGTGGACGGGTACGCCGTGCGCGCGCGGGACGTGTTCGGCGCGCAGGAAGGGTCTCCGGCGCTTCTGGAGTGCGTGGGCGACTGTCCCATGGGCAGGGCCCCGGAATTTTCCATAGGCGAGGGACAGTGTGCGCGCATACTGACGGGCGGCATGCTGCCCGAGGGCGCGGACTGCGTGGTCATGGTGGAGTATTCCCGGCCTGCGGGAGAAAATCTGGTGGAGCTCGTGCGCACGCAGGCGCCGGGCGACCATGTGCTCGAGCACGACGAGGACGCTGCCGCCGGCAGCACGCTCATCAAGGCGGGAACGCGTCTTCGTCCTCAGGAAATAGGTCTTCTGGCCGCGCTCGGTCAGACGCAGGCGCCGGTGAGAAGGCGTCCGCGCGTGGCCATCATTTCCACGGGCGACGAGGTGGTGCCCTTCGAGGAGAAGCCGCGCCCCGGACAGGTGCGGGACGTGAATTCCCATTCTCTTGCGGCGCTGTGCCGCACCGGGGGCGCCGAGGTGCGTCTTGACGGTCTTGTGCGCGACGACGTGAAAAAGCTTGAGGCGGCCGTGCGCCATGCCCTGGAATGGGCCGACGTGGTGCTGCTTTCGGGCGGTTCCTCGGCGGGCATGCGCGATCATACCGTGGACATCTTCCGTTCCATGCCCGGCGGTGAGCTGCTGGTGCACGGCGCGGCCATCAGTCCCGGCAAGCCCTTCATCCTGGCCCGCTCCGGCAGGACGTGCCTCATGGGCCTGCCCGGACACGTTTCGAGCGCGCTCGTGTGCGCCCACGTCTTTCTTGCGCCGCTGCTCAGGCATCTTCAGGGGGAGAAGGAGCCCGTGCCCGCCGGCGTCGAGGCCGTGCTTTCCCGGGGCGTGGCCTCGGCGCAGGGCCGCAGGGACTTCATCCGCGTGAAGCTCTCGCGCACGGCGGAGGGCTGGACGGCCGAGCCCGTCACCGCGCCTTCCGGCCTCATTTCCGGCCTCGTGACCGCCGACGCCCTCGTGGTCTGCCCGGAGAACAGCGAAGGGCTCTACGCCGGACAGCAGGTGTTTGCCGAGATCCTGCGCTGAACCGGCGCGCTGCCGGGCACAGGCCCGGCCGTTTTTTTCGCGGGGCGGCTCCTGCCGCTTCCCGCAGTTCCGGCAGCCGGACCGTCCGGTGCAGGCCGGAGGGGGAGGCTGCGGCTTTTTCCGCCGCTCTTCTGCGGATCGAATCCATCATGGCGCGCGGCGCCAGGAGTGACATATGCCCAGACACACCTATCTTACGATGAAGACTCCCGACGAGGCGCGGGAGCTCTGGTTCGCCCGCACGGACGAACTTCACAGGGAGCTTTCCGCCGCGCTGCACCGCGTGCTCTCCCGTCCCGTGGAGGCGCGGCGCTCGTCTCCGGCGTTCCACGGCGCGGCCATGGACGGCGTGGCCGTGAGGGCCGAGGACACCTTCACCGCGTCCTCGCGCAGGCCGCTGCGCCTTGAGATCGGGAAGGACGCCTTCTGGATCAATACCGGCCGTCCCATGCCCGAGGGCTGCAACGCCGTCATCATGGTGGAGCATCTCAACGTGGAGGAGGGCGGAAAGTACGTGGTCACGGAAAAGGCCGCCTTCCCCTGGCAGCATGTGCGCAAGCTCGGCGAAGACATGGTGGCCACGGAGATCATCCTTGCGCCCGGCGTGGTCGTGGGCCCCTACGAGCTCGGCGCGCTCGCGGCGGCCGGCGTGACGCATCCGCCCGTGTTCCGCAAGCCGGAAGTGGCCATCATTCCCAGCGGTTCGGAGATCGTGGCCCTTGACGAGGCGAAGGAAGAGGACCTTACTTCCGGCCGCGCGCTTCCGGAATTCAACTCCCTCATTTTTTCCGCCATGGTGGAGGAGGCGGGCGCGCATGCCCGCGTGTGCCCCATCGTGCCCGACGACGTGGAACGCATCCGCGCGGCCATAGCCTCGGCCGTGGAGGGCGGGGCGGATCTCGTCATCATGAACGCGGGCTCCTCCGCGGGCAGCCATGACTACACCGCCGACGTCATCGCGGGCATGGGCGAACTTCTGGTGCACGGCGTGGCCGTCATGCCGGGCAAGCCCACGGCCCTCGGCATCGTGGAGGCCGCGGGACGAAAGGTCCCCGTCATCGGCACGCCCGGCTATCCGGTCTCCGCCATCGTGGCCATGGAGGAATTCGCCCTGCCGCTGCTCGCCCGCTGGCAGAAGAGAAGCGTGAGACGCCGCGAATCGGTCGAGGTCATTCCCTGCAATCCCATCCCCTCGCGTCCCGGCATGGAGGAGAGGGTGCGCGTCAAGCTCGGCGTGGTGGACGGAGCCTGCTACGCCGTCACGCTTCCCCGCGGCGCGGGCACGGTGACGAGCCTCTCCCGGGCCGACGCGGTCATTCCCGTGGAGCGCGACCGCGAGGGCCTCGACGCGGGCGTTCCCGTGCGCGCCGAACTGCTGCGTTCCCGCGAGGAGATAGAGGGCGCGCTGCTTGCCGTGGGCAGTCACGACAACACCCTGGATCTTATCGACAGCATGCTGAGAAGAACGCATCCCGGCGTCCGGCTGACCTCGGCCCATGTGGGCTCCCTCGGCGGACTTCTCGCGCTTCAGCGCGGCCAGTGCCATCTTGCGGGCAGTCATCTGCTCGACGAGGAGAGCGGCGTGTACAACCGCCGGGCCATCCGGGAGAACATGAAGGGCGTGCCCGCCATGCTCGTGCAGCTCGTGGACCGCGAACAGGGCATCATGGTGCTGCCCGGCAACCCGAAGAACATCGTGTCCTTCGAGGATCTGTGCCGCGAGGACGTGCAGTTCATCAACCGCCAGAGGGGCAGCGGCACGCGCGTGCTCCTCGACTACGAGCTCAAGAAGCGCGGCCTCTCGCCCGCCCGCATCCGGGGCTACCGCGACGAGGAATACACCCACATGAACGTGGCGGCCGCCGTGCTCTCCGGCCGCGCGGACGCCGGCCTCGGCGTGCGCTCCGCCGCCGCGGCCCTCGGACTGGACTTCATTTCCGTGGGCGTGGAGGAATACGACCTCGTCATTCCCATGCGCTACGCCGAAGATGCGCGCATCCGGGCCCTTTTCGACGTGATACGCTCCGACGAGTTCAGAAAGAGCGTGCAGGCCATGGGCGGCTACGGCACGGACAGGACCGGCGAGATTCTCTGGGAATACGACGGAAAATAACGGAAGAAGCGCCGTCCCGGGCACAGGGCGCGGGACGCGCGTTCTTGCCGAGGCCGCGGGGCACGGCGGGCTCTGTCCCGTGCGCGAAGGCAGGTATTGCCCCGTTCATGAAGGCAGGCGCTGTCCGTTCATGAGGGCGGGCTCTGTCCCGTGCGCGAAGGCGTGCTCTTCGCTCTGCCGTGTCCGCGTGTCGCGGCAGGCCCCGTCCCGTCTTTTTTCATGAATACCGAGAGAGCCGCGTCCGCAGGGAGTGGACGCTGCCGTCTTTGCCGTGCGGCGTTTTGAGGAGCTTTGCGCGCGGGAGCGTTCCTCCTGCATGAAAGCCCCGGCGCACGCCCGGGGCCCCGGGGCCTTCATGCTTCCGGGACGGCCCGGCCGCCTTTTCCGGTTCCGGGCAGGACTCAGGCAGGAGCTTGCCCGGGAACGGCCCTTGCCGTGCGGGGGAGTCGTCGGGTTCAAAAGTGCGGCAACATCGGCGGAGAAGCCTGCCGCCGTGCGCGGGGCGTCGCTTCGCACCGCGTCATGCGCCGGTTCTGCGATGCTGTGTCCTCTGAGATCTGGACGGCCCTTGCCCGTGCGTCCGCCTGTCCGGGAGAGGACCTTTCGCACGTCGTGCGGGGCGTTTTCGTCTTTGGGCCCCGGCGTTCTCCGAAAAAGTCCCCGCAACGCTCCGGCCTTCGAGTTCCGCGCAGGACCGGACGGCGGGCAAAAAAAGCTCCGGCATCTGGCGGCAGATACCGGAACATGGAAGCAGGATCCTGCTTTGGGAAACATTCGCCCTGAAGGCGGAGCACAGGACGCCGCATGGAAAAGGGACGGAGGAACGCGGGACATCGTTCTTTGCCGGGGAGGCAGGCCGTTTTGCGTCCGAAGGGCCGGGGCGCGTTCTCTCGCCCATGGACAGGAAAATTTTTCAGGGGCGTTTTTCAGGAATCGGCCTGCGGGGTCTTGGGGCCGACGTATTTTTTCATGGCCAGGCTGCATTTGCCGCTCTTGATCTTGCGCGGCGTGGTCGCGTTGTCGGAAAGCTGCACGCTGGCGGGCAGGCAGGAACGGATGATGTCGAAGGTGCCGTCCTTCTTCCAGGCCGTAAAGCGTCGCCATGCCGTGACATAGCTGCCCATGTCGCGGGGCAGGTCGCTCCAGCGGCAGCCTGTGGTAAGGACATAGAGAACGGCTTCAAGCGTTTCGCGGTCGCTCTTGCGGGGACGGCCCACCTTTTTGCCCCGGGCGAGAAACGGCTCTATGCGTCTCCATTGCTGATCGCTGATGAATGCCATGCCATGATCCTTTAGTATAGTATGAGGTGTTTTTTCAGAGGGAAAAGGAAAGAGTTTCCAGCTCGGGAACGGAAAGGTCGAGATGAAGGAGTTTTCCGCCGTCGTCCCTGCCCATGCAGAGCTTCCGCATGAGCAGAGATACCATAAGAGCAGCCGTGCCCGCCACCGTGAGAACGTGGGTATTCATGGCGGCGCCTTCCGTGTTCCCTGAGGCTTCGCCGGGATAGATGCGCGAGAAGGGCAGGGCGAAGGAGCTGTCGAAGAGGGCGAGTCCCTCGTTTCTGGCCACGGAGCCCTGCACGCAGGGCACGCCCGCCTTTCTTGCCTCCTCTTCCAGCATTTTTTTCCTGGCCACGGAATCAAGGCAGTCCATGACGACGTCGACGCCCTCAAGAAGTCCGGGAAGCGTTTTTTCGTCGAGGGCCGTGACATGGGCCTCGACATCCATGTAGGAGGCGATGCCGAGCACGCCCTCGCGGCAGACTTCGGCCTTGGGTAGGCCCAGGGCCTTTTCCGTGCAGAAGAGCTGCCGGTTGAGATTGCTTTCCTCGAAGGTGTCGGGATCGCAGAGCACGAGACTCCCCGCGCCCAGACGGGCCAGAAGGGCCGAGACGTGACCGCCGAGACCGCCGCATCCGGCCACGAGTATCCTTGTGGAGAGCAGCGTCGTCAGATTCCCGGCGGAGAGGACGCCGCGGCAGCGGCTGAAGCGCTCCGGCCAGATGTCGCGGGAGAGGAGCTCCGTCATGACGGCTCTCTCGCTCATGCCGTACTTTTCGGCCAGAAGACGTATGCCCCCGCGGCCGACGCCTGCGCCGTCCTTTCCCTGATGCAGGAAGGGCGCGAGCATCTCCAGAAGGCGCGGCGTATCGGCAGGAACGTCCATTAGCCTCCTCCCACGGCGGGAAAGTAGGCCACGCGGTCGCCGTCGGCAACGACGCTTTCAAGTTCGCTCTGGCGGCTGTTGATCATGACGATCTTGATTTCTTCCAGAGGAATGCCGATGCGCGAGGCAAGTTCGCCCGCCGTGACGGAGGTTTCCCCGTCCTTCAGGGACACGGAGAGACCCGTTTCCGGTTCGTAGCCGGGAACCATGTCGCGCAGGGTGGTGCTCAGTTTGATCAGTATGCTCATGGTCGGAAGGTCCCGCGCGGAGGGTGTCCGCGCGGGACGGGCAGAGGTTACTTCTTTATCCAGTTGAAGGTGGTCTGCAGTTCTTCAGGCGTGAAGTCGAAGGTGGTGTTGTGAGGCGCCACGGGCTCGTCGGTGAAGAAGTCGGGCAGATGGTCGGCGGCTTCGGTGATGCCGGCGCGACGGTTGAAGTCGATTTCGGTGGACAGGATGCGCTGACCGAGGGTGACCACGTCGTCACCGGTGAGCTTCCAGCCGAACTTGGCGTTCAGCATGTCCACGATGGCCGCAAGGGCGTCCGGGATGTCGAGGATGGCGAAGGCCGTGAACAGGCACAGGCCCACGCTGTCCACGGAAGCCGTGGCGATCTGGAGATTGCGGGAAAGCTCGATCTGACCGTCCTTCTTGAGCGGATCGACCTTGCCGCCGCAGGAAAGGATGTTGGCGGTCACCGCGTAGCCTGCGGTGTGGTCGGCGCCCATGGGGGTGGTGGCGTAGGTGACGCCCACGCCCTTGACGGCGCGCGGATCGTAGGCGGGCAGGCTCTGACCCTTGACGCAGGGCACTCTTCTCACGCCGAAGACGCGGCCGGTGGTGGCGGTGCCGCAGCCGATGATGCGGCCGAGCGGGGTGCCTTCGCTGATGCCCTTCATGGCTTCCATGACGGCCTTGCCGTCGCCGAGGGGAATGCCGCCGCCGGCCATGGCGACGCCCACGGCCACGCCGACGTCGATGGTGTCCACGCCGATGTCGTCGCACATGTGGTCGAAGGTGCAGATGAGGTCGAGGTCGTCGATGTTGCTGTGGGGACCGAAGCACCACAGGGTCTCGTATTCGGGCCACTTGCTCTTGAACTTGCCCTTTTCGTCGGGGAAGATGCCGCTGCAGCGGATGATGCAGCCGCTCATGCAGCCGTGGGCCACGGCGCCTTCGCCGCCGCGTTCCTTGGTGAGCTTGTTCATGCGCTCGCCGGACACGGCTTCATGATGCTCGAACTGACCGCAGGTGAAGTTGCGGGTGGGAAGGCCGCCGGCTTCGTGCAGGATGTTCACGAGAACGGCGGTGCCGTATTCGGCAAGGCCCTTGCCCGTGATGGGATGGCTGGTGAGGGCCTTGGCGAAGCGCTTGGACGCGGCCTTGAAGCCTTCTTCGTCCACGAGGGGATGGTTCTTGCCGCCCTCGGGATTGATGATGATGGCCTTGAGGCCCTTGGAACCCATGACGGCGCCCACGCCGCCGC
>ENA-OVGB01001981-OVGB01001981.1-human-gut-metagenome-genome-assembly--contig:-NODE-1981-length-16174-cov-6.862460_pt1 | contig 16174 bp, 17 predicted proteins | sample MGYA00237767_ERZ505413 | MGnify/ENA primary metagenome ERZ505413 (study PRJEB26158, sample SAMN06016410) | human gut metagenome | biome: human gut; feature: ankylosing spondylitis patient; material...
TACTGCGTATGATGACGATCCGGGAATACAAACGAGCGGAAAGTCTTGAAGAAGCCTGGCAGCTCAACCAGAAAAAGAACAATCGGGTCATCGGCGGCATGATCTGGCTCAAGATGGAAAAGATCAATGTCGGCACCGCCATTGATCTGTCCGGTCTGGGGCTGGATACCATCGAGGAGACGGAGGAGCAGTTCTCCATTGGGGCCATGGTCACCCTGCGGCAGCTGGAGCTGGACGCCGGGCTGGCCGCATACACGAACGGAGCAGTGCGGGAGTCCGTGCGGCATATCGTGGGTGTGCAGCTGCGCAACCTTGCCACCGTGGGCGGCAGCATTTACAGCCGCTTCGGGTTCTCGGATGTGCTGACCCTGTTCCTGGCACTGAACGCCTCGGTGGAGCTGTACAAGGGCGGCATCGTGCCGCTGGCCGAGTACGCCACCCGCCCCTACGACCGGGACCTCCTCGTGCGGGTGATCGTGCCGAAGGAGCCGGCTGCGTTCTGCTACCAGTCGGTGCGGAACAGCCAGACCGATTTCCCGGTGCTGACCTGCGCTGCCGCCAAAACGGCCGAGGGCTATCGCTTCGCCATCGGTGCCCGGCCGGGCAAGGCAGTGCGGTTTGACCTGACGCCCAACGCGGCCGAGACGCCGGAGCTGCTGGCAGACCGCTTTGCCGCAGAAGTGCGGGCAGCGATCAAGACCGAGAGCAATCTGCGCGGCAGCGCCGAATACCGCAACCATCTGGCCGGGGTCCTGGTCAAGCGTGCGGTCCGCCAGCTGGAAGGGTAACGGAAAGGAGACCACGATGCAAATCACCATCATTCTGAACGGAACCAGAGTTTCCGCCGAGGCCGCCCCGGATACTCTGCTCATCGACTTTGTCCGCAGCCACGGCTGCTACAGCGTCAAGCGCGGCTGCGAGACCGCCAACTGCGGCCTGTGCACCGTCTTTCTGGACGACAAGCCGGTGCTGTCCTGCTCGGTGCTGGCAGCCCGTGCCGACGGCCACCGCGTCACCACGCTGGAGGGCCTGCAGGACGAAGCCGCAGAGTTCGGCGCGTTCATCGCCGATCAGGGAGCGGAGCAGTGCGGCTTCTGCAACCCCGGCTTCATCATGAACGCGCTGGCCCTCTTCCGCGAGAAGGAGTACCCCACCGAGGACGAGATCAAGGAATACCTTGCGGGCAATCTCTGCCGCTGTTCCGGCTACGAGGGCCAGCTGCGGGGCATTCAGGCATTTCTCGCATGGAAACGATCGAAGGAGGCCGCCGAATGAAAAACGTCAACAAACCGTTCCGGAAAAAGGACGCGATGCAGCTCGTGACCGGTAAGCCGGTGTACATGGACGATCTCGCTCCTGCCGACTGCCTCATCGTCAAGCTGCTGCGCTCGCCCCACCCCAACGCCATCGTCAAGACCATCAACACCACGGTGGCCAAAAAGGTGCCCGGCATCGAGGCCATCTTCACCTGGGAGGATGTGGACCAGAACGCCCGCCGCTACACGCAGGCCGGCCAGACTTACCCCGAAGCCAGCCCCTACGACCGCCTGGTCATTGACCGCCACGTCCGCTTTGTAGGGGACGTGGTGGCCATTGTGGTGGGCAAGGATGAGAAGTGTGTCGAGAAAGCCATGAAGCTCATCAAGGTGGAGTATCAGGTGCTGGAGCCGGTGCTGGATTTCCACACTGCGAAGGACAACCCCATCCTTGTCCACCCGGAGGACAACTGGGAGAGCCTGAGTCCCGTGGGTGCCGACAACAAGCGCAACCTCTGTGCCCACGATGCGTGCGGCGACGGCGACATCGATGCCGTGCTGGCAAAGTGCGATGTTGTCATCGACCGTGTCTACCACACCAAGGCCTGTCAGCAGGCTATGATGGAGACCTTCCGCACCTGCTGCTGGATGGACCTGTACGGACGGCTGAATATCCTCAGCTCGACCCAGATCGTGTTCCACACCCGCCGCAATGTGGCAAACGCCCTGCACATCCCCAAATCCATGATCCGTGTCATCAAGCCCCGCATTGGCGGCGGCTTTGGTGCCAAGCAGACGGCGGTCTCGGCCATCTATCCGGCCTTTGTTACCTGGAAGACCAAGAAGCCCTGCAAGCTGATCTTCACCCGCGAAGAGAGCCAGACCGCATCTTCGCCCCGCCACGAGATGGAGATGCACGTCCGTCTGGGTGCCACCAAGGACGGCATCGTGAAGGGCATCGACCTCTACACCCTGTCCAACACCGGTGCTTATGGTGAGCACGGCCCCACAACGGTGGGCCTTTCCGGTCACAAGTCTATTCCGCTGTATGGCAAGGCCGAAGCCTTCCGTTTTGTCAGCGACGTGGTCTACACCAACCACATGTCTGCCGGTGCGTACCGCGGCTATGGTGCGACCCAGGGCCTGTTTGCAGTGGAATCTGCCGTCAACGAGCTGGCCGCCAGACTTCACATGGACCCCTTCAAGATCCGCGAAATGAACATCGTCAAAGAGGGCGATGTGATGCCCGCCTATTACGGCGCTGTGAACACCAGCTGCGCGCTGGACCGCTGCCTGAAAAAAGTCCACGAGATGATCGACTGGGACAACAAGTACCCTGTGCGCGACCTTGGCAATGGCAAGGTGCGCGCCGTGGGTATGGGCATGGCCATGCAGGGCTCCGGCATTTCCGGCATGGACGTGGGCAGCGCCACCCTCAAGGTAAACGATGACGGGTTCTACTCCCTCATCATCGGCGCTGCCGATATGGGCACCGGCTGTGACACCACGCTGGCTCAGATCGCCGCCGAGGTGCTGGACTGTGACCTGGACAATATCACCGTCTTTGGCGCGGATACCGATACCTCGCCCTATGATTCCGGCTCCTACGCTTCCTCTACCACCTATGTCACCGGCAAGGCGGTGGAAAAGTGCGCCCTGCGGCTGCGCGGCCAGATCTGCAAGCTGGGTGCGGAGCTGCTCCAGACGACCGAAGATGCTGTGGATTTTGACGGCAAGTTCGTCTCCCTGAACGCAGACCCGGAGAAGCGGGTCTCTCTCTCCGAGGTGGCCTTCGCCTCCCAGTTCGGCCACATGGTGCCGCTGGAGATCACCGAGACCCACACCTCGCCCCTTTCGCCCCCGCCCTACATGGTCGGCGCGGCTGAAATTGAGCTGGACAAGGAGACCGGTGAGGTCAAGGTGGTGGATTATGCCGCCTGCGTGGACTGCGGCACCCCCATCAACCCCAACCTGACCCGTGTGCAGACCGAGGGCGGCATCCTGCAGGGCATCGGCATGGCCCTGACCGAGAACATCACCTATGATGCCAAGGGCTGGCCGATGGAAAATTCCTTTATGCAGTATAAGATCCCCGCCCGTGTGGACATCGGCCACATCCGGGTGGAATTTGAGAGCAGCTATGAGCCCAACGGCCCGTTTGGAGCAAAATCCATCGGTGAGGTGGTCATCAACACCCCGCTGCCCGCCATCGCGGATGCCATCTACAATGCCATCGGCACCCGCTTCTACGAGCTGCCCATCACCCCGGAGCAGGTCGCCATGGCGGTGGAAGAGAACCGCTGATGCTTTTGGAAACACAATTTCCGTTTCTGGCTGAAAAGGGCCATGTGATCTCGCTGGTGGGCGGCGGCGGAAAGACCACCCTGCTCTATGCCTTTGCCCGGCATTGTGCCGCCAAAGGCTGGCGGGTGCTGGTGAGCACCACCACCCACATCCGGCAGCCCGGGGCACATTATGCCGCAGATGAAGCCGCCCTTGCGGCCCTCTGGGCGGAAGGACGATATGCCGTGGCCGGTGTTCCGGCAGAGCAGGGCAAGCTGACCGCCCTGCCGCCGGAACAGCTGACCCGCTGGATGGCACAGGCGGATATGGTTCTTCTGGAAGCGGACGGTGCAAAACGGCTGCCCTGCAAGGCCCCGGCGGCCCATGAACCGGTGCTGCTGCCGGAAAGCGATGTCGTGCTGGCGGTGGCCGGATTGTCCGCACTGGGCAGACCTCTGCGGGAGGTCTGCTTCCGGCTGGAGCAGGCCTGCGCCCTGCTGGGCGCTGCCCCCGAAACGTTTCTGACCCCGGAGCTGCTGGCAAGGCTGCTGGCCAGTGAGCAGGGAGGACGAAAACTGGTGGGGAACCGCCGTTTTTCTGTGGTGCTCAATCAGGCGGATGACCCCGCCCGCATTGCTGCCGGAGAACAGACCCTCGCGCTCCTGCGCGAAAAATATGAGGTGCAGGGCATGTTGACTTATTTTGATGAAAGGGAGCGTGCATGAAATGGCAGAACAGGGCCCCATTGTATTCTGCACCGGCGGCGGATGCACCGCCAAGCTGGGTGCCGGGGTACTGAGCCGCATTCTGGAAAAGCTGCCCCGGGGCGAAAAAGACCCCGACCTTCTGGTTGGCTACGACAGCCGGGACGATGCTGCCGTCTACCGCATTACCGAGGACATTGCCCTGGTGCAGACGGTGGATTTCTTCCCGCCGATGGTCGATGACCCCTATACCTTCGGGCAGATCGCCGCGGCCAATGCCCTGAGCGATGTCTACGCCATGGGCGGTGAGGTCAAAACGGCACTGAATCTTGTCTGTTTCCCCGAGAGCATGGATCTGAACGTGCTGGGGGAGATCCTGCGCGGCGGTGCCGAAAAGGTGGCCGAAGCCGGGGGCATGCTGGTGGGTGGGCACTCCATTGCCGATACCGGTGTGAAGTACGGCCTGTCGGTGACAGGCCTGGTAGACCCGCACCGCCTGACAGCCAACGATACCGGCCGCCCGGGCGACAAACTTCTTCTGACCAAAGCGCTTGGCGTGGGGCTGATCTGCACCGCCAACCGGGTGGGCGAAGCCGCACCGGAACAGATGGAAGCCGCAGTCCGTTCCATGACCACCCTGAACAAAGCAGCGGCAGAGATCGCGCGCAGGTACGAGGTGCACGCCGCCACGGATGTGACCGGGTTCAGCTTTCTGGGCCATCTGCACGAGATGATGGGGGAGAAACTCTCCAGCGTCATCGATGCCCATGCGGTGCCGATACTGCCCGGTGCGTGGGAGGCCGCGGATGCCTGCCTGTACACCGCTGCCGGTCAGCGCAACCGCAACCACACCGGGCCCTTTGTCCGGTTTGAGAAAGTGCCCTTCCCGATGGAGGAAATTCTGTTTGATCCCCAGACCTCCGGCGGCCTGTTGTTTGCTGTGGCCCCGCAGGATGCCGCTGCACTGGAAGCAGAGCTGCAGGCGGCGGGTCTGCCCGCAAAGATCGTGGGCACCATTGGGGAAAAGCAGACACCGGAGATCACAGTAACATACGAATGATGGAGGAACAACCAATGATCAAGATCGATGCCCGTGGAGATGCCTGCCCGCTGCCCGTGGTCAAGGCCAAAAAGGCCATTGCAGAGCTGCACGGCCCCGGCGAGGTGGAAGTGCTGGTGGACAATGAGATCGCTGTCCAGAACCTGACCAAGATGGCCCAGCAGAAGGGCTATCTGTCCAGCTCCGAAAAACTGGCCGAGCAGGAATACCGTGTCCGCTTTACCATCAAGGACACGCCCGCTGCGGATACCGCTGTGCCGGGCAAGGTGAAACAGCAGGCGGAAGCGGAAACCTGCATCCCGGATGCCCGCACCGATACGGTGGTGGTCATCGCGTCCGACAAGATGGGGGAGGGGGCCGAGGAGCTGGGCAAGACCCTGCTCAAGGCCTTCGTGTTCTCCCTGACCCAGCAGGACAAGCTGCCCAAGACGATCCTCTTCTATAACGGCGGCGCATCCCTGACCTGTGAGGGTTCGCCCATGCTGGAAGACCTGAAGGCACTGGAAGCTGAGGGCGTGGAGATCCTGACCTGCGGCACCTGCCTGAACTACTACGGCATAACGGAGAAGCTAGCTGTGGGCGGCGTGACCAATATGTATGTCATCGCTGAAAAGATGCTGAACGCCGGGAACGTGGTCAAGCCGTGATCTACCTTGATAACGCCGCAACCACCTTGTACAAGCCCCCGGAGGTGGGGCAGGCGATGCTGGATGCTCTGCAGACAGCGGGCAACCCGGGCCGTGGAGCCCATGCGCCCACCCTGCACGCCTCCCGTGTCGTCTACGAGACCCGGGAAGCGCTGGCCCAGCTCTTCCACGCCGAAGGCCCGGCCTGCATCGCCTTTGCATCCAATGCGACCCAGGCACTGAACACGGCCATCAACGGGCTCTTTGGCCCGGGGGATCATGTCATCACCACGGTCTGTGAGCACAATTCCGTCCTGCGGCCCCTCTACCGCCTCCAAAGGCAGGGGGTTGAGGTGAGCTTTGTGGATGTGGATGCAAACGGTGTGCTCTGCTATGCGCAGTTTGAGCAGCTGCTCCGTCCCAACACCAGGGGAGTGGTTGTGACCGGTGCTTCCAATGTCACCGGAAACCGCACGGACCTGGCGTTCGTATCCGCTTTTGCAAAAAAGCACGGCCTGTTGTTTCTCGTGGATGCCGCCCAGACAGCGGGTGCCATGCCGGTGGATGTGCAGGCGCTGGGGATCGATATGCTCTGCTTTACCGGGCACAAGGCGCTGCTTGGCCCGCAGGGCACCGGCGGGCTGTATGTCCGGCCCGGGCTGCAGGTTGCCCCCCTTGTGGTGGGCGGCAGCGGAGTCCACAGCTTTGATGAACGCCACCCCGTCGAAATGCCCACCGCTCTGGAAGCCGGAACGCTGAATGTGCCGGGGATCGCCGGGCTGGGGGCCGGGGTGCGCTGGCTCCTGACACAGGGCGTGAAAGCGTTGGAAACAAAAGAAAATGCGCTTGCACGCCTGTTTTATGAAACTGTCCGGGAAATTCCCGGTGTGCGGCTCTATGGTGACTTCACTGCGCCGCGTGCGCCCATCGTCTCACTGAACCTGACGGGCGAGGATTCCGCCCGGGTGGCGGATGTGCTCTGGGAAGAGTACGGCATCTGTGTGCGGGCCGGTGCGCACTGTGCTCCGCTGATGCACAAGGCGCTGGGCACCGTGGAGCAGGGCGTGGTGCGGTTCAGCTTCTCCCACACCAACACCCGGGAGGAGGCGCTTGCCGCTGCCCGTGCGGTGCACAGCCTGGCGGAGGAATAAACGATGCGTGCAAAGAGACCCTATATCGTGTTATCCTTCCGCACCACAGTGGAAGCGATGGCATGGGAAAAACACTGCGAAGCGGAACATATCCCCGGGCGGCTCATTCCGCTGCCCCGGGAGCTCTCAGCCGGGTGCGGCCTTGCGTGGCGGATGCCGCCCGAGGACTGGCAGCTGTGGCAGAGCCGCATCGACCCCGCCGCCTATGATGCCGCAGCGGTGGTAGAACAATAACAAATAAAGGAGAATTGGATGGGAAACCGTTCTTTTTTCAATGCACTCCATGACCGGGAGGGGGATTTTCTGCTGGCCACGGTGCTGGAAGGCCCGGCGCAGGGGGAACGTGTCCTGCTGCGGAACACAGCACCGGTCTGGCCGAAGAAACTGCCTGCGTTCTGGGGGGAGCATCTGCCTGCCTTGGCCGCTGTGACCTCCAGTGGAATTCTGAAATCAGCCGGACAGCGCATCTTTGTGGAGCGCTTTGGCGCGGCCCCGCAGCTTGTGATCTGCGGCGGCGGCCATGTGGGCGCGTCGGTGGTGCGGCTGGCAAAGCTGCTGGGCCTGCCGGTCACAGCGCTGGAGGACCGCCCCGAGTTTGCGGAGGAGATGCGTCAGGCCGGGGCCGATGCTGTGCGCTGCCTGCCCTTTGCAGAGGGGCTTGCGCAGATCCCCGGCGGGCAGGAGACATACTTTGTGGTCGTGACCCGTGCCCACAGCTGTGATATTGCCTGCCTGCGTTCTATTCTGCAAAAGCCCGCCGCCTATGTGGGCATGATGGGCAGCCGGAAGCGCGCGGCTCTGGTGCACACACAACTGGCCGAGCTGGGGCTGCCGCAAGAGCGCATTGATGCCCTGCACGCGCCCATTGGGCTTTCCATTGGCGCAAAAACCGCACAGGAGATCGCACTTTCTATTCTTGCGGAGATCGTCTCCGTTAAAAACAGCCGCCAGCAGACCGAGGGTTTTTCCCCGGCGCTGCTGGCTGCGCTGGAACAACAGACCGCTCCGGCGGTGCTGGCGACCATCGTAGGCCGCCATGGCTCTACGCCAAGGGAGGAGGGCTCCAAGATGTTGGTACTGCCCGATGGCTCTGCCGTGGGCAGCGTGGGCGGCGGCATCATGGAGTACCGCACCCAGCAGCTGGCGCGGGAATTGCTGGAGCCGGGGGCTGCCCCGTGCAGGCTGGCCGCCTTTACCACAGAGGGGGCCAGCGATGCCGCGGCCATTGCGGCCTGCGGCGGCTCCATGGAAGTCTTTTTGCAGCGTCTGGAACCGGAGGGATGAGCCATGAAGCGTGATGACCTGATCGTTGTCCGGGGCGGGGGAGACCTTGCCACCGGTGTTGTGCATCGGCTCTGGTCGGCTGGCCTGCGGGTGCTGGTGCTGGAAACGGCCCATCCCGCCGCCATCCGTCGGCAGGTGTCTCTCTGTGAGGCTGTTTACGAAGGCGAGACCGCTGTGGAAGGAATGCGGGGCATCCGGGTGGAGACGCTGACGGATGCCGATGCCGTCTGGGCACAGAACGCCGTGCCGGTCCTGATAGACCCCACAGGTGCGTGTCTGCCGCAGGCAAGGCCAGCTGTTCTGGTGGATGCCATCATCGCAAAGAAAAATCTGGGCACCACCCGGGAGATGGCTCCGCTGACCATTGCCCTTGGCCCCGGCTTTACGGCGGGGCAGGATGTGGACGTGGTGGTGGAGACCAAGCGCGGCCACAAGCTGGGCCGCATCATCCGGGAAGGGTCTGCTGCACCCAACTCCGGCGTGCCGGGCATCATCGGCGGCTATGGTGCCGAGCGTGTACTTCATGCACAGGCTGCGGGTATCTTCCGCAACCTGCATTCTATCGCTGATTTTGTGGAGGCGGGCGAGGCTGTGGCCGAGATCGAAACACCGGACGGCCAGCGTTTACCGGTGGTCACACAGATCTCCGGCATCCTGCGGGGGCTGCTGCGGGATGGCTACCCGGTGACCAAAGGATTCAAGGTAGCCGATGTGGACCCCCGCCGTGCGGAGCTGGAAAACTGCTTCCTCATCTCGGATAAGGCCCGCTGCATTGCGGGCAGTGTGCTGGAACTGATCGCCGCAGCGTGCTGGAACTAAAAGAAACGGGACTGTTTTTGCAACAGCCCCGTTTCTTTGTTACTCTGTCAGTTTTGTGATGAGCATCTGATAGATCTCGTTGCCCTTGAGGATGAACTGCTTCTTGACCAGATCGGCACTCAGTCGGTCAGGCGTGCCGATGTCCAGACAAAACAGCTCCTGATCCAGTGCCTTGATGGTGCAGCGGATGGAGCAGTGGCCGTCCGGCTTTTCGGTGATGCGGGCGCTGTACTCGGCTTCCTTACGGGCCCAGGTCTGGCTGCGCAGAACCGCCGCCACCGCGCGCTCCCGCACACTGCGGGGCAGGTCATAGGCAAGCTCCTGCGCGACCTTGCGTCCTTTTTCGGTGATGGAGTAGCGGTCTTCCTTCAGCGTGACCAGCTGCTGGCGGGTGATATCATCCAGACAGGAGCCGATCTCAAAATAGTTGACCAGCTGCTCTTCCATCAGCGCATTCTCGATCTCCATCCGGGTGATCGGCCCGGCATTCTTTACCAGATAACACAACAGCAACCGGATCTCCGTGCTGTCGGTCAGTCCGCCGGGACGAACACCGGCGGTAAAAGCATCGTTGGCGGCCATCGTTCTGCACATCCCCCTGTTATTTCAAATTGCTGCCCGGCACTGCCTCGGGGCAGGCCGTAAAGAATCACTTTCTTATAGTATAAAGGGTTTCAGACAGGATTGCAAGCCGCAACCGCAAAATCTGTCTCAATGCGCTTGCGGCTTTCGGGGGTGGAATACAGCCAGTGGTCGATATGCCCTTCGGTGATGAAATAGCGCAGGTCGAACCGGTGGCTCTGGCCCAGGCTGTGGTTGACGATGACCAGCTTGATCTTCATTTTATCGGGCAGGATGTTTTTGATGTAAACGCTCACCGCCTGCCCGGGGTGCAGGTCGGGGCAGGTTTCGGCAAGTCCGGCCAGATTGGGGGCGATCTCCACAAAGGTGCCATATTCCTCCACGCTCCGCACAATGCCCACCACGGTCTCGCCCACGGTGAACCCGGCGGCGTTCTCCTCCCAGGTGCCCAGCAGCTCCCGGATGCTCAGCACGAACCGCCCCTGCACGTCCCGGTTTTTGATGGCGCACAGGATCTGCTGGCCCACGCTCACCCGGTCGGCAGGGGATGAGATGCGGCTGACCGACATGCAGTCGATGGGCAGCAGGGCGCTGATGCCGCACCCAACGTCACAAAAGGCACCAAACGGCTCGATGTGGGTCACGGTGCAGGGCAGGATGTCCCCGGGCTGTAAGGTGTCCAGATACTCTGCCTTGCACATCCGCTGTGCCTCGGCCCGGGAAAGCAGGTAGCAGGGCTGGCCGTTTTCCCCGGTCTCCATCCCTTCGATCACAAAGCAGGTGGGGCGGCCCACCCGCGTCAGCACCGCAATGTCCCGCACGGTGCCGCTCTCAGCCCCATCGGCACACTGGCCAAAGGGCATCACGGCCTTTACCCCGCCCAGGTCGAACCGGAGCTGGCGCTGGGTGTCAAAGGCAAGGGCAGTGCTCTGTAAAATTTCGCGGCTGGCGATGGCGGCGCGCAGTTCTGCGGGGCTGAGCCGGTCTGCGGAACGGTAATTGCCTTCAGTACGAAATGTCTGCATCATGGTTTGTTCCTCTTTCTGTGTTATTTTAGCGTTTTCCGCTGCACGTCGGCACACAAAGCAGGTGTCGGCATTAAAACTCTATGCGCGGACAATTGCATTTTATACGAGTTTGGTTTATACTATATCTGTATGTGCGGCATGGAAACCAGCTGCACAGGGTACTGCCCCGCCAAGGGGCGGCAGGAGGGAAAGAAATATGGATATCGCAGTGGGAGATACCATCCAGACCCGCAAAAAACACCCGTGCGGAGCTTCCAGCTTCGAGGTGCTCCGGGTCGGTATGGATTTCAAGATCCGCTGCACGGGCTGCGGCCGTGAGGTCATGCTGCCCCGCGCGAAAATTGAAAAAAACATCAAGAAAGTGCTCAAGCCCGGCGCTGCCGAGTAACCATTGGGTCATGTAAGGAGAACTGCACAGTATGTCAAGACTGCTTTCCCAAATGGAGGCTGTCAGCCACCGGTTTGAAGAACTTTCCATCCGCCTGAACCAGCCGGAAACAGCGGCAGATCCGGCACTGCTCCGCCGCTTGATGCAGGAGTATCACGAGGCAGAACCTGTGGTGCAGGCCTATCAGGCCCTGACCACGGCGCAGGATCATCTTGCTCAGGCCAAAGCCCTGCTCGAGGGCGAGGCCCTTGATCCGGACTTTAAGGAAATGGTACAGCAGGAGATCGGCGAAAAAAGTCAGGAAGTGGCGCAGCTGGAAAATAATCTCAAAATTTTGCTGCTGCCCAAGGATGTCAACGATGATAAAAGTGTCATCATGGAGCTGCGCGGCGGTGCGGGCGGCGAAGAAGCCGCGCTGTTTGCCCACAGCCTGATGCGGATGTATACCATGTACGTTCAGAGCAGGGGCTGGGAGCTGGAGGTGCTGAACCTCAACGAGACGGAGCTGGGCGGTGTCAAGGAAGCCATCCTTGCCGTAAACGGAGCAGGGGCCTATAACCGGCTCAAGTATGAGAGCGGGGTGCACCGTGTCCAGCGGGTGCCTGAGACCGAAACGCAGGGCCGCATCCACACCTCCACAGCAACCGTGGCGGTGATGCCGCAGGCCGAAGAGGTGGATCTTGTCATCGACCCCAAGGATCTGCGCATCGATACCTTCCGTTCCTCCGGCGCGGGCGGCCAGCACATCAACAAAACGTCCAGCGCCATCCGGGTCACGCACATTCCCACCGGAATGGTGGTGGAGTGCCAGAACGAGCGCAGCCAGTTCCAGAATAAGGATAAGGCGCTGGAGATCCTGCGCAGCCGCCTGCTGGCCCAGAAGCAGAAGGAACAGCTGGATGCCATCAATGCCAACCGCGCGGGGCAGGTGGGAACCGGTGATCGCAGCGAGAAGATCCGGACTTACAACTTCCCGCAGGATCGCTGCACCGACCACCGCATCGGCCTGACGGTCCACAATCTGGATAAGATCATGGACGGAAATCTGGACGAGATCATTGATGCACTGGCAACCCATGAACAGGCCGAAAAACTGCGTCAGCTCAACGCACAGGCCGAATGATACTGTGATGAAAAGAATAACGTGTTTGTGTTGATTTGATGATTGAAAAGTATTTATACTTTACAGACAGAAAGAACGATGAATCGCATGAAAATGAAAACTGAAATTTTACCTGCTGAGGGCGAAGCAATCGCCAAAGCAGCTGATCTGCTGCGCAGAGGGGAGCTGGTGGCCCTGCCCACCGAGACGGTCTACGGCATTGCCGCCGATGCGCGCAACGGCGCGGCAGTCGCAAAGATCTTTGTGGCCAAGGGCCGCCCGCAGGACAACCCCCTGATCGTCCATGTCACCGGCCCGGAGATGCTGCCCGGCCTTGTCAGCGAGGTGCCCGAGCGTGCCCAGCTGCTGATGGCCGCATTCTGCCCCGGCCCTCTGACCATCATTATGCCTCGCGGCCCGGAGGTGGCCGCGGAGTGCTGTGCCGGTCTGGACACGGTGGGCATCCGGATGCCCAGCCACCCGGTGGCACGGGCTGTCATTGCGCAGAGCGGCTGTGCCTTTGCGGCCCCCAGCGCGAACCTTTCCGGCAAGCCCAGCCCCACCAACGCACAGGATGTGTTCACTGATATGGATGGCCGTCTGCCCCTGATCCTGGATGGCGGCGAGTGCGATGTGGGTGTGGAGAGCACCGTGATCTCTGTGGTAGGCGAAAAGCCCACCCTGTTCCGCCCCGGCCATATCACGCTGGAAGATCTGGAGCGTGCTCTGGGAGAGGAGGTCGAGGTCTCCAAGGCCATCCTCGAAAAGCTGCCCGAGGGTGCTGTTGTCCGCAGCCCCGGCATGAAGTATAAGCATTACGCCCCTAAGGCAGATGTTACCCTGCTGGACGGCACCTTTGAGCAGTTCAAGGCCTATGTGGATGCCCATGCCGACCAGAACCCCAGCTGCCTCTGCTTTACCGGTGAGGCCGAAAAGCTCGGCTGGCCCTGTGTGGAGTATGGCAGGGAGGGCGACGGTGCCGATCAGGCAAAGCATATCTTCCGCAGCCTGCGCGCATTGGATGAGCAGGGGGACGGCGTGGTCTATGCCCGCTGCCCGAAAAAGGACGGCCTGTCCATGGCAGTGTACAACCGCCTGATCCGAGCGGCAGCGTTCCGGGTGATCCAGCTATGATCACGCTTGGAATCACCGGCCGCAGCGGCTGCGGCAAATCGACCGTGACGGCGGTGTTTGCCGCCCATGGTGTCCCGCTGGTGGATGCCGACCGGATCTCCCGCGAGATCCTTCTGCCCGGTTCTCCGCTGCTGCCGGTGCTGGCCCAGCGGTTCGGGGCAGATATCCTGTATGCCGACGGCAGCCTGAATCGCCGCCTGCTGGCAGATCGCGCCTTTGCTGCGCCGGAAGGAAAAGCCGCGCTGGATTCCCTCGTGCTTCCGGAGATCATCCGGCGGGTCTGCAGACTGAAGCAGGCCGCCCGGGAGGCCGGAGCACCGCTTTTTGTGATAGACGGAGCCGTGATCGTGGGCACCGATGCGGAAAAAGAGTGCGACCACCTCTGCGTGGTCACTGCGCCCTTTGCCACCAGTGTGGCCCGCATTGCGGCCCGGGACGGCATCGCCCCGGAGATGGCGGCACGGCGGCTCAACGCCCAGACCCCGGAAGAGGTCCTGCTTGCCAGGGCCGATCTTGTCCTGCGCAACGATGCTGACCTTGCTTCTCTGGAAGCGGCGGCAGCGGCGCTCTGTGAGCAGCTGCAGGCTGAGGGTGCACGGAAAGGGGGCGCGGACACTTCGCTTTGAAAAAGTTTTTGAAAACGCTGGTGCTGCTCTTTCTGCTCTGTGTGGTCCTGCTGGCGCTGCCGCCGGTGCGCCGTCAGGTGGAACAGCGGCTCTACCCGCGGAAATACAACGACCTTGTGGAGCAGTACGCTGCCGAGTATGACCTTGACCCGCTGCTGGTCTATTCCTTCATCCGCACCGAGAGCGGCTTTGACCCGGGCGCAACTTCCAGTGTCGATGCGCGCGGCCTGATGCAGATGACGGAGGAGACCTTCCTCTGGCTCCGCAGTAAGCTGGGCCTGGGGGAGGAGGTTTCCTTTGGCGATCTGTACGACCCTGATGTGAGCATCCGCTTTGGATGCTATTACCTCCACCTCTGCCTGGTGCGTTACAACGGCGATATCTCCACGGCCGCCGCAGCCTACCACAGCGGGTGGGGCACCGTGGATGCCCTTCTCCAGAAGGAGGAACACTCGGAGGACGGGTTGACCCTGTCGGGTTTCCCCTATAACCAGATGCACCACTATGTGGAAAAGATCACCGCCTGCTATGCCAAGTACACCGAGCTGTACGGAGCCTGAGCAGGCTGCAAACCCGCTTGAACCGGCTTGCGTCGGTTTGAAATATTTAGGAATACCGAAAGAGAAAGGCAGGAGAAATTCTATGGCAGAAAAAACTCCGAACCAGCAGCTGGCTGAAAAGCTGCTTTATAAGCCTGCTTACGTCGCCGATAAGGACGCTGACGTGAAGCAGAAGGCCCACGACTTTGCCGAGGGCTACAAGAAGTTCCTGGATGCAGGCAAGACCGAGCGCGAGGTCGCCGCCGAGAGCGAGCAGATGCTCAAGGATGCAGGCTACCAGCAGTTCGACCCGAAAAAGACCTACAAGCCCGGCGACAAGATCTACTTTGTCCAGTGCAACAAGGCTGTGGTGGCTTCCACCATCGGTACCAAGAGCTTTGAGGATGGCTTCCATCTGGTCATTGCCCACACCGACAGCCCCCGTCTGGACCTGCGTCCCACCCCGCTGTATGAGTCCGACCACCTGAGCTACTTCAAGACCCATTACTACGGTGGTATCCGCAAGTATCAGTGGGGCACGATCCCTCTGTCCATCCACGGCGTGTTCACCCGTGAGGATGGCTCCACCGTCACCGTCCGTGTGGGCGAGGATGAGAACGATCCCGTCTTCTGCATCACCGACCTGCTGCCCCATCTGGGTGCCGAGCAGAACGCCCGTCCCCTGAAGGACGGCATCAAGGCTGAGGAGCTGAACATCCTCATCGGCTCCGACGCTGTTGATGACGAGAACGTCAAGGAAGCTGTCAAGCTGAACACCATGATCCTGCTCAACGAGAAGTACGGCATCACCGAGAAGGAGTTCATGCGTGCTGAGATCGAGATCACCCCGGCCTACAAGTGCCGTGACGTTGGCTTTGACCGCTCCATGGTGGGCGGCTATGGCCACGATGACCGTGTGGACGCTTATCCCGCACTGATGGCCGAGATCGAGACCAAGAACCCCGCTTACACCACCGTCTGCGTCCTGACCGATAAGGAAGAGACCGGCTCCGATGGCGTGACCGGTATGCAGAGCATGTACGCCTTCCACTTCATGCAGGAGCTCTGCCGTGCCGCCGGTCAGGATGATATCCTGGCCTTCCGTCACAGTGTCTGCCTGTCCGCTGACGTGACCGCTGCCTACGATCCCACCTGGGCAAGTGCATTCGAGCCTATGAACGGCACTTATGCAGGCCGCGGTGTTGCCATCTTCAAGTACACCGGCGGCGGCAGCAAGGGCTCCGCAAGCGATGCCTGCGCTGAGCTGGTCAGCGATATCACCCGGATGCTGGACAACGGCAGCGTTGCATGGCAGATCGGTGAGCTGGGCCGTCTGGATCTGGGCGGCGGCGGCACCATCGCCAAGTATGTCGCAAACCGCGGCATCCCCGTGCTGGATATCGGTGTGCCTGTGCTGTCCATGCACTCTCCCTTCGAGGTCATCCACAAGAACGACCTGTACATGGCTTACCGCGCCTTCTCCCTGTTCAACAACGCACAGTAAGCGCGATCCAGAATGAATGCCCCGGCAGGTTTTGCGCCCGCCGGGGCATTTTTGCGCTATTTTAAGAAAAATGCTTGACCTTCAACCG
>ENA-OVGB01001986-OVGB01001986.1-human-gut-metagenome-genome-assembly--contig:-NODE-1986-length-16108-cov-42.096493_pt1 | contig 16108 bp, 13 predicted proteins | sample MGYA00237767_ERZ505413 | MGnify/ENA primary metagenome ERZ505413 (study PRJEB26158, sample SAMN06016410) | human gut metagenome | biome: human gut; feature: ankylosing spondylitis patient; material...
ATCCAGCACATCGTTGATGAGGGAGAGCAGATGGTTGCTGGATGCAAGGGTCTTGCCAAGATAATCCTTCACCCGGTCTGTATCGTCAATATTGCTGAGCGCCAGCGTGGTAAAGCCGATGATGGCGTTCATGGGGGTGCGGATATCGTGGGACATATTGGAAAGGAAGGTGCTCTTGGCGCGGTTCGCGCTCTCTGCTTTTTCCACGGCGACCTGCAATTTTGCATTCAGTTCCTGCGTATCGCTTGCGGCTTTCCTTGCAGCAGCTTCGGCTTTACGCGCCTTCTGGAGCAGCATCAAAATCGTGAGCAGAACAACTGCAACAGCAATGCTGCTGATCAACATAACTTTAAAGAAGTTATCCTTTATAAAATCGCTCAGGGTAACCTTCCGCGCGGAGCTCTTATACATCGCAAGCGCGCCGGCAAGCATATTAACAGGCATTGCCTTGATCGTTTTGTTCAGGATGGACAGCAGGCTGCGGTTTCCGCTATTGACCGCAAAGCAGGATCTTACAGGGTTTACCAGCGGAACGCTGTAAAAGCTGTATTTCTTGCTGTATTTATTCTCACTGCTGATCCCGGTAACAAAGCAATCTGCCTGTCCGTCTTTGACCAGCCTTGCCGCATCCTCCTGTGTATCGCAGTCCACGATCTCCCACTGCGGGTAATAAAACGCAAGGTACTTTTTCAGGGAGAGTTTGTTTTGGGGAACGGCAATGCGGTTTACATTGTTTTCGTTAAAGTGCTGTTTGTTCGTGACCGCCATCAGGTTGGAGGTCCACGTTGTGTTGGTACAGGCAAAGTGATACTCTTCCGCCAGATTGGGGTTCTGGTCGCAATGGAAGATCATGTCGATCTCGCCCGATTTCAGCGCATCCAGTTCTGCTTCCTTGCTGTCATAGCCGACCAGCTGGAATTCCAGTTCCTGATTGCCCAGACAATCTGCTGCAAACTGAATATAGTCCGTGATTACCCCGGTAAACTCCCCGGTGGCAGGGTCAAAGGTGCTGACGCCGCTGTCGCTCGCCAGAAAGCCCATCCTGATCGCACCGTGCTTTCTGAGCCACGCCTTTTCCTCCCCTGTAAGGATGGGCGTATAATCCATTGAGAAATATCTTTTGTACAGATCCGCCGTATAAAAAGGCACAGCTTCGTCCAACGCGCGCATCGCATCGTCAAGTTCTTCCTTGATATCAGGCCGGTTTTTGTTGATCGCATAGTAGATGCCGGATTCTCCCACACGGGTTATGGTCGAGATGCCACGCTCTGCCCAGAAGGATTCTTCCAGCGAAACAAAGCAGTCGATCTCGTGGTTTGCCAGCTTTTGCTTCACATCCTCGTTGTTGGAGATGTTGACGTGTTCCGTTTTCAGGCCGTATTTTTCTTCCCACTCGGCCAGCATCACTTCCGGCTCTGTTCCCATCAGAACGCCGATCTTTTTGCCGTTCAGCGTCTTGAAGTCGGAGGCGGAGATGTCTGCGCGCGAGAGATCGGCGTAGAGGTAATATTTTTCCACTCCCATCGGCTCGTCTGAAAACAGCATCTCTTGGGTGCGGTCCTCCGTATAAGAGATACCGCCAATAATGTCGATCTCGCCGTTTTTGAGCTTTTCGAAGCAGTCTGACCAGTCGCAGGTCACATACTCGAACTGCCAGCCTGCATAGCCGGACAAGGTCTCCAGCAATTCGTAGCCGTAGCCCTTTCTTGCGCCCTTCTCGTTGACATAGTTGAAGGTGTCCTCAAACGAGCCGACACGAACAACCTTTGCAGAGGCGGTTTCCGCGGCAGCTTTCACAGGGAGCACGGCTGACAGTAGCAACAGTAGGCTCAGCATCACACAGGCGCTTTTCCGTGTCAAGGTCTGCATGGTTTCGCTCATTCCAGAGTTTTTCATTTTATCCAATCTTTCTCCACCCCAGACGGTCTCATTCCGGCTTTATTTTCACTTCACCGATTTCAGGAAGGTGCTTGCAATATCATTCTCGTTCTGCTGTCAGCAGCTTTTTTGAATATCTATCCTATTATGTAGCATAATTGTAACATTATAACAGAAGCGTTTCAAGATTTTTTCTTGTAAAGAGCACCTATTTTCTATGGAACGCTTTTATCCCTTACCGGCAAAAAGCCGTTCCCGCAAAAATACTGCGATGACGATAAAAAAGCGAGCAGCCTTTTTCAGGTCGCCCGCTTATGGAATCTATGGTATTTTACCGCAAGGCAAGAAATGCGTAAAGCATTAAAAGGCGGTATAGGTCTGCCCTGTGCTTTTAATCCAGAATTTTTCCGTCAATGGAGATGGTGACCACCTGCCACGGAATGAACTTTCCGCTGGTCTGAAGCGCCTTTTTCGCCGCCATCTCCAAGCCGCCGCAGCAGGGCACCTCCATGCGGAGGATGGTCACGCTCTGGATATCGTTGCTGCGCAGGATCTCGGTCAGCTTTTCGCTGTAATCCACAGCATCCAGCTTCGGGCAGCCGATAAGGGTCACCTTGCCGCGCATAAACTCCTGATGGAAATTGGCGTAGGCATAGGCCGTGCAGTCCGCTGCAATCAGGAGCTTTGCACCCTCAAAGTAAGGCGCATGGATGGGTGCCAGCTTGATCTGAACCGGCCAGTTGCGCAGGCGGGAGACCGGCTGCACAGGGGCGGCAACTGCACTTTCGGCAGCGGTCTCCGGCTGTTCCAGCATCCGCATCCGGGAGCCGGGGCAGCCGCCCTCGTGGAGGTGCTTCATCTTCTCCTGCAATTCCTTTTTCTTTTTGTTCTCCTGCACCGCTGCCTCGTCGTAGGCAGGGGCTTCCCGCTCCTCAAAGGTGATAGCTCCGGTGGGGCAGCCCGGCAGGCAGTCGCCAAAGCCATCGCAGAAATTTTCCCGCACCAGCTTTGCTTTGCCGTTGATGATATCAATGGCTCCCTCATGGCAGGCGGTTGCGCACAAGCCGCAGCCGTTGCATTTTTCTTCGTCAATATGGATGATCTTCCGAATCATATCTATACTCTCCTGTTGTGGGTGTTTTTGCATTTGCAGGTTTATTATAGTATACTAAAGCCATCTTGTATGTTTGAATTCCAACAAGGAGAGCCTTTATGCAAAAATATCTGCCTGTTCTGCGGAGCTGCCCCTTCTTCACCGGGCTTACTGACGATGAGATCTTGTCCATCCTGCACTGTGTCAGTGCAGCGAAAATCACCCGTCCCCGGGGTTCCTACATTTTCCGTGCCGGAGATTCCACGGAGGTCATGGGGCTCATGTTGTCTGGCTCCACCCTTGTGATACAGGAGGATCTTTGGGGACACCGCAATATCCTGTCCAAGTGCAATACCGGAGACTTTTTCGGGGAGCCTTACGCCGCCACCCCCGGTGCCATCCTGAACATCAGCGTGGTGGCAGAGGAGGATTGCGAGATCCTGCTGCTGAACGTCAAGCGGCTGCTCACCGCCTGCCCCACCGCCTGCGACCATCACCAGAAACTCATCCGCAATCTGGTCAGCGTTCTGGCAAACAAAATACTGCTTTTTAACGATAAAATCACCCATGTCAGCAAGCGAACCACCCGGGAAAAGCTGCTGTCCTACCTGTCCGCCGAATCCATCCGGCAGTCCTCCCTTTCCTTTGACATCCCCTTTGACCGTCAGCAGCTGGCGGATTTTCTCTGCGTGGAGCGTGCCGCCATGTCGGTGGAGCTTTCCAAGCTGCAAAAAGAAGGGCTGCTGGTCACCAAACGGAACCACTTTGAGCTGTTGACCCGCTGACCGCTTGGTACACTGTCTGCAAGCACCGGCTTCTTTGCGAAAACCGGTGCTTTTTTGCAGTTGCACTTTTCCCGGGAGATTATTATACTTATCTTATAAAAAAGACCGGGTGCTGCAAGGGCAGGAGGGAAAGCGTATGGCATGGAACAAAACCACGCAGGACGGTATTTCCCTGCGCAGCAGGGTCACGGTATGGCTTGCCGCGATTTTGCTGGTCACAATGCTTTCCACCGGCATTGCTACCATGGCAGGTCAATGGACGGTGCACTCCTTTGATACGCTGCTGGCCGACAACGCCGTCTGCTACACGGTGCAGAACGCTCTCAAGGACGAAGCACAGGCCTTTGCGCGCTATGTGCGCCAGCCTACTTCTGAAACCGAACAAGCCTATACCGCCGCCTGCACCGCTTCCGAGCAAAGCCTTGCGGCCCTGCCCTTCGATTACGCCCGTATCGGCGAAGAACGCTATGCCCGCACATGGAACCTTTTGCAGGGGTACGCGGGTTACCGGCAGGAGCGGGATGCCTTTTTGCAGCTTTCGCCCTCAGCAGATACCTATATTGAACAGATGTACCATGTGATGGCGCTGCAAGACTACCTTGCCGAGTATGCGCTGCGCCTGACACAGGCCACGCTGGAACAGGAAAACGCCCTTTACAGCAGCACGGCGGCTCACATCCGGCATCTGCCGTGGCTGTATCTGGGGCTGTTCCTGACGGCGGCTGTGCTGGTGCTGCTGCTCATCCGGGTGCTGAGCCGCGCGGTGGTGCGTCCGCTGCTGCGGTTGGCGCAGGCTTCCCGCAGCATTGCCGAGGGAGATTTTTCCAGCCCGGCCCTTCCGGTGAAAAGCAGCGACGAGGTGGGGCGGCTGACGGCCACCTTCAACCAGATGAAACACGCCATGGCGCAGCAGCTGACCACCCAGCAGGCCTTGCACCGGGAAGAGGTGCGGAACCTTGCGCTGGAAAAAGATCTGGAACACACCCGGCTGGAGGTGCTCAAAAGTCAGGTGAACCCGCATTTTTTATTCAACACCCTGAACATGATCTCCTGCATGGCGCGGCTGGAGGATGCTGCCACCACCGACCAGATGATCGTGCATTTGGGCAGTTTGTTCCGGCACAACCTGCGCACCAAGCGCCAGCAGATCACGCTGGAGGAGGAATTGGACGGGCTGGAGGACTACATTTATTTGCAGCAGATGCGGTTTGATGGACGCATTACCGTAGAAAAAAGCATTCAGGTGCAGCCTGCGGCGGTTTTGGTGCCGTCCTTTATGCTGCAGCCGGTGGTGGAAAACGCTTACTCGCACGGGCTCAAGTCCCGCGAGGAAGGCGGACGCATCCTGCTGCGGGCATGGATGCAGGGCAAGGTGCTGGTGCTCACGGTCGCGGACAACGGCAAGGGGATGACCCCAGAGGAGTTGGACGCCGTGCAAACCAAAATTGCCCAGAGCGAGCAGACCGGCCGAAGCATCGGCCTTGGCAACATTTCTCGCCGCATCGGGATGCTGTATCCGGGCGGTAAAATGCAGGTGTACAGCCGCGCAGGTCATGGCACTGTGGTGCGGTTTGAACTGCCGCAAACGCAGCAGCCGGAAGAAAAGGAGGAGACGCTCTCGTGAAGTGCAAATTGCTGGTAGCAGAGGATGAATTGATCGAGCGCAAAGTGCTGTGCAGGACCTTGCAGAAGTATCTGGGAGATCTGATAAGCCTGTATGAAGCAAAAAACGGCAGGGAAGCGCTGGAAATTTTTGCCCGCGAAGCGCCGCAGGTGGCTGTGCTGGACATTGAAATGCCGGGTCTTACCGGGCTGGAGGTGGCGCGTAAGATCCGCGAAACGGACAAAAATTGCGCCATACTGTTTCTGACTGGCTTTGATAAGTTCGACTACGCACGGCAGGCAATCTCTGTGCGGGCGCTGGACTATCTGCTCAAGCCTTACAACGAGCAGGAGTTGGTATTCGCGGTGGAGGATGCCATCCGGCAGGTGTCGGTGCAGCTGCCCGCCCGCCCGGCACAGCCCCCTGCGCCTGCAGAGCCCCTCCGCCGGGAAGAGGATGAGGATATGCGCACCGCCATCATCCGGGCAGAGATCAGCCGCTTCATCGACGCCCACTATGGGGAGGATATCTCCATGCAGGATGCCGCCGCTGCGCTGCGCTACTCGGACGCCTACTTCTGCAAACTGTTCAAGCAGTGCTTTAAGGTGAACTTTTCGGCCTACCTGAACGAATACCGGGTGAACAGGGCGCGCCAGCTGATTTTGGACCCGCGCCTGAGCCTGAAAGATATCGGCGCTGCTGTGGGTTACAGCGACGCCAACTATTTTACAAGGGTGTTCAAACGCCTGACCGGCCAGACCCCTTCGGAATACCGCGTAGCCGCAGCGGAAAAAGCGGTACAAGGATAAATCCAACACAAAAGAAGCACTTGTTCTTTCCTGCCTGTCAGCAGGAGAGGGACGGGTGCTTTTTTGTTTTTGCCAGTTTCTTTCGTCCGCAAAACACAAAAATTGTACTTGGATACAACAAAGACAAAATCGTGCTGCGTTTCACAAAATAATCCGGTTTCGCAAAAATGAACGAGTTGTTAAAATAAAATCACAGAAAAAACGCGAAAAGAGAGGATGCCATTCATGAAGAGAAGAACGTTTCTGTCGCTGATGGGCGCGGCGGCACTGACCAGCAGCATGATGCTTACCGGCTGCGGCGCCGGCTCCGATGACGACCGCAAGATCGTGCGCATCGGCCATGTGCAGTCCCAGACCCACCCGGATCACCTGGGCCTGGAAGCGTTTGCCGACCACATCAATGAAAAGCTGGGCGATAAGTACCGCGTGGAGGTCTACCCCAGTGAGCTGCTGGGCTCCCAGACCGAAATGGTGCAGCTGACCCAGACCGGTGCTATCGACTTTGTGGTGGCGTCCACTGCCATCATGGAGACCTTCAGCTCCAAGTACCAGATCTTCAACCTGCCCTACCTGTTCTCCAGCGTGGAGGCGTACCACGAGGCCATGGATGACCCCGAAGTCACCGACCCCATCTTCAAGACCACCTCCAAGGCCGGTCTGGAGACGGTGGCCTGGCTGGATGCCGGCACCCGCAATTTCTACACCATCAAGACCCCCATCAACCAGCCCTCCGACCTGAAGGGTCTGAAGATCCGCGTGCAGCAGTCGCCCACCAACGTGGAGATGATGCGTCTGCTGGGCGGCACCGCCACCCCCATGGGCTTCGGCGATGTGTATACCGCCCTGCAGGCCGGTATTCTGGATGGTGCCGAGAACAACGAGCTGGCTCTGACCGATAACGGTCACGGCGATATCTGCAAGTATTACTCCTACGATATGCATCAGATGGTGCCGGACCTGCTGGTGGCGAACTATGCTTTCCTGGAGGGCCTCAGCGACGAGGAGCGCGCCATCTTCAATGAGGGCTTCGAGATCGTCAAGCAGGTCGAGCAGGGCGCCTGGGAGGACGCTGTAGCCGAGGCCAAGGATAAGGCCGAGAACGAGCAGCACGTCAACTTTATTTACCCGGACACTGCACCGTTCCAGGAGGCTATGGCTCCCCTGCACGACTCTGTGCTGGCCGCAAACCCGGAGCTGCAGTCCATTTACGACCTGATCCAGCAGCATAACGCGGCCAACACCGCAGACTGAGGAGGAGCATCATGGAAAAACTGAGAAATACCCTGAACAAGGTGCTCAACCTGCTGGCAGGCCTGAGCATGACCGTCATGGTGGTGCTGACCACCTATCAGGTCATCGTCCGTTACGTCTTCAATTCGCCCTCCACCTGGTCGGAAGAACTGGTGGGCTACCTGTTCGGCTGGAGCACCATGCTGGGCGCGACCATCGTCTCCGGCGAGCGCGGCCACATGAACATCCCCGTGCTGGTGGACCGCTTCAACCCCACCATGCGCAAGGTCTTCCACATCTTTGCCGAGGTCATCGCCTTCATCTTCTCCGCCGCCATTCTGGTGTTCGGCGGCTTCCAGGTGTCCAAGCTGGCCATGGGCCAGCAGACCTCCTCGCTGGGTGTGGCCGTGGGCGTGTTCTACTGGGTCATGCCCGTCTGCGGTGTGATCATTCTGATCTACTCCGTGCTCAACATCATCGGCATTGCCAACGGCTCCATCAGTCTGGATACCCCGGAGGATGCAGACTTCGCCAAGGTGGAAGCTGAAATGGCTGCCGAAGCTGATAAAGATAACAAGGAGGACTAAGCTGTGGCAATTCAAGCATTACTCGTTATTCTGGCAGTCCTGCTGGTTCTGCTGTTCCTCGGTGTCCCTATTTCGTACGCCATTGCGGTTTCTTCTCTGACCGCCATCCTCTCGTCCATTGACCTGAACGTTGCCGTGCTGACCGCTGCCCAGCGCACCTTCGTCGGCATGAGCAAGTTCAGCCTGACGGCGATCCCGTTCTTCATTCTGGCCGGCAACATCATGAATCAGGGCGGCATTGCAAAGCGTCTGGTCGATTTCGTCATGGCCATTCTGGGCAAGCTGCCCGGCGCATTGCTGGTGACCAACATCGGCACCAACGCCCTGTTCGGCGCTATTTCCGGTTCCGCTTCCGCTGCTGCTGCGGCCGTCGGTTCCATGATCCGCGATGGTGCCGAGGAGCAGGGCTATGACCCCGCCGTTACCGCAGCAACCAACGCCGCATCCTCCTGCTCCGGCCTGCTGATCCCGCCGTCCAACGCCCTGATCACCTACTCTCTGGCTTCCGGCGGCACGTCTGTTGCTGCCCTGTTCATGGCCGGTTACATCCCCGGCATCATCTGGGCCCTGTGCTGCTGCGTGGTGGGCGTGCTGCTGGCCATCAAGCTGGGCTATAAGGGCACCCCCGGCAAATTTGACTGGAAAAACCTCGGCGTGTGCACCCTGCGCGCCCTGCCCAGCCTTTCGCTGATCATCGTGGTCATCGGCGGCATCATCGGCGGCGTGTTCTCCGCCACCGAGGGCTCGGCCATCGCCGTTGTCTATGCGCTGATCCTGGCTTTCTGCTACCGCTCCATCAACCTCAAGAGCCTGTGGAAGATCATTGTGGACTCTGCCAAGATGTCCGGCATGGTGGTCTTCCTGGTGGGCGTTTCCAACATTCTGGGCTGGGTCATGGCCTTTTTGCAGATCCCGGACGCTGTGGCGGCCGCTCTGCTGAGCCTGACCAGCAACAAGTACATCATCCTGCTCATCATGAACGTGATCCTGCTGGTGTCCGGCACCTTCATGGACGTGACCCCGGCTATCCTGATCTTCACCCCGCTGTTCCTGCCCATCTGCCAGAGCTTTGGCATGAGTACCATCCAGTTCGGTCTGATCCTCGTGTATAACCTTTGCATCGGCAACATCACCCCGCCCGTCGGCAACGCCCTGTTCGTGGGCATCAAGGTGGGCCGCACTTCGCTGTCCAAGGTCATGCCGTACATGCTCATGTACTATGTGGCCATCATCGGCGGCCTGCTGCTGGTCACCTTCATCCCCGCAGTGTCTACTGCACTGCCGCAGGCAATGGGTCTGATGTAACTGAGACATCTCCTTCTTCTTCTCCTAAAAAGGGCGGTGCCTTGCAAAAGGCACCGCCCTTTTCCATACCGCTTGCACAAAGAAGGCAAAATGCGCTATACTACAAGGGCAAAGGGGGAGTGCATCATGCGCAGACGGACATTTCTGGCCGGGGCGGGCCTTGCAGCGCTGCAGCTGGCAGGCTGCGGCACCGCACCGCAGACGGTGCCGGACTACGTGCTGACCTATGCCGACAACCAGCCCTCTGACTATCCAACCACCCAGGGTGCGCAGTATTTCGCCGACCTTGTGCGGGAGCGCACCGGGGGCAAGGTGGTCATTCAGGTAAAGGCCGACGGCGAGTACGGCACCGAGCAGGAGGTATGGCAGCAGCTGGCCATCGGCGGGGTGGACTTTGCCCGGCTTTCGCTGTCCGTCCTCACCGACGATCTGCCCAAGCTGAATGTGCTGATGCTGCCCTACATCTACCGGGATGCCGGCCATATGTGGCGGGTGCTGGACGGGGACATTGGCGAAGAATTTCTGCAGGCTTTCGCCGAGGGCGGCTGCGTGGGCCTGAGCTGGTACGACGCCGGGGCCCGGTCGTTCTATTCCCGCCAGCCCATCCGCAGCCTTGCGGACCTTGCGGGCAAGACGGTCCGCGTGCAGGATTCGCCGGTCATTCTGGAAATGATCCGGCTGCTGGGCGCGGTGCCGGAAACCACCGCCTACAGCGATGTCTATGCAGCGTTCCAGACGGGGCAGATCGACGCGGCCGAGAACAACTGGCCGGCCTACTACTCTATGGACCACTACAAGGTGGCGCGGTATTACACGCTGGACGAGCACAGCCGCGTGCCGGAGATCCAGCTGGCCAGCGGCAGCACCTGGACGAAGCTGCCGACAGAGTACCGCGAAACGCTGCGGGAGTGCGCGCGGGAGTCAGCGCAGTATGAGCGCGGGCTCTGGGCGCAGGAGGAGACGGCGGCTCGCCAGAAGGCGCTGGACGCCGGCTGCCGCGAGATCACCCTCTCGGACGAAGAACTGGAGCGCTTCCGCACATTGGTGCAGCCGCTGTATGCACAGTTCTGCGCCGCCTATCTGCCGCTGGTGGAGGAGATCCAGCAGGAGTAAGCCGAAACTTACCCGGACGGGCCGATTTTTGTCCGCGGGGTAAAAACAGCTTTCTTGCAAAAGTAGATAAATTTCACGGGGCAGAAAGACGGTTTTTTGTTGGCTGCGCGGAGATTTTTACAAATGCCCTTAATCATATTGACATAGTGGGGAATGGGGTGTAAACTACCAGCAATGGGCCGGAACGGCCCGGAACAAAAACTGCAGGGAGGAAACGGTCATGATGTGTTGTCGCGCAATGTGTTGTTGTTCTGCGAACGCTTCCCGGACCGGCTGCCTTGCAAACGGGCGTGCATTCTGAGCATGTCCCGCAGCGCTGCACAAAGGGTGCAGCCCGAAGGTCGTCAACTGCCTGGAAGCTTGCATAGGGCTTCCGGGCTTTTTGTTTTGGCCTTCGCAGTATCAGGATAACAAGGAGGGGGTCCGGCAATGGACTGGAATGCGATCCAGCAATATTTGCCGCTTTATCAGAAAGCCGCCGTGCTCACCCTGCGGCTGGGCGTCGCAGGCATCATCTTTGCCATCGTCATCGGCCTTGTGTGCGCGGTGATCCAGTATGACAAAATTCCCGTGCTGCGGCAGATCGTGGGGGTGTACATCCAGCTTTCCCGCAACACACCGCTGCTGGTGCAGCTGTTCTTCATCTACTACGGCCTGCCCAAGGTGGGCATCCGTACCAACGCCGAGATCTGCGGCATCGCGGGTCTGGCCTTCCTGGGCGGCAGCTACATGGCCGAAGCATTCCGCAGCGGCCTGGAAGCCATCGAACCCATCCAGACCGAGAGCGCCTACAGCCTGGGCATGGACCGCTGGCAGGCTATGCGGTACGTCATTCTGCCGCAGGCCATGTCCACCAGTATGCCGGCCTTCATGGCGAACGTCATCTTCCTGCTCAAGGAGACCAGTGTGTTCAGCGCGGTCAGCCTGATGGACCTGATGTTCACGGCCAAGGACCTCATCGGCATGTACTCCAAGACCATCGAGTGCCTGTTTTTGCTGGTGGTGTTCTACCTCATCATTCTGCTGCCGGTGTCCATCGTGGGCAGCCTGATCGAAAGGAGGCTGCGCTATGCTGGATTTGGGTCTTGACGTCCTGTTCAAGGGCAAAAACCTGGCCCGTCTGCTGGGCGGTCTGGGTGTTGCGCTCAAGATCAGTGCCACCTCAGTGCTCATCAGCCTGCCGCTGGGCATCCTGCTGGGCGTGCTGATGACCTTCCGCAGCCCCATCATCAAGGCGATTTTGCGGCTGTATCTGGAGTTTATCCGCATCATGCCGCAGATGGTGCTGCTGTTCCTCGTCTACTTCGGCACCACCCGTGCGTTTGGGTGGAACCTTTCCGGCGAGACGGCGTCGGTCATCGTGTTCGTGCTGTGGGGCACTGCAGAAATGAGCGACCTTGTGCGCGGTGCGCTGATCGCCATCCCGAAGCACCAGTACGAAAGCGCTGAAGCGCTGGGCATGAGCCGCGCGCAGACCTACTGGTACATTATCATCCCGCAGACGGTGCGCCGCCTGATCCCGCTGTCCATCAACCTGATCACCCGCATGATCAAGACCACCAGTCTGGTGCTGATGATCGGCGTGGTGGAGGTGATCAAGGTGGCTCAGCAGATCATCGAAGCCAACCGCACCGCCAGCCCCAACGCCGCTTTCGGCATTTATCTCACGGTTTTCGTGTTATATTTCTTTGCCTGCTGGCCCATCAGCCTGCTGGCAAGCTACCTCGAGAAGAAATGGAAGTGACCGCACATGGCAGAACCTATTTTGACTGTTGAACATCTGATCAAGGCTTATGGTGAGACCCCGGTGCTGGACGACATCAGCTTTGCCGTCAAGCCCGGCGAGGTCATCGTGGTGGTCGGCCCTTCCGGCTGCGGCAAGAGCACCCTGCTGCGCTGTCTGAATGGTCTGGAACCCACCCAGAGCGGCCGCGTCCGGCTGGGCAATGAAACGGTCGCCTACGGCGGCAAGAACCTGACCCAGCTGCGCCAGCGCATCGGCATGGTGTTCCAGAGCTATGAGCTGTTCCCGCACCTGACCGTGCTGGATAACATCCTGCTGGCCCCCACCAAGGTGCAGAAGCGCCCGAAGGACGAGGTGCAGAAGGAAGCCGAAGCCCTGCTGGACCGCGTGGGTCTGCTGGCCAAGAAAAACAGCTACCCCCGCGAGCTTTCCGGCGGCCAGAAGCAGCGCGTGGCCATCGTGCGCGCCCTGTGTATGCACCCGGAGATCCTGCTGTTTGACGAAGTGACCGCCGCCCTCGACCCCGAAATGGTGCGCGAGGTGCTGGACGTGATGCTGGACCTTGCCAAGCAGGGCCGCACCATGATCATCGTCACCCACGAGATGCAGTTCGCCCGCGCCATCGCCAACCGGGTCATCTTCCTTGACGGCGGCAAGATCGTGGAAGAAGCTGCCCCGGCGGACTTCTTCGACCACCCCAAGACCGAGCGCGCGCAGCGCTTCCTGCGCACCTTCACGTTTGATGCTGTGAAATGAGTCACAGATCATATAACGGCTCCGGGGGTTCCGGGGCCATGGGGAAGATTTTGTAAAGGAGAATCCATTATGAAACAGTCCAAAATTTCGCGTCGTTCCTTCCTGCTGGGCCTGGGTGCCGTGTCCGCTGCTGCCGCGCTGACCGCATGCGGCGGCTCCTCTGCTTCCACTGCAGCATCTGGCAGTGCTGCTTCCGGCAGCGGCGTCGTGTACCGCACCCTGGACGAGATCAAGGAGTCCGGCACCATCAACATTGGCGTCTTCTCCGATAAGAACCCGTTCGGCTATGTGGACGAGAACGGCGAGTATCAGGGCTATGATATCTACTTCGGCAACCGTCTGGGCGAAGACCTGGGCGTGGAGATCAACTACGTCTCCACCGAGGCTGCCAACCGCATCGAGTACCTGCAGACCGGCAAGGTGGATGTGATCCTGGCAAACTTCACCGTCACCCCCGAGCGTGCTGAGGAAGTGGACTTCGCTCTGCCCTACATGAACGTGGCACTGGGCGTCATTTCTCCGGACGATGCCGTTGTCACCACGCTGGACAACTGGAACGCCGATGACCAGATGATCGTCATCTCCGGCACTACCGCCGAGACCTACCTGACCAAGGAGTATCCCGACATCCCGCTGCAGAAGTACGATTCCTACGCAACTGCAAAGAATGCACTGGAGAACCGCAACGGCGTGGCATGGGCCAACGACAACACCGAGGTCATCGCTTTTGCAAAGCAGAACCCCGGCTACACCGTGGGCATCCCCTCGCTGGGCAGCGCCGACACCATTGCTCCCGCTGTGAGCCAGGGCAACACCACCGTGCTGGATTGGCTGAACGAGGAGATCAAGGCACTGGGCGAGGAGAACTTCTTCCACAAGGACTATGAGGAGACTCTGGTGGATACCTACGGCCTTGACTATGAGGATGAGCTGGTCGTTGAGGGCGGCGAGACCGCTTCCAGCGAGGCAGCAGCTTCTGAGGCTGCTGCTTCCGAAGTAGCTTCCAGCGCAGCCGCACAGTAAATAAAAAACACCGAACGGGCAGGAGAGGGTTGAACCTTTCCTGCCCGTTTTTGCATTGCACCATCTGCCGGAACGTGCTATACTGGAACAAAACAACTCCTGTCCGAAAAACCTGAAAAAGAGAGGATGTTCCCAATGAAACGTGCCTATACGAACGGGATCCTGCTGGATGGCACCGAGCAGATGCAGCCGGTAGCGCACAAAATCCTGCTGACCGAGGATGATAAGATCACTGCCATTGTCGATGAGGGCGTGGATCTGGATAGCTATGAGGTCATCGATCTGCACGGCAGCTATATCATGCCGGGTCTGGTCAATCTGCATGTGCATCTGGCGGGCAACGGCAAGCCCAGCGCAAAGCCGCGGGACAATGCTGCGCTGGTGCGCAAAATTCTGAGCAATGGCCTGACCCGTGCGGTGGCCTACAGGCTGGTGTGCAGCTACGCGAAGCTGGAACTGCTGGGCGGCGTGACCACCATCCGTACCGTGGGCGGCATTGCGGATTTTGACACTCGCTGCCGGGACGATGCCGCTGCAGGCAGACTGCTGGCACCGCGCATTCTTGCCGCCAACGAGGGCATTTCGGTGCCCGGGGGACACATGGCGGGTTCGGTGGCAGTTGCGGCCCATAACAATGCCGAAGCGCTGGCTCAGCTGAGAAAGGCCAGCGGCCAGAAGGTGGATCTTGTCAAGCTGATGATCACCGGCGGTGTGCTGGATGCCACGGAAAAGGGAACGCCCGGAGAGCTGAAAATGAAGCCGGAGATGGTCAAAGCCGTCTGTGCCGAAGCCCACAGGCTGGGCTACACCGTAGCAGCACACACCGAATCACCGGAGGGCGTGAAGGTGGCGCTGGAAAATGGGGTGGATTCCATCGAGCACGGTGCAAAGATGGACGATGAGACGGTCCGCCTGTATAAGGAGCGGGGAGCCTTCCTGTGCACGACCATCTCCCCGGCGCTGCCCTATGCGCTGTTCGATACAGCGATTTCCGGTGCCTCGGAAAAGGATCAGTACAACGGCAAGATCGTGTTTGACGGCGTGGTGGAAAGCGCAAAGACCGCGCTTGCCAACGGCATCCCGGTGGGCTTGGGCAATGACGTGGGCTGCCCCTACATCACCCAGTATGATTTCTGGCGGGAGCTGTGTTATTTCCATAAGTATTGCGGTGTGAGCAATCGGTTTGCCCTCTACACGGCGACCCTGCGCAATGCTCAGCTGGCCGGAGTAGGAGACGTGACCGGTTCCATTGAGCCGGGCAAGAGCGCAGACTTTATTGTGACGAAGCACGATCCGCTGAAAGACCTGCGTGCGCTGCAGCATCTGGAACTGGTGGTGTGCCGGGGCCATGTGGTCAAAAAGCCGAATCCCAAGCGCAATAAAACGGTCGATGCCCTGCTGGACCCGTATCTGGCATAAAACTGCGGAAAGAGATCAAAAGAAAAGCAAGGGGCTGCTGCACCAGATGACGTGCGGCAGCCCCTTGCTTTGCAGCGAAAGATTCACATGCTTGCCATCACAGCCAGAATGCTCTGCCAGCTTTTGTTCCGGGCGGGGGAAGCGTGAGCCGAACGGCTGCGGCTGACAGCTGTGGCTGCGCCGGAAGCGGCAGGGCCCATGGCAGTCAGCGGAACAGACGGATGGAAGAATACGGCGGTATCGCTGGCCAGCCACTGGGCCGCAAGGTGCGCGGCCTGCGGGTCTGCCTGCAAGGCGCGGCGCTCGCTTCCGGCCAGAAAATCTGCCAGCCAGTAGAGGATGGCGCTCAGCGGCTGACTGGGTGCAGGGCCCTGACTCCAGTAGGTCCAGCGGGCACCGGCCCCTACAAAGCTCTCCACGGTAATAACGGCACCGGTGCGGGCGTTCTGCGGGATGCTGCCCTGATGATCGGCTCCTGCAAGGGCGCGCAGCTCAGACAGGATGCGCTGGGTGCGTGCCAGATCCAGCCGGTCTTCCCGGCAGTAGGCACGGAAATCGGTCTCGTCGATCAGGCCGTCGGCACTGGAAGGAAAGCGGCCTACCAGCTGCCCATCAGCATTGTGGCACAGCTGCCAGCCCTTGCGGAACAGCTGGAAGTTCAGGCAGCGGCGACCCATGGTGGAGTAGCACAGAATTGAGGTGCTCTCACCGGGCAGCTGCTTGAGCTCCAGGCAGGCATCGTTGCCGCAGGTGTCCTGCAGCT
>ENA-OVGB01001997-OVGB01001997.1-human-gut-metagenome-genome-assembly--contig:-NODE-1997-length-15989-cov-3.466487_pt1 | contig 15989 bp, 14 predicted proteins | sample MGYA00237767_ERZ505413 | MGnify/ENA primary metagenome ERZ505413 (study PRJEB26158, sample SAMN06016410) | human gut metagenome | biome: human gut; feature: ankylosing spondylitis patient; material...
ATTCACCACATTGCATTCTGATGCAAGATCAAGAATCTCACCTTCTCTGGAAATGCCAGTACCAAACATAATATCAAACTCAGCCTGTTTGAACGGCGGAGCAACTTTATTCTTAACAACTTTGACCTTGACATGGTTACCAACCATCTCGCCACCCTGCTTCAGGGTTTCTGTTCTTCTGACATCAAGACGTACAGAAGCATAGAACTTCAGAGCTCGTCCACCGGTCGTTGTCTCCGGATTACCAAACATAACGCCAACTTTCTCACGAAGCTGGTTGATAAAAATAACCACACAGTTGGATCTGCTGATCGCTGCAGTCAGTTTTCTCAAAGCCTGCGACATCAGACGGGCATGCAATCCAACATGGCTGTCTCCCATATCACCCTCGATCTCCGCCTTCGGAACAAGCGCCGCAACAGAGTCCACGATTACAATATCAACAGCCCCTGAACGAACCATTGTCTCAGTGATCTCCAGAGCCTGCTCACCATTATCCGGCTGTGAAATATATAAATTGTCAATATCAACACCGATATTCTTTGCATACACCGGATCAAGTGCATGTTCTGCATCAATAAATCCGGCAATTCCGCCTCTCTTCTGCACCTCAGCTACCATATGTAATGCAACCGTTGTCTTACCACTGGATTCAGGTCCGTAGATCTCCACGATACGTCCCTTCGGCACTCCACCGACTCCAAGCGCAATATCCAGTCCAAGAGAGCCTGTCGGAACCGCTTCTACTACCATATTAGAACTGGAATCCCCAAGCTTCATTACAGATCCTTTACCGTACTGCTTCTCAATATGTCCAAGAGCTGCCTCCAGCGCTTTCTGCTTCTCTTCATTAATCATCTTATGGATTCTCCTTATATTTTCTTAATTTCAAACGCTCATACCAAACCTATGTTCGTGTTTTCTTCTTATATGCTATTATAAATCGTCGGCAAAGTCAAGCAAAACTTTTCGACAAAAAGGGCACCGTTTCTGCACGGTGCCCTGCATCATATTTGGGTTTACTCCTTATTTATCACCGATCAGCCAGTTGTACATTTCTTCGTACTGTTTTGCAGAATGACTCCAGGAGAAATCTGCTGCCATGGCACGATCAACCATCTTGTTCCACTCGCGTTTATTATCGTAATATACACGTTCTGCATTGCGGACTGTTGCAAGCATTTCATGTGCATTGTAATTCGTAAAGCTGAATCCGGTACCTGTTCCTTCAAATTCATTGTACGGCTGCACTGTATCCTTCAGGCCGCCTGTCTCACGCACGATCGGAAGTGTTCCATAACGGAGACTCATCAGCTGGCTGAGCCCGCATGGTTCAAACAGAGACGGCATCAGGAATGCATCCGATGCTGCGTAGATTCTGTGTGAAAGCGGCTCATCATAATAAATCTGTGCCGATACTTTTCCATGATATTTCCAGTCAAAATGACGGAACATATTCTCATAGCGCTCTTCTCCTGTTCCAAGCACTACGATCTGTACAGCGTCCTGACAGAGTTCATCCATTACATATGCGATCAGGTCAAAGCCTTTCTGATCTGTCAGACGGGAAACGATTCCGATCAGCATCGCATTCGGGTCTTCATTCAGTCCAAGATCTTTCTGAAGCTGGATCTTATTCTTAACTTTTTCCTTACGGAAAGTCTTTGCATTGTAGTTTCTGGTAATACATTTATCTGTTTCAGGATTGAATACATCATAATCAATTCCATTGACAATACCTCGAAGATCATGTGCTCTGGCACAGAGAAGACCATCCAGACGTTCTCCATAGAACGGAGTCTTGATTTCTTCCGCATAAGTATTACTTACCGTAGTTACTGCATCAGCAAAAACAATTCCACCTTTCAGGAAGTTTGCATCTTTGTATGCTTCCAGTTTATCCGGTGCAAAATAATAATCAGAAAGTCCTGTGATTCCCTGAACAGTCTTTACATCCCATACTCCCTGGAATTTCAGATTGTGAATTGTCATAACTGTCTTGATTCCCCAGAAAAATTCATTTTGCTGGAAGGAATCATGCAGATATACCGGAACAAGACCTGTCTGCCAGTCGTGACAGTGGATCACATCTGGGCGGAAACCGATAACCGGAAGGACAGACAATACAGCCTTTGAGAAGAATGCAAATTTTTCAAGATCCCATGGGGCACTGTCATATGGCTTCGGTCCACTGAAATAATATTCATTATCGATAAAATAAAACTGGATTCCTTCGTATTCCATATGCATAATGCCAACATAGCAGTTTTTGTATCCCAGATCCATATAAAAATGAGTAATGTATTCCATTTTATCTTTCCATTCCTGTTTCATACAGGCATATTTCGGCAAGATAACACGGACATCAAAATAGCGCTTATCAAAACATTTCGGAAGTGCACCAGCTACATCGGCAAGTCCTCCTGTTTTAATAAATGGTACCGCTTCTGATGTTGCAAATAAAATTCTTTTCATCTGTAAATACCCCTCCTTGTATCTCGATGCCAGATTATTGTTATTTCGAACATCCGCTCGTTATTTTCTGACATTTCCGTCTGTGACAGACCTTTTGTTTATTATACTCCAAAACCACCTTGTTGAAAAGAGTGATTTTTGTATTCAAGGCGAATTTTATCTGCAATAAGTGCAATAAATTCAGAGTTGGTCGGTTTGCCTTTTCCTGTGCTGACCGTGTACCCAAACAGTGCATCGATCGTATCCATCTTTCCGCGGCTCCATGCCACCTCGATGGCATGACGGATCGCTCGCTCCACACGGCTCGGTGTAGTCTGATGTTTCTTGGCAATGGTGGGATACAGGATCTTGGTAATAGAATTGAGCATCTCCATATCTTCTACCGACATCATGATCGCATCCCGCAGATACTGATATCCTTTGATATGCGCCGGCACACCGATTTCATGAATAATATCGGTAACATCTGTTTCCAGATTCCGTTTTCCGTAAGGCGCCGGTTCCTCTCTCACCGCCTGTCGCACCGGTTCTCTCATTTTTCGTTCATTTCCCCTGCGTATATGTTTGATACGACTTAAGAGCACCTGTTTGTCAAAAGGTTTCAGCATATAATAATATGCGCCAAGATTGAACGCATCTTCTGTGATTCTTTCCTGTCCCACCGCCGATACTACAATAAAAGCCGGCTGTTTCTTTACTGAACTGTCATGACTGCAGTGTTCCATAACGGTAAGTCCATCCATCTTCGGCATAATGATATCCAATACAACAACATCCGGTTCTTTTTCTCTGATGATGCTGCAGATTTCTTCTCCATTGTGTGCTTTTCCGACCAAAGTCAGGTCTTTATCTTCTTCGATCATCTGACCGAGTATGTCAGCCATTCTAACGTTATCATCTGCAATCGCCACATTTAATTTTTCCATGAGGCCTTTCCCTCCTAACCAACAAAAATCTTCTTCCTTACAACAAGGACATTATAGTGGAAAGGCCTTCGCGAAATCAAGCCGAAACTGGCTGAAATACGGCATTTTCGTTCGGCCTGAATCGACTTTTTCAGATATTTTCCAGCATGTTTTCTGCAAAAATACCATATCCTCCTGTAGAATCCTGTATAAAAACATGCGTGACAGCTCCCACGAATTTTCCATTCTGAATCACCGGGCTTCCACTCATTCCCTGTACAATTCCTCCTGTCAGTTCCAGAAGTTCGGGATCTGTCACCTGAATTACAAAACTTTTATTTGTATCTTCATGATTCATGTCAATTCTTGTTATCTCAGCATCGAATTCACGTACCGTTCCATCCACACAGCACAATATGGATGCCGGCCCGATTTCCAGTTCCTGTTTGTATGCAACTTCCATCTTTCGCAATCCAAGCTCCTCCGGCAGTTCTGATAATTTTCCATAAATTCCCTGTTCACAGTTTTTTTCTATACTTCCGATTATTTTTTCCGCCTCATAATGAATCAGACCGGAAAGTTCACCCGGACTTCCGCTGCTTCCTTTCTGGATTCCAACGATCTGTGCCTGATACAGGTCACCATCATCAATATGAAGAAGCTCTCCGGTATCTACATCGCTGATTCCATGACCAAGTGCTCCGTAATTTCCATTCTGATCAACAAATGTGAGTGTCCCGATTCCCTGTGTATTATCTCTCACCCATATACCCAGCTTATACTCGCCCTTGATATCTTTTACCGGACTCAGCGACAGAGGAATCTTTTTTCCTTTTCTTATTACCTGCAACTCCACAGTATCCTGTTTCAGCTTTTCAAGATCTTCTACAAGATCTTTTTTAGTTTCAATAATTTCATCATTAAATGCAACGATATAATCTCCCGGCTCTATAATTTTTTCTGCCGGTTCCTCCGCACGGCCTTCTTCAGAAATAATCTCACCGGTATCAATTACCAGTACTCCGTCGGTTTCCATATAGATTCCGACAGTGCTTCCACTGACAAGCACTGTCGTACTGTCTGTGGGGATTACTTTGACATCTTTAAACGGTATCACTCCCAAAATTCTGCTGGATAACAGATAACTTCCATCTCCGGAAACCGTAATTGCATCATCAAAAGAAAGCAGCGGATAATCCAGTACATTCTTCACCTGCTGTTCCTGACTTTCTGTCACATAAAGCTCATCAGGAATCTTCCTGTCAAGATATCGATATCCCAGCCATATCACCGTCAGCAGATCCAGGCATATAATCCACCAGAGAAGATGTCTGTATTTTGTTCTTCTGTCCATTCTGCCACATCCTTTCTTTTGTAAAACCAAACTCTCTTCCACCAGCATTTTTACAGAAAAAAAAGAGAAGCGATCCTGTTGGATCATCCTCTCTTATTATGCTGTGAATACAGCTATTTCAGTCTTGTATTTTTATGAACCCGTGCCAATTCTTTCATTTCTTTTGCGTTTTCAAAAACTGCCTGTGTAAGTTCAGCTCCACCCAGAAGTCTGGCAAGTTCTCTCACAGAATCATCTCCTTCCAGCGGATGAATCTCCGTGATCGTTTCTGTACCCTTCTGATGTTTTTCGATTTCAAAATGTGTATCTGCCATTGCAGCAATCTGCGGAAGATGCGTAATACACAATACCTGGTGACATTTTCCGATAACTGCCATTTTTTCGGATACTTTCTGCGCTGTCCTGCCACTGATACCTGTGTCGATCTCATCAAAGATCAATGTCTCTATCTGATCTCTGTCTGCAAGAATTGCTTTTATTGCAAGCATGATCCTGGAAAGTTCACCGCCAGATACAATCCTGCCTAATGGTTTTACGCTCTCACCCGGATTGGTAGAAATTTCATATTCTATATCATCAAACCCATTATCTGTATATTCTTTTTTTCGTTGAAAATCAATATGAAACTGTACGTCCAGAAAATTCAGATCTTTCAATCCCTCAATAATCTTATCCGTAAGCATCTGGCTGTATTTTTTCCGGATAACAGAAAGTTTATCCGAAACAATTTCAAGCTGTGCTCTGCTTTTTTCTACTTCAGCTTTTGCTCTCCGGAAATTCTCCTCATATCTGTCAAGATCTTCCAGTTTTTGTTTCTGGTTGCCGCAGTATGTGTGGATTGCCTCGATTGACTGTCCATACTTTGCTTTGAGATTGTTGATCAGATCCAATCTTCTTTCTGTTTCATAAAATGTTTCTCCGTCAAAGTTCAGTTCATCCACATAAGAGGAAAGCTCTCTGTTGAAATCATTCAAAAGCCCATCGATTTCCTGAAGTGCTGATGACATGGATTTCAGCTGGCTGTCATACTCCGTGACACGCATCAGCTCTTTCACTGCATTTCCAACCGCTTCTCCGGCTCCCTGCACGGAATCATTTCCTGTCAGATCCCGCACCTCCTGCAGAGTCTCAAGAATCTTCTTCCCGTTATCCAGCTTACGGTACAGCTTTTCCAGTTCTTCATCCTCTCCCGGATTCAAATTCGCGCTTTCAATTTCTTTAATCTCAAATTCCAGGAAAGCACGCTCTCTGTTTCTCTGTTCTTCATCCATATCAAGAGACTTTAATTTTTTTAGGCTGTCACGATATGTACGATATGCACGATTCACTTTTTCTTTGACCGGATAGATTTCATCTTTACCATATGCATCCAGAATCTCCAGCTGTTTATCCTGATAAAGCAGAGACTGGTGCTCATGCTGCCCGTGTATATCCAAAAGGCAGGAAGCTACTGCTTTCATCTGTCCAACCGTGCAGGTCTCCCCATTAATCTTGTTGATACTCCTGCCATCCAGAATTTTACGTGTCAGCAATACCTGTCCTTCTTCCAGCTCAATCCCCAGTTTGCCCAGCGCTTCTTCAGCTCTTGGATTTTCTACCTGAAACAACAGCTCCACCAGTGCATATGACGCACCTTCGCGGATCATATCCTTTGCAATTCTGCTGCCCAGGATCAGCTGCATGGAACCCAGCAGAATCGATTTACCTGCTCCTGTCTCACCAGTCAGAATATTCAGTCCCGGCCCAAATTCTACTTCAATATCTTCAATAAGTGCCAGATTCTTCACATGAAGATGAACTAACATAATTTCAGAATTCCTTTCAGCTTCTCAGCAACAATTTCTGCCTGCTCTGCATCACGTGCCACACACATGACTGTATCATCTCCGGCAATACTTCCAAGAATCTCCTTCCATTTCAGGGCATCCAACGCAGCCGCCACCCCCATGGCCATTCCCGGCACAGTGCGGATCACAAGCATATTCTGACCTACATCAAGTGATGTCAGTGTATCCTGGAGAATCCTTGTGTATTTGTCTCCCAGTTCCGCAGACGGTTCTGTAAGAATCGCGTAACGGGATTTTCCATCTTTTCCTGCAACTTTCATAAGCTTCAGTGCCCGGATATCTCTGGAGACTGTAGCCTGTGTTACTTTGAATCCTGCCTCATTCAGTCTGGCAGCAAGTTCCTCCTGTGTATCAATATCATATTCCTGGATCAGTTCTATGATCTTTTCATGTCTTGCACTTTTCACTGCATTACCTCCATCACATTGTCACTGTTATTCCATCTTCTGCCGTAATACCTCTACAAAGCTTAAATGATTTAATTTCAGGATTTTCACACTGGCTGAAGCTTTTTGAATCACGATCCTGTCTCCCGTCACGATCGGAATTTCTGTATCTCCGTCAAAAGAAGCAAGCCCCTGTTCCTGAACCTGCCTGCGGCCTTCTCCCAGCTCTACTGTAATAACATCTTCCTCCGGAAAAATAATACTGCGGGTATTCAATGTATGCGGAGCGATCGGTGTCATCAGCGTCATCGCCGCATTTGGAGATACAATAGGTCCTCCACATGAAAGGCTGTAACCGGTAGAACCTGTCGGTGTGGCAATAATAATTCCATCTGCATTATACGAATTAAGATAGACATCATTCACATAATTTTTAAATCTTACAACTCGAAGGGGGCCCTCTCTGCCTATTACAATATCATTCAGTGCAATGTCCTGCCCAATGATCTTATCACCATGCCAGACTGTTCCTGTAAGCATCATTCTTTCTTCGATCTCATAGTCATCTGCGATCAGTTTATCCAGTGCAGCATGTATCGACTGTCTGTCTACTTCAGCCAGAAACCCCAGCGTCCCAAGATTGATTCCCAGCATTGGAATTTTTCTGTAAACAACATCTCTGGCAGCCTGAAGAAGTGTACCATCACCGCCCAGAACCAGAATACACTGTGTTCCCTCTGGAATCAGTTCCGGATTTGTATAATGGTATGCCCCTTCCAACTTACGTTCCGCCTGCTGAACCTGACATTTCTTTCCATTTTTTTTCAGATAAGAAACAATTTCATTTGTGATCTGAAAATCTTTATCTTTATCATTGTTTGTGATGATATAAAACTTATCCATCTCCCCTAGACCTTCCTTAATCCAGTTGACTGTGTGCCTCCTGCACTACAGCCTCAGGTGTTACTTCAAGAGAGGACTGGATCACTTCCCCTTCCGGTCTCTTTTTCAAATGAAGCAAGTATTCAATATTTCCCTCTGGTCCCTTGATCGGTGAAAAAGAAAGATGGCACGGCTCCATTGCAATTGTAGACGCATAAGCGATCACTTTTTCAATGACTTCCAGGTGCACTGCCGGATCACGTACAACGCCTTTTTTCCCAACTTTTTCTCTTCCGGCTTCAAACTGCGGTTTGATCAGACAGACGATCTCTCCATCATCTGTAAGGAGGTTTCTCACTGGAAGAAGCACTTTTGTCAGAGAAATGAAAGAAACATCTATCGATGAAAACTGTGCTGGCTCCTGCAGATCTTCCGGAAGTACATAACGGATATTCGTTTTTTCCATACATACCACTCTCGGATCATTACGAAGTTTCCAGTCAAGCTGTCCATATCCGACATCGATTGAATAGACCTTCACTGCACCATTCTGGAGCATACAGTCTGTAAATCCGCCAGTGGATGCACCAACATCCATACATACCTTTCCATCCAGAGAAACGCCAAAATTATTCATGGCTTTTTCCAGTTTCAGTCCTCCACGGCTTACATATGGAAGTGTATTTCCGCGTACTTCAATCTTCACCGTCTCCTTGAACATTGTTCCCGCTTTATCTTCTTTCTGTCCGTCCACATAAACATCTCCGGACATAATATATGCTTTTGCTTTCTCTCTGGAAGGTGCAAGTGCACGCTCTACCATCAAAAGATCCAGTCTTTTCTTCATTCCTGCTCCTCATATTCCTCAATCGCATCAAGAATATCCGGTGCTGAAAGCCCGATTTTGGCTCTCAGACTGGCAATTTCTCCATGCTCTACAAAACGATTCCAGATAGCGATCGGAAGTACTCTTACTTCCGGATGACATGCTTCCATATAAGCTGCCACATGCTCACCAAATCCACCGTTTCTGACATTTTCTTCTACTGTTACAAATAATTTATGATCTTTTGCAAGCTCATCAAGAAGCTCTGTATCCAGTGGCTTCACAAATCTTACATTTACAAATGTTGGATTTTCACCTTTGTTCTTCAGTTCTTTGCAGACCTGTTCACAGACCTCCGTCATGCTTCCAACAGACAGAAGTGCTGTTTTCTCTCCACGGTAAAGAACTTCACTTTTTCCAAAACGTATCGGGCTGTCAAATTCCTCTAGTCCCTGATATGCAGTGCCTTTGGGATAACGGATTGCACATGGTCCTGCCGCATGAACTGCAAATTCCAGCATTTTTTCAAGTTCTCTTCCATTTTTTGGTGCCATGACCGTCATATTGGGCATCATTGTCAGATAAGACAAGTCAAAATTTCCCTGATGTGTCTCTCCATCTGCTCCTACAAGACCTGCCCTGTCAATCGCAAAGATCACGTGCAGCTTCTGCATGCAGACATCATGAAGCATCTGGTCTACTGCCCTCTGTAAGAAAGAAGAATAAATCGCTACGACTGGTATCACGCCACCCAGGGCAAGGCCGGCTGCAAAACTGACTGCATGCTCTTCGGCAATTCCAACGTCAAATAATCTGTCCGAAAAAACTTTTTCAAAAGCCTTCAGTCCGGTTCCCTCCTTCATTGCCGCTGTAATGCCGACAAGCTTCGGATTTTCTTTTCCCAGTTTCACCATAGCCTGTGAAAATACATCTGTATACGTCGGTCCTTTCTTCACAGAAAGCTGTCTGCCAGTTTTTATGTCAAACGGGCCAGTTCCATGGAACTGATCCGGATGCAGACTTGCCGGTTCATATCCTCTGCCTTTGTGCGTCAGGACATGAACGATCACTGGTCCTTCCACACGTTTTGCTTCGTTAAAAAGTTTCATCATCTGCCGCATATTGTGTCCGTCAACCGGTCCAAGATACGTCAGTCCCATATTTTCAAAAAGCATTCCCGGTATGATCAGCTGTTTGATACTGCTCTTGGTCCTGCGCATGGTATCTACAACCGCAGTACCTACCTTCGGTACCTTCTTAAGCGTCTTAGTCACATTCAGTTTCATTCCCGTGTAAGCTTCCGCTGTACGCAATGCACTGAGATAAGAAGACATTCCACCAACATTTTTGGAAATAGACATATTATTATCATTGAGTACGATAATAAAATTGGTTTTCAATTCTGCTGCATTATTCAATGCTTCATATGCCATGCCACCTGTCAGTGCACCATCTCCGATCACTGATACGACACGATAATTCTGTCCAAGCAGATCTCTGGCTCTTACATAGCCCAGCCCCGCTGAGATTGAATTAGAACTGTGGCCTGCATCAAATGTATCACAGTCACTTTCACAGCGTTTCGGAAATCCACTCATTCCGCCTTCTTTTCGAAGATTTTTGAATCCTTCTTTTCTTCCTGTCAGAATCTTATGGGTATATGCCTGATGTCCCACATCCCATACGATCTTATCCTGTGGAAGATCCAGCACATTATGCAAAGCCAGTGTCAGTTCCACTACCCCAAGATTCGATGCCAAATGGCCTCCTGTCTGGCTGACTGACTCAATCAGGAACTGTCTGATCTCATCTGCAAGCTGTGGAAAATCTGCCAACGCTATCTTGTGTATATCATTAGGCTTATTGATCTTTTCCAACATCCTTCGTATCCCTCTTTCATTTCCTGCGGGTTGCCATTTCCATGACCAGCTCCGTCAGGAACTCATTTTTATTATACAGTCTGTCCAGAACTGCCAGAGCTTTTTCAGAAAGTTCTCTGACCTGCTCAGATGCTTTCTGTACCCCAAAAAGAGTCACATAAGTAACTTTGTTGTTTTTTTCATCACTGTGTACCGGCTTTCCCAGTTCCTGACTGGTACTTGTCACATCCAGAATATCATCCTGTATCTGGAATGCCAGACCAATATCCGATGCAGCCTGTTCGATCATGGAGGTCTGTTCCTCGTCCGCTCCTGCCAGAACAGCTCCTGCCATCATGGACGCTTCGATCAGTGCAGAAGTTTTGTGTTCATAAATGTAATCGAGAAGGTCCTTCTCCAATGGTTTGCCATCATTTTCCACATCAACACTCTGACCGCCCAGCATACCGTAAATACCTGTTTTTTCTGCCATGATCCGCACAGCCCGGATCACCCTGTCTTTGTCATCTGTCAGTTCAAATGCACGAAACATGGTCTCATAAGCATAATTCAAAAGTGTCACACCGCTTAATACGCCCATTGCCTCACCATACACTTTGTGCGTAGTCAGACGACCACGGCGATAATCATCATTATCAATTGCCGGCAGATCATCATGTATCAGAGAATGTGTATGAATCATTTCGATTCCCGCCATAAACGGTTCAGCAAGTTTCTCATCCCCTCCAAATAATCGAAGAGTCTCCAGAAGAAGGATCGGCCTCAGTCTCTTGCCGCCGGCACACATGCTGTAGTTCATCGCCTGTGCCATCGTTTTGGAAAATCCACGTTCTTCCGGAAGCCATCTGCGGATCACTTCTTCTGCATAATCTGTTCTCTGCTGTAATTCTTCTTTAAAATTCACGTAATGTCCCATCCTCATCCATCTGAAGCATCTTCTTTTCTACAGTATCCAGTCTGTCACTGCAGTATTTCAGAAGCTCCATACCTTTTTTGTATAAACGAAAAGAATCCTCCAGCGATGTGTCACCACTCTCCAGCTTTTCAGCAATGGTGTCCAGTTCCTGAAAGACTTCTTCTATTTCTCTGTTCTGTGTATCTGTTTTCTGAATCTGTTCTGTCATTTATTCCAGTCTTCCTTCCTGCTGCTTCGCACTTCTGCCTCGATCACACCATCTGTCACAGAAATCTCCAACAGATCTCCGGAATGTACCTGTTTTGTGGATATAATTCCATTTCCCTCTCTGTCCGAAACAAAAGAATATCCCTGATTTAATTTATACAAAGGAGACAGTCCTCTGTATCGTTCCAGATAGATTCCAAGCATATGTCTTTCTTCTGCAATGCGGTTTTTCATTGCTCTTCGAAGCAATTCATCAAGATCAGCCAGACGCTGTCTGTTATCCCTGAGCTTTGCTTCCGGGTTCAGATACTGAAAACGCATCTGATACTGCATCAGCTGTGCACGGCCAAGTTCTGCCCTGCGCTGCATTGCCTTCTGCATACGGTCTCTGAGGCCAGCAATATTCTGCAGTATCTGTCTGAAATCCGCCACTGCAAGTTCTGCAGCTGCCGAAGGCGTTGGGGCACGAAGATCTGCCACAAAATCTGCGATCGTAAAATCAGTTTCGTGACCTACTGCCGAAATAATGGGCGTCCTGCACTCAAAAATAGCTCTGGCAACTTTTTCTTCATTAAATGCCCAGAGGTCTTCGATCGATCCACCGCCTCGTCCGACAATAATCACATCAACCTCTGCCTGATCCAGCATATGGATTCCACGTACAATACTGTCTGCTGCTCCTTCTCCCTGTACAAGTGCCGGATATAAAATAATCTGCAGATAAGGATCACGTCTCAGTGAAATATTTCTTATATCCTGCACGGCCGCTCCCGTAGGCGCAGTAACGACTCCCAGCCTGTGAATAAAAGCCGGAATTGGCTGTTTGTACTCCTGTGCAAACATTCCCATCTCTTCAAGCTCTGTCTTCAACGCCAGAAATCTCTCATAAAGTGCACCTGCTCCTTCAAGCGAAATTTCTTTTGCATACAGCTGATATCTGCCATCCCTCTCATATACATCCACGGCACCACCTACTACGACACGGTCACCGTCTTTCATTCGAAATGCCAGTCCTCTTCTGTGTCCGGCAAACATTACACAGGAAAGCACTCCTGTCTCATCTTTCAGTGAAAAATAAATGTGTCCACTGGTATGATATTTGCAGTTGGAAACTTCTCCCTTTACATAAATCTTCTGCAGAATAAAATCCTGTGTAAACATATTCTTGACATATCGATTGATCTGGCCCACTGAAAAAATATTTTTCATTTTTATTATTCTGTGCTTTCTTCAGACGCTCTCTCAGGATTTTTCTGATCTTTGGAAGCTTTTCCATCCTTTTTGGATGAACGAATGATAATCTTTGCAGAATGAGTCTGACGATGTGGTTTCTTATGTTCCTCACCGGAGTCCTTCTTACCACTGGCGATTTTTCCAAGAATACCGTTAACAAAAGAGCCGGAGTCTTCCCCGCCAAAAAGTTTTGCCAGTTCTACTGCTTCGTTGATAGCAACTCCAACCGGTACTTCTTCATCCATTTTCATTTCATAAACAGCCAGACGCAATGCAGTCAGGTCAACACGGTTCATTCGTGTAGTTTTCCATCCACGGCTGTATTCATTCAGGATCTGGTCGATCTCATCCAGATGTTCCAGAATATGCTGATATTTGTTCTGTATTGCTTCCTGATCTTTTTCTTCCAGTTCTCCTAGTGTATCAAAATACATGGAAACCTGATCTGACATTTCATTTTCAGAATTAAACTGTGTCATAAACAGCAGTTTAAAAATATGTTCTCTCTGTTCGCTTCTTCGCATGTTTCCTCCTAAAGAAAAAAGGAAAGGTTTACTTTCCTTTTTTCTCTCTTCCAATTTCCTTTACTTATCATTCTCCATATCAACACCTGCAATACGGATGTTTACATCTGCTACTTCCAGGCCTGTCATATTCTCAATGGATGATTTAACTTTGTCCTGAACTTTCTTACTGACTTCCAGAATATTCTTTCCAAATTCAATATTCAGAGTAAGATCCACGGTAACCACACCTTCCAGTACAGTGATCTTAACACCCTTGGAAAGATTCTTGACGCCAAGCTTGCTTACCAGTTCATTGGTGATATTTCCTTCCATGGAAGCGACACCCTCAACTTCTGTGGCCGCAAGTCCTGCGATAACAGTTACTACTTCATCAGCAATCTTAACTTCACCAATCCCACCTACATCCTGTAATTTATAAGTTGTTCTTTTTTCTGCCATTCCAATTCCTCCTGCGGATTTCGAATCGAATTTTGTTATTGTTCACTCCGTTCACAATAACGAATCTGTCAATTATTTATAGGCTTAGTATATCAAATCTGACTGCAAAATAAAAGCGTTTATTTACTGAATTCTGTCAGTACCAGATCTGGATTACGGTCTTCTGTCATGCCTACGCTCCATGCGTTTACAAACAAAAGCAGTGGATTGCCCTTCAGGTCTGTAACCTTCTTCATATCGGAAGTTCCGACAATCTTGGCAACATCAACTTCTTCTTTATTTGCAATCCAGCGGATATGCTCATATGGCAGGTTTTCCAGACGGATTTCTACATTATATTCATTCTCGAGACGATATTTCAGTACATCAAACTGAAGGACACCAACAACACCGACAATAATCTCTTCCATACCTGTATTAAACTCCTGAAAGATCTGGATTGCACCTTCCTGTGCGATCTGGTTGATTCCCTTAACAAACTGTTTACGCTTCATGGTATCAATCTGACGAACTCTTGCAAAATGTTCCGGTGCAAAAGTCGGAATCCCCTCAAATGCAAATTTCTTTCCAGGTGCGCAGATCGTATCTCCGATAGAAAAAATGCCCGGATCAAATACTCCGATAATATCTCCTGCATATGCCTCATCTACCACATGACGGGATTCTGCCATCATCTGCTGTGGCTGAAGAAGACGCATCTTCTTATCCCCCTGCACATGATAAACTTCCTGGGAAGCATCAAATTTGCCGGAACAGATTCTCATAAATGCGATTCTGTCTCTGTGTGCCTTGTTCATGTTTGCCTGGATTTTAAATACAAACGCTGAGAAATCATCATCCATGGGGTCAATTTCCCCAATATCAGACACTCTCGGAAGCGGTGATGTTGTCATCTTCAGGAAATGTTCCAGAAATGTTTCCACACCGAAGTTTGTCAGTGCAGATCCGAAGAATACAGGTGTCAGCTTACCTTTGCTTACCAGTTCCTGGTCAAAATCTGCACTTGCTCCGTCCAGAAGCTCAATCTCATCCAGAAGCTGTGCTTTCTGCTCCGGATCCATAATCTCATCTGCACGGCTGTCACTTAACGGGATTTCTTCGATCACACCTTCTTTGGTACCTTTCTGTGTGTCAGAGAAAGTAAGGATCTTCTCTGTATTACGGTCATAAACACCGCGGAATTTCTTGCCGGAACCGATTGGCCAGTTAATCGGACAGGTTGCGATACCAAGTTCTTTCTCGATCTCATCAAGGAGGTCAAATGTATCGTTTGCATCGCGGTCCATCTTATTGATAAATGTAAAAATCGGGATATGGCGCATCACGCAGACCTTAAAAAGTTTTCTGGTCTGTGCCTCTACACCCTTGGAGCCGTCGATTACCATAACTGCGGAATCCGCTGCCATCAGTGTACGGTAAGTATCCTCCGAGAAATCCTGATGTCCCGGTGTATCCAGAATATTAATGCAGTAACCATCATAATGAAACTGCAGAACAGAGGAAGTAACGGAAATACCTCTCTCTTTTTCGATCTCCATCCAGTCTGACACTGCATGGCGGGCTGTTGCCTTACCTTTAACACTTCCGGCAAGATTGATTGCTCCGCCATACAGCAGGAATTTCTCAGTCAGTGTAGTTTTACCTGCATCCGGATGGGAAATAATGGCAAATGTTCTTCTTTTTTCTATTTCGTTCGTATACTTAGACACGTTCAGCCTCCTGTTGCGCTTTCTTATAATTGTTTGCATAAAACACCGGCAACAGCCGGTATCAGTTACGTTTTCTATTTTTTTACAGCATTCCTATTCTAGTATATGCACCTCTTTTCTGTCAAGATATATGTCTGTTGATTTTCAGGATATTTCTGTCGGGCTGTCTAAAAAGTCGACAGAAAATAATCAACAGACAGATCTTGCAATCATCAAGATCGGAGATTCATCCATCAAGCTTCCATGCGATGAAAATGGACTTTTGAATGATAATGATGCCAAATCCAATATCAGTGTGAGTCTGATCAAGGCCAATCGAACAAGAATTACAGATAGTAATGTCTACGGTGTCAGTCAAGGATATGATGTCTATGCCGGTGGAGCCAGAAATAACAATGACGGCG
>ENA-OVGB01002016-OVGB01002016.1-human-gut-metagenome-genome-assembly--contig:-NODE-2016-length-15873-cov-3.712922_pt1 | contig 15873 bp, 18 predicted proteins | sample MGYA00237767_ERZ505413 | MGnify/ENA primary metagenome ERZ505413 (study PRJEB26158, sample SAMN06016410) | human gut metagenome | biome: human gut; feature: ankylosing spondylitis patient; material...
TGCCTTCATGAATTCCTTCATGAGCTGCTGGGCCGTGCGCTTGGTGATGTCGGTACGGATCTCCACGGGGTCGTTGGGCTCGGGGAAGGGGTCCCAGTTCTCATAGCCTATGCGGTCAATGAACTTGCGACGCCTCGGCGGTATCTTCTCGTACAGCTCCCGCTTGAGCTTTTCCTCGTCCGCGGTGAGCTCACGGGGCTTTTCATTGCGCAGAAGAGAAGCGATGGACATGGCTACTCCTTCGGGACCGGACCAACGCCGAGATAGGCGTCATCGTACTTGGTGATGAGCGCCATGGACACGGGAACATAGACGCGGTGCAGTTCACGGAAACGGGAGCCTATGGCCGCGCCTATGCGGCGGCTCATGTCGGCCAGACGGTCCTGTATGCGGTCAAGCGCCACGGTGGGGTAGGACTGTCCCTTCTTGAAATGACACTCTCCGCACACATGCGCCTTGCCGTGAATGGAGGTAGGAATACCGTAAAGACGGCAGGTAATGGGCCTGTGCTCGTAAAGCAGGCAGGTGTTGTCCAGACCGAGCAGAGGGCAGCGTATGCGCTCTTTTGCGGCCTCCACCATGATCTCCTCGTCGCTCATGCCCTGACGGGCCTGCTGGAAATAGTGATGCTTGAGACGAGCGAGCTGGCGGTCGGCGTCTCCGGCGGCCTGAAGCACGGCGGAGCGGCGGATGCCGAAATCAAATTCCTTGTTGAATGCCCGGTTCAGGGCCATGGCCTCCACAAGAGAAAGGTCGAAGGCTGCATGGCAGCAGCTGCTGCAGCCGGAGGCGCAGGCCACCTCTTCAGGAAACTGGTTCTTCACCCGCTCGAAAAGCTGATCTGCCTGCGCGGCAAGCTGCGCGTACTCCTGAAAAATAGCGTCCAATTCCGGGTTGGTCATCATAGTTCCCACTGAAAAACGGTTAAAAAACCGCCGGATGAGCAAAACCCATCCGGCGGCAACAGGCTCACATGGGCCGCCGCAAAGCGGCGGTTCAGTCAGCTTTGCGGATGACTCCGATCATCCGCACGCCCCGCAGAAACGCAGGGCCCGGACGGCCTGAGCCGCCCTCGCCGAGGAAAACCTCAGGCGTTAGTCTTCTTCGATGGTGATGGCGTCGTGTTCGCAAACGCCGGTGCAGGATTCGCAGCCGAGGCATTCTTCAGCGTTGACGGGATCGCTCTTGCCGTCGTGCATTTCCCACACGGAAACGGGGCAGATGTCCACGCACTGGCCGCAGCCGACGCACTTGTCCGCATCAAAAGTAATCTTGTAGCCCATAACAGCCTCCAATGTTCGGCCGAAACGTTGTTCGGCGCAAGTTAAGAATTCCAAGTTTGGCACCGGACACCTGTCTGGAGTATCCGATGCATGAGGGATAGCCTGTGCGCAACATGCTGTCAAGCGGCTTCTCCCAAAACTGCCGGCTCCGCAGCCCGCGGAACCGGGACTTCAAAAGAACATGTGTTCAAAGTCCGCCCCGAAGGCTGCAAAAATGTCTTTCCGCCGACGTGTCGAAACCGGCCGAAGCGCGCACTCCGGCACAAGGACTCTAGTCTCTGGCGTCCAGACCCGCAGCCCTGGCCACGGCAAGCGCGGCCGTCCGGGTGAACTCTCCGGCAGGCAGCGCCTCGCGCTCCTCTGCGGTAAGCAGAAGCTTCGGATGATTCACAAGCTCGGGACGGGCCTTCACGCCGTACTCGGCGGGGAAGGAATCCTCAAAGTACATGTTCTGGAAGCCGGCGAACTTCAGGGCGTGCGCCGTGGAATCAAGAATGCAGAACTCGTCCTTCTCCAGCAGGCCGAGCTCGTCGGCCCGCATCATTCCGGCAAAGCTTTCGCCTCCCTGCGTGCAGGCGATGTGTCCGTGCCGGTTGACGAGGATCATGCCGTCCATGATGGCCTGCTCGGTCACCTGCACCACGTCGAAGCGGCCGCCGAGGCCTTCAAACTTCTCCACAAGGTTCTTCACTCTGGGGAAGGACACGGGATTGCCTATCATGGCGGCCTGAGCCACGCTGGGCTGCACGGGCACGGCGTGATATTCACGCGTCTCCCTGGGCTGACTGTAGTATCTCCACACGGGATCGGCATGTTCGGACTGCACGCCCACGATGTGCGGCAGACGGTCGATGATGCCGAGGCGATGCATCTTGAGGCAGGCGGAGATCATGGAGGTGATGTTGCCTGCGTTGCCTATGGGCATGAACAGCGCCTTGTCCGACATGTCCCAGCCGTACCACTGGGCGACCTCGTAGGCATAGGACTCCTGACCGAGAACTCTCCAGCTGTTCTTGGAGTTGAGCAGGGCCACACGGTAGTGCTCGGCCAGATACTCGACCACCTTCATGCAGTCGTCGAACACGCCGGGCACCTCCAGCACCTGCGCGCCGGAGCCGAGAGGCTGGGAAAGCTGGGCAGGCGTGACCTTGCCGTGAGGCAGGAGCACCACGGTGCGTATGGGAGCGCCCACATAGGCGCCGTACATGGCGGCGGCCGCCGAGGTATCGCCGGTGGAGGCGCATATGGTGAGCACTTCCTTCCAGCCGTTCTTGCGCACGAGCGACTTGAGATAGCTGTAGGCCCCGGCCATGCCGCGGTCCTTGAACGATGCACTGGGATTCATGCCGTCGTTCTTGTAGGCAAAGCGGCGGCCCACCTGCTTTTCGAGAGCCGAGGAAGCTTCGATGACGGGCGTATCGCCTTCGCCGAGATAGACGATGTCCTCTTCTTCCAGCACGGGAGCCATGAGCTCATAAAAACGGAACACGCCGCGCAGGGCCGTGGTGCGCGTGGCCCGACGGGCATCGAAAAGGTCGCGCCAGTACTGGGCGCCCCTGTCCTTCATATCGTCGAAATCGAGATCTTCGAGAAGAAGGACTCCTCCGCAGTCGGGGCAGGTATAGAGAAGGGCGTCCACCGGATGACGATGGCCGCAGTTCATGCATACATATTCCATGCGCGCACGGCGCGTGGGGAAATCCTGAGACATATCACAACTCCTGAGTGATGGTCGAACCTGAGGCGGCAAGCATAGAATGTTTGCCGCCCCGTCGCAACCATCTTCCTTTCGCAGGGGAAGAAAAGGAACGTGCCTTTCTCGTCCGCTAGACCTTCCGCACCGGCACGCCGGCCTTTTCCATGTAGTCCTTCAGCTCGGCGATGCTGTACTGTCCGTAGTGCACGATGGAAGCCACCAGCGCGGCCGAGGCGCCGCCTTTCGTCACGGCGTCCACAAGATGCTGCGGCGCCCCCGCGCCGCCGGAGGCGATGACCGGAATGGTCACGGCGTCGCAGATCATGCGGGTCAGCTTAAGTTCGTAGCCGTCGAGCGTGCCGTCGGCGTCGATGGAGTTCACGCACAGCTCGCCCGCACCGAGCTCCTCACAGCGGCGGGCCCAGGCGATGGCGTCCATCCCCATGGGTCTGCGGCCGCCGTTGATGACGATTTCATAGCCGGAAGGGCAGGTTTCGCTCACCGGAACCTGCTTCACGTCCATGCCCACCACCACGGCCTGCGATCCGAAGGCGTCGGCCCCGCGGCTGATGAGATAAGGGTCCTTCACCGCCGCAGAATTGACGGAGACCTTTTCCGCTCCGGCAAGGAGCACGGCGCGCATGTCCTCCACGGAGGCGATGCCGCCGCCCACGGAGAACGGAATGAAAATGTTGCTCGCCACCTTTTCCACCACGTCGAGGAAGATGCCTCGTGCCTCGCAGGACGCCGTGATGTCGTAGAAGACTATTTCGTCCGCGCCTTCCTCATAGTAGCGGCGCGCCGTTTCCACAGGATCGCCGATGTCCACGTTTCCCTTGAACTTGATGCCCTTGGTCAGACGTCCGTTGCGCACGTCGAGGCAGGGAATGAGACGTTTGCTCAGATGGCTTTTTTCAGACACGGGCGGCCTCCTGGCAGTAGCGGTAAAAATTCGTCAGGATCCGAAGTCCGGGACGGCCGCTCTTTTCGGGATGGAACTGCACGGCCCAGAGTCCGGGACGGCCGTACATGGCCGTGAACTCCCTGCCGTAATGACTGGTGGCGATGACGAGCTCGGGCGCAGGCTCGGTATAGTAGCTGTGCACGAAATAGAAACGGGACTCGGGAGCCACGCCTTCAAGAAGCACGGTGGGACGAACCACGTCAAGCGTGTTCCAGCCCATGTGAGGAATGCGTATGGGCTCGTCGCCGTCGCGCCATTCCGGCTGGAAGCGGCGGCACACGCCGGGGACTATGCCGAGGCACGTGGTATCGTTCTCCTCGCTGCGCTCCAGAAGGATCTGACAGCCGAGGCATATGCCGAGCAGCGGCTTGTTCATGGCGACCACTTCGCGCAGCACCTTGTCCATGCCGGTGGAAACAAGCTGATTCATGGCCTGACCGGCCGCGCCCACGCCGGGAAAGATGACGCCTTCCGCGGCAAGAATGACCGAGGGATCGGCCGTAATTTCGGCGGGAATCTCCAGAGAGCGCAGCGCGCGCAAAACGCTCGTCTGGTTGCCCGCCTTGTAATCGAGAATGGCAAGCATCGGGATGACCTGTCTTAGAAGGATAAGCTCTCAGAGCTAGAAACTGATGCCGGTGCGGGTGCGGCCGTACGCATGGGAAAGACCGCTTCCCGTCCTGAACACCGTGGACATCTCTCCATCAACCTTGACGCTGTCGAAACTGTCCTCCCTCAGACATCCCGTCAGGCAGACAGTCAGCAGCACCGCAAGAGTCAGAGGAACAAAAAACGTTTTCATGTCGTGTCCTCCTCGGGTCATCATAACCAAGACGTAAAACATCGCAAGTCCCCGGGAAAGCGGGAAACAAAAATGGCCCGGTCGAATTAATGTATTATTTTCGTAAAGTTAAACAGGAAAACTTAAAGAAACTCAGCGCATGACTTGACAGTTTTGCACGTCGGGTGCAAACATTCGTTTTACAATAATGAAAAACCTGTCCCATGACGCAGGTTTTGCAACAGGAGAATTTCCCCCATGAAGAAGTCCCTTAACGTTGCTGTGTGCGGCGCCACCGGCGCCGTCGGCCGCGAAATGCTGAAAACCCTTGCCGAGCGCCATTTCCCCTGCGCCTCCATCACCGCTCTCGCCTCCGCCCGTTCCGCCGGAACCCGCGTTTCCTTCGGAGACGACGAAATCACGGTCAAGGAGCTGACGAAGGACTCCTTCAAGGGCATCGACATTGCCATCTTTTCCGCCGGCGGCAGCGTGTCCACCGAATTCGCTCCCCACGCCGTGGCTTCCGGCTGCGTGGTGGTGGACAACTCCAGCGCCTGGCGCATGGACGACCGCTGCCCCCTCGTCATCCCCGAGGTGAATCCCGACGATCTGGAAAAGCACAACGGCATCATCGCCAACCCCAACTGTTCCACCATTCAGATGCTGGTCGCCCTGAAGCCCCTGCACGACGCCGCCAGAATCAAGCGCATCATCGTGACCACCATGCAGGCCGTGAGCGGCACGGGCAAAAAGGGCATCGACGAGCTTGAAACCCAGGTGCGCCGTCTGTTCAACATGCAGGACGTGGAGCCCAAGGCCTATCCTCATCAGATCGCCTTCAACTGCCTGCCCCACATCGACGTGTTCCAGGCCAACGACTACACCAAGGAAGAAATGAAGATGGTGAACGAGACGCACAAGATGCTCGATCCGAACATCCGCGTCACCGCCACCTGCGTGCGCGTGCCCGTGTTCTACGGCCATTCCGAATCCGTGAACATCGAAACCGAAAAGAAGCTCACCGCAGCCGAGGCCCGCGTGATCCTTTCCCAGGCCCCCGGCGTGCAGGTCGTGGACAATCCCCGCGCCAATCTCTATCCTCTCGCCATCGACGCCGCGGGCGAAGACGACGTGTTCGTCGGCCGCATCCGTGAGGACGAGAGCTGCGACAATTCCCTGAACATGTGGATAGTGGCCGACAACGTCCGCAAGGGCGCGGCTCTCAACGCCGTTCAGATCGCGGAAGAGCTGCTCAGGCGCGATCTTGTTTCCGTGGTCAATCCCGGCATGTTCCTGTAGTCCTCCAACCGACAGGACAAGGCCGCCGCTCCGAAAGGAACGGCGGCCTTCTTTTTTCCGGAACGGCTGTGCATCCAGCGGGCAGACAACGGCCCGGAAAAACGCCCGCAGGACGCAAAACGGCCGGAGGCGACGATCCGTCACGCTCCGGCCGAAGATGCAGAGGGAAAACTAAATGACCTTGTTCAGGCTGTACTCCAGAATACCTTCGGCACCCAGGGCATGCAGCTGAGGAATGAGGTCGCGCACCACATTGGTGTCGACCACGGTTTCCAGCGACACCCAGGCGGGATCACGCAGAGAGGCCACGGTGGGGGAGTTCAGCGCGGGAAGAAGTCCGAGGATGGCATCGAGGCGGGCCGTGGGAGCGTTCATCTTGAGGCACACGAAGCTTTCCGCCCGCAGAGCGCCCTGAAGCAGAAGGTCGATCTGCTCGATCTTGCGGCGGCTGGCCGGATCGTTCCACACGGCGCGGTTCGCGATGAGCACGGTGTTGCTGGCCATGACCTCGTCAATGACGCGCAGTCCGTGCGCACGGATGGTGGTCTCGGTTTCCGTCACTTCCACGATGGCGTCGGCCAGGCCTTCCACGACCTTGGCTTCCGTAGCGCCCCAGGAATAATTGATCTGCACCGGAACGCCCTTCTTCTCGAAATAGCGGGTGCTCACGCCCACGAGCTCCGTGGAAATGCGCTTGCCTTCGAGGTCGGCCGCACACTGATAGGGGGAGTCGCCGGCCACGGCGAGCACCCAGCGGGCCTTGCGGTTGGACACCTTGGAGTAGACGAGATCGGAAATCACCACCACGGGAGCGTCGCTGTCTTCCTTGCCGCCGTAGGGCACACCGCGCTCTTCCAGCCAGTCCTTGCCGGTGAGAGCCACGTCCAGAATGCCGTTCTGGATGTATTCGGGGATCTCCTGCACGCGGCACAGGCGCGCGGTGAGTTCGGGATCGTTGATGTCGGGGAAATAGTTGCGGACATGCTTATGGATCTTCCATCCGGCCTTGTCGAACAGGGCGATGGTTGCTTCTTCCAGAGAACCTTTGGGAATGCCGAGCTTGAGCTGAGATTTCATGCTGAGAGCCTCTACTTCTTATACACTTCGGCGGGATCAAAAACCTGCGGGCAGCAGATGGACACTTCAGAGCTGCCGGGAGTGAGCCGCCGGTAAAAACAGCTGCTTCTGCCGGTATGGCAGGCGGCACCGCCTATCTGTTCTATTTCCAGCACCACGGCGTCGGAGTCGCAGTCAAGGCGGATGGCCTTCACCACCTGCACATTGCCGGAACTTTCTCCCTTATGCCACAGCTTCTGACGGCTGCGGCTCCAGTAATGGGCCTCGCCGGTGGCAAGCGTGGCTTCCCATGCTTCCCGGTTCATCCAGGCAAGCATGAGCACTTCGCCTGTGGCGGCATCCTGCGCAACGGCGGCAATGAGGCCTCCGGACTTGGAAAAATCGGGAACAAAGTCGGACGGAGCTTGAAACATGAGACGGTATCCTTATGAGGGTTGTGTCATGAAAGTCTTTGTAATCCGCAAAGATGACGACAGTATGACTACTTTGCGAAGCCCACGGCGCGGCGCTCGCGAATGACGGTGACGCGGATCTGTCCGGGGTAGGTGAGATTTTCCTCGATCTTGGCGGAAATGTCCTTGCACAGAAGGTAGGTGCTGTCGTCGTCCACATTGTCGGAATTGACGATGACACGAAGCTCACGGCCCGCCTGGATGGCGTAGGACTTGGCCACGCCTTCAAAGGAATCGGCGATGTTCTCAAGATCCTCAAGGCGCTTGACGTAATTCTCAAGCAGTTCCTTGCGGGCGCCGGGCCTTGCACCGGAGAGCGAGTCCGCAGCCTGCACGAGCACGGCAAGGGCGGTCTCGGGATGCACGTCCTCGTGATGGGCGGCAATGGCGTGAACGATGTCCTTGCCTTCCCCGTATTTCTTGGCGATGTCCGCGCCGATGAGGGCATGGGAGCCTTCCACCTCGTGGTCCACGGCCTTGCCGATGTCGTGCAGGAGACCTGCGCGCTTGGCGCGCTTGATGTCCATGCCGAGTTCCGCAGCCATCATGCCGCAGAGGGCGGATACTTCAAGGGAATGCTGAAGGACGTTCTGCGTGAAGCTCGTGCGGTACTTGAGCTGACCGAGAAGACGGATGATGTCGGGGCTTATGCCGTGCACGCCGGCGTCGAAGGTGGCCTGTTCGCCCACTTCGCGGATCTGCACCTCAAGTTCCTGCTCGCATTTGTGCACCACATCCTCGATGCGTGCGGGATGGATGCGGCCGTCCTGAATGAGACGTTCCAGCGCCATGCGCGCCACCTGACGACGGATGGGGCTGTAGGCGGAAAGAATGACGGTTTCCGGCGTGTCGTCGATGATGAGATCCACGCCCGTGGCGGCTTCCAGAGCACGGATGTTGCGGCCTTCACGGCCGATGATGCGGCCCTTCATGTCCTCGCTCGGCAGCGTGACGGCCGTCACCGTCTGCTCGCCCACATAGTCGCCGGCATAGCGCTGGATGGCGCAGGCCAGAATCTCCTTGGCCTTGCGGTCGGCCGTCTCGCGGGCCTCGGTTTCGATGACGCGCATCATCTTGGCCGCCTCGTGGCGGGTGCGGGCCTCTATTTCTTCAAACAGACGGGTCTTGGCCTCTTCGGCCGTCAGACCGGAAACTTCCTGAAGACGGCGTTCCTGCTCGTCGAGCTTGGCCTCGACCTGACTTTCCTTTTCGGCGATCACGCGCTCGCGCTGCGTCTGTTCCTTCTCCTGGGCAAGGATGTCGTGCTCCTTCTGCGTGATGCGCTCCATCTTCTCTTCCATGCGGTCGCTGATGTCCTGGAGCTTCTTCTCACGGTTCTTGAGGGCCCGTTCCTGATCCTTGCACTCCATTTCGAAGGAATGTTTCTGGCTGAAGATCTCGTTCTGTCCCTGAAGCAGGATCTCCTTTTTCTGCGCCTGCGCTTCCTTGCGGGCTTCTTCCACAATGCGGTTGGCAAGATCGTTGGCTTCACCTATGCGCTTGCTGGTCACATGCCGCTGTATGAACACGCCGATGAGCGCTCCGGCCACGAGACTGACCAGCGCAAAGGCGTAAATGATGATGTCATCCATGATAGTTCCTGTAATATGCTGACGGGCAAAGCCCGATAGTTCGGAACGGCCGCAGGGCACGCCGAATCATCGCGGACAGGCCGCGTCCCGAAAGGGAAAGTCTGGAAACTCCGTCCCGCGGACGGACAAGAAGATCAGAGGAAGGAAAAAGAACCCGGGATGCCGTGAAAAGCTGCTGGCACGAGACCTTGTGGTCTCCAAGTGGGCGCCTGTCCGAAACTTCAGGCTGCCCGCATGACGCGGGTATGCACACCATTTCGGAGACTGGCTCCCTGCTAACGCTAGTGAGGCCGGCGCAAGCCAGCTTCCCACGCACACCCCAGGGAATATGGGTACCGGAAAAGCTTTCGGAGTCTGAACGGCTACTCCTCGGCGCTGTTCTCCGGTGTGTTCTCCTTCAAGTTCTGCAGAAGTTCGTCCAGCCGCGTATTCATGCGGCTTTTCTGCTCCTGCAGTTCCAGCAGGTCGTCCGCCATGCCGATGAGAAGCATGACCAGCAACCTGTCTCTGCCGAACTGACCGCCCTGCGCCTTTACCTTGCCGTATCTTTCCTCGACGTACTGTCTGGCCTTTTCCACACGCTCCGGATCAGCCTCGGTACGAAACGCGACCTGAAGATCGCAAAGGTCAAGATGGTAGCTGTGCATGGCGGCTGCCTGCCATTAACCGTTCTGCTGCGGTTCGGCGGCAGGCAAGGTATCCTGGATACGGCTGATCAGCGCATCAACCCTGTTGCAGGCCTCGTCGCGGACGCTGCGTTCACGATTGAGCTGCTCCTGAAGCTCTTCGGAAGCCATCTGTCCGAGCTCCAGATCCTCACGAAGGCGCTTGCCTTCCTCGCGGAGCTGATGGTTCTCTTCCCGAAGTCGGTCCAATTCCTGAATGAGACTATCAATACGCTGAGCCAGCAGTTCCAACTTTTCCATAACTCGTCTATCTCCTTGAGAACCGGCGGGACGATGTCAGCGCCGGCTCCGAACATTTTTGTACATGCCGGGCGGATTTTCCCGGCCATCAGACAGCGCGCAGAGAACATGATTATGACGGCAATGTTTCTTCTTGCGCTCTTTCCTTATTGATAAGCTATGGCGGCCGGATGAGCAAGTACATAGAGCGCCCATTATTGGCAAAGTTCGCAGAAAAAACAAAAAAGACGGCTCACGGCCGGTCCGTCGGGAATTTTTGCCGCCGGAAGCGCTCTGCAATCCCCCTGAAACAGGAAAACTTCTTCCTTGAGCCTTGATTCACGAGTCAAAATCATATCCCGGACTCATCTCTCATGAAGCGGAATTCCCAGAATGCCTGATTTCCTGAAATCATTCAGCAATCACGGCATTCTGACGCAGACAGGCACCTTTTCGGAACATATTCGGAAGGCCGTGGAACGACAACGTTCTTCCGGAATCTGCCCAAGGCGGGAGCTTTTCCCCCGTCCTTTCCCTCCTCACCGCCAGAAGAGCGCAGTTCCGCCGCTGCGGCTTCCGGAAGTCCTCCGCAGTCTCATCGGTCCGCGTCAAACAGGGGGAAAGCGGCAAAAGGAACCTGCCGGACGGCTTTGCAGCCCAGGCCTTCACCTGAGAGGCTGACGACCAGACCTTCCCGCAGTTGCCGTGGCCTGTGTCCGGCAGTTCTGTGCGGCTCACCTCTGCCCCCCCCCCGATGCGGGCTTCACGAACTCGTTTCTCCCCGTCCCGGCCGCACGACAACGCCGACATCCCGGGGAACCAGCCGGGTCAGCTCGAAGCAGGATGAAAACGCGGACGAGTTTTCCTCCAAGAAGAACGGAGCGGACGTGGAACGGCAGAGGAGACGGCCGGACGAAAAAGCCCGCCGAAACAACGTTCGGCGGGCTTGAAAAACGGGGCTGAAAAAGACTCAGCGCTGCTTCGTGGAGATGTTGAACGTCAAAGAGTAGATCTGATGGAAGAAGTTGACGTATTCCACGAACACGTGATCCGGCACGGTGATGCGGGCGGCGGAGTAGTTCAGAATACCCTTGATGCCGGCGTCCACAAGCTGCGTGGCCGCACGCTGGGCGCGTTCCGGGGGCACGGTGATGATGCCGATCTCAATGCCGAGTTCAGGCACCTTCTCCATAAGGGTCTTGGTGCAGTAGACTTCCAGCCCGTAGAGCTTTTCACCGATCTTGAAGGGGTCGCAGTCGAAGGCGCCCACGATGGTGAAGCCGTGGCGGCGAAATTCCTGATAGTTGAGCAGGGCCCGGCCCATGTTGCCCACACCCACGAGGGCGGCGCGCCACTCGCGGTTGGCGTTGAGGCAGGCCTTGATGACTTCCAGAAGATACGACACGTAGTAACCTACGCCGCGGACGCCAAATTCGCCGAAGTAGGCGAGATCCTTACGAACCTGTGAGGCGTTGACGTCGCAAGCACGGGACAGGGGTTCGGAGGAGATAACCTGGACGCCGTCCTTGTCCATGGCTTCAAGAACCTGGAGATAGGTGGCGAGCCGCTGAATAGTAGCGCGAGGAATGTGTTCGTATTTAGGAGTCTGGTTCATTGTCTTGGCTGGCCGGTTAAAAGAATAGGGGCGGAAAGGAATATATCCTCCCCGCCCGATAAATGCAACTACATCTTCACGAAGAGCAGGATGAGCGCCACGAGAAGGGCATAGATGACGAGGGATTCGATGAAGGCGAGGCCCAGGATGAGGGACTGGGAGATCTTGCCGGAAGCGTCGGGATTGCGGGCAATGCCTTCGCAGGCGGCCTTGATGGCAGCACCCTGGCCGCAGGCGCCGCCGGTGGCGGCGAGGCCGATGCCGAGAGCGATGCCGGCAGCGGCGAGACCGAAGCCGCTGGTGACGCCGCCGTCAGCGGCGAAGGCCACGGCAGCCATGGAAACGAGCATGAGGGTGGTCAGGGTCGTAAGAACGATCTTGCGCATGGTAAAACTCCATTACAATTATGAGTGTTGAGGCCGTAAGGCCATTCCCCCGAAGTAAGGTCGGCTTAGTGGGCGTGTTCCACGGAGCCCTGGATGTAGATCATGGACAGGATGAACAGGATGAAGGCCTGCAGCACCTTGCCCAGGAGGAACAGGAAGTACATGGGCACCGTGCCGAGCAGCACGCCGACGTAGATGCTGGCGCCGAAGCCGAAGAAGATGATGAGCGTCATTTCTTCCGCGAAGATGTTGCCGAAAAGACGGAGCGACATGGACAGCGGACGGGCCAGATGAGAGATGATTTCAATGGGGAACATGAGGGGAATCAGCGGCTTGCTGGAGCCGGTGAAGTGATGGATGTATCCGAATCCCCAGGTGCGGATACCCACGTAATTGTAATAGATGAACACGCACAGCGCGATGGAGATCGTGGTGTTCAGATTGGCGGTAGGAGCGTCGCAGCCGGGCACGAGACCCAGCAGGTTCATGGTGAGGACGTAGATGAAGATGGAGGCGAGCAGGGGCACGAAACGGCGGCCCTTTTCTTCGCCGAGGTTGTTCAGCACGAACTTTTCCAGCCCGTCCACGAGGGCTTCGAAGAAGATCTGGAACTTGCCGGGCACGAGGCTGAGCCTCTTGCGCAGCACAAGTCCGGTGATGAGCAGGATGGCCATGCCGAGCCAGGTAAAGAACACATACTTGGTTTCAATGGTCATGCCCGCGACCGTGATCTGATCCATGTGGAAAATGGTCGACAAGAGAAGCGGGTGCGCCAGTCCAGATGCTGCCATGGAAAACCTCCTGTATGTGCCCCAGGCTTTCAACCCCGGAAAATCAGAGAGACCGGAATGATTATCATCGCCGTGGAAAGACCGGCCGCAAGAGCCGCCGGACTCGCCTGAAAAAAGACTAATGCTATATACACGAAAATTCCGGTAATGAAAAGCCTCAATTGCGATCTGATGAGCAAACCTTTTTTCACAATGCGGGCGCGGGAAAGGCCGTTCTTGTCGTCACCGGGTATGGAGGCGGGGAGAACCTGCTGGATAAAAAGGGCAAGAGTGTAAAAATTCCAGAATGATAGCACTGACATGACCGCGCACCAGAACACGGCTCCGCACCACGGAAGAAGGACGAGTCCCGCCGCAAAAAGAATCACGGAAAAAAGAAAAAGGTTCCTCGCCGCCCGACGCAGAGGCGCGTGAATGAATCCGCTTCTCCACAGACGGCGGTCCACTTGTTCAATTATGCTCATGCTCGTCCTTTTTCCCCTCTTCCTCGTATTCCCGAAGTTCCCGGCGCAGGGCCTCAAGCGACTCGCCGAGCCTGTCGAGATCACGTTCCGAAGGATCCGCCGTTCCCGCGAGTATGGAGGCCGTCAAATCGTCCTTGCGCGCATCATCGCCTTCCTGCGAGGTGACGGACGAAGCGCTGTCCGGCACAAGGGCGGCCCGCGCTCCGTCCGGTGCAGAAGCTTTGCGCGTCCTGTCCTCTTCCTTTCTTTGCGCCTCTCTCCTGGCCTTTTCCGCCGCGTCGCGCTCGGCGTTGCTCCTTGCCAGATAGCGGGCGTCTATCCACACGTTGCGGAAGCCCGCGGCAAGACCGAGCAGCAGACCCACGGCCGCGCCCACGGGCCACGAGCCGAGCCACTTGTCCACCAGCCAGCCGAGCACGCCGCCGACGATGGGACCGGAAACCATGTGAAGCCCCATGGTGCTGGCCGTGCCGAGCAGACTTATCTGCCCCTTCGGTTCACTCTCTTTTTTCTCCTGACTCACTGCGGGCCTCCATCCATTAAATGCGCTTGGAGTTGGACGCTGTCTGTGTTAGGTATCGTCCTGTGCCGATGCCGTCAATCAGAAAGGCCGCAGCCCTTCCGCCACAGTCCTCTGCGGCAAAGACGGTTTCGTGCCGCCCTTTTTCCTTCAACACTCTTCCACAGAGGTTCTCATGCCCATTAAAACCGGCGACACTGTTTCTGTCCATTATGTTGGCACTCTGAACGACGGTTCCGAGTTCGACCGCTCCCGCGAGGGCAGCCCCCTGCGCTTCAAGGTCGGCTCGGGCCAGGTGATTTCCGGCTTCGACAAGGCCGTGACCGGCCATGAGGTCGGCGACAAGTTCTCCGTGACCATTCCCGCAGCGGAAGCCTACGGTGAAAGACAGCAGCAGCTTCTCTTCTCCGTTCCTCTGGATAAGGTGCCGCCCTCCATCAAGCCGCAGGTGGGCATGATGCTCCACGTTTCCACCGATCAGGGGGAACTGGAAGTCGCCGTCCATGAAGTGACCGACAAGCATATCGTGCTCGACGCCAACCATCCCATGGCGGGCAAGGACCTCACCTTTGCGCTGGAAATCGTTTCCATAGACTGATCATCGGGGCATGAGCCCCTTTCTCGACACAGGGCCCGCATGACGGGCCGATTATCTTTCTTTCAAGGAGTTCGCATGAGTTCTGCCAACGCCAGCCGCAGTCATGCCGTTCTTTCCGTTGCCACCAGGCGTCATGACGCGGAATTCATCGCGGGCGGCCACACTTCGGCAACCGACGCCCACACCGACCCCACCGAATATTACGGCTGCAACGTCTTTGACGACAAGGCCATGCGGCGCTATCTGCCCAAGGCCGTGTACAAGTCGCTGCGCACCACCATCGACCTCGGCAGACGCCTCGATCCCGCCGTGGCCGACGTGGTGGCCAACGCCATGAAGTCCTGGGCCATGGAACGCGGCGCAGATCACTACACCCACGTCTTCTATCCCCTCACCGGTCTCACCGCGGAAAAGCACGACAGCTTCCTCGATCCCGACGGCAAGGGCGGCGCTCTCGCCCAGTTCAGCGGCAGCGCCCTCGTTCAGGGCGAGGCCGACGGTTCGAGCTTCCCCTCCGGCGGACTCCGCTCCACCTTCGAGGCGCGCGGCTACACGGCCTGGGACGTGACGAGCCCCGCCTATCTCATGGAAAGCCCCGCGGGCATGGTGCTGTGCATTCCCACGGTGTTCCTCTCCTGGACGGGCATAGCCCTCGACAAGAAGACCCCCGTCCTGCGCGCAAGCCAGGCCCTGAATCAGCAGGCCGCCCGCGTGCTGCGCCTGTTCGGCATGAATCCCACCATGCCCATCACCTCCAACGGCGGCCTTGAGCAGGAATACTTCCTCATCGACGGCACCTTCGTATCCGCCAGACCCGACCTTCTCATCGCCGGACGGGCCCTCTACGGCGCGCGTCCTCCCAAGGGACAGGAATTCGAGGACCAGTACTACGGCGTCATTCCGAGCCGCGTGCTCGGCTTCATGGCCGATGTCGAGCGCCAGCTCTACCGTCTCGGCATCCCGGTGAAGACCCGTCACAACGAAGTGGCTCCGAGTCAGTACGAGATCGCCCCCACCTTCGAGTCCGGCAACCTGGCCTGCGACCACAACCAGCTCATCATGACTGTGCTGCGCAAGACCGCCCGCCGTCACGGCATGTCCTGCCTTCTGCACGAAAAGCCCTTCGACTGCATCAACGGCTCGGGCAAGCATCTCAACTACTCCATCGGCAGCCCCGAGGTGGGCAATCTCTTCGCCCCGGGCGACAATCCTCATGAAAACGCCCAGTTCCTCGTGTTCCTGTGCGCCGTCATCCGCGGTCTGCACCGTCATGCGGGCTTTTTGCGTGCCGTGGTGGCCTCGGCGTCCAACGACAGGCGTCTCGGCGCCAATGAAGCGCCGCCCGCCATCATGTCCCTGTTCCTCGGCGATCAGCTCACCGACGTGCTCGAGCAGTTCCGCGTGGGACAGGTGGTCGGCTCCGCCCACAAGCGCATGATGAACGTGGGCG
>ENA-OVGB01002026-OVGB01002026.1-human-gut-metagenome-genome-assembly--contig:-NODE-2026-length-15790-cov-4.006546_pt1 | contig 15790 bp, 19 predicted proteins | sample MGYA00237767_ERZ505413 | MGnify/ENA primary metagenome ERZ505413 (study PRJEB26158, sample SAMN06016410) | human gut metagenome | biome: human gut; feature: ankylosing spondylitis patient; material...
ATTCCACCACCAAATGTGGTGGTGGAATTTAAAATTTCATTTTTGGAGAAAAAAATCCTTCTCTTTTTTAATTGTGTTATTATTTGAAAAAATATATAATTAATGTAAGCAACTAGAAAATAAGTCGAAAATTTTAATAATCAAATGTTTGAGGTGATAAGATTATGCAAGGAGAAAAGTTTACATTAATGCAATATAATGTTAATGCAATATTGGGCTTTATTGAAGCAGGGCAATTTGTTATTCCTGAGATTCAGAGACCATTTGTATGGAAAAGAGCTCAGGTAAGGGATTTGATTGATTCTTTGTATAATGGATACCCTACAGGGTATATTATTACATGGAAGAATCCGGATGTTAAGACAAAGGATGGAACAGTAGCAAATGGAAAGCATGTATTAATTGATGGACAACAGAGAATTACAGCATTGATGGCATCAATAGCAGGTCTTGAAGTGTTAGATGAAGATTTTAATAGGGATAGGGTTAAAATCGCATTTAATCCGCTTGCAACTGATTCAGATAAGAGATTTGCAGTACAAGATGCATCTCATTTAAAGGATAAAAAATGGATTCCAGATATTTCAGAAGTATTTAAAAATGATTTTGATCCATTTGAGTTTGTCCCTAAGTATTGTAATAATAATTTGGGCGTGAAACCCAATGAAGTAAATAATGCAATTATGAAGCTGAGAGGAATTGCAAATAGACAGATTGGAGTTATAGAGCTTGATCATTCTCTTGATATTGACGAAGTAACGGAAATATTTATTCGTATTAATTCTAAGGGAACTGCATTAAGTCAATCTGATTTTGTTATGTCCAAAATGGCTGCAGATACGGTTCATGGAGGAAATATACTGCGTAAGGTTGTTGATTATTTTTGCCATTTAGCTGTAAAACCGGATTTTTATCCTCAAATGATTAAAGATTTAGAATTTGAAAAAACAGAATTTGCATCTAAAATTAAATGGCTAGCTAAAGATAATGAGGATATTTATAATCCTGATTATAATGATATGCTTCGTGTCGCTTTCATGTATAGTTTTAATCGTGCAAAGCTCTCCGATTTAGTTAGCTTGCTTTCAGGTAGAGATTTTGAAACACGTGAGTTTAAGGAAGAAATTGTAGAAGATTCATATAATAAACTTTGTGAAGGTATCAAAGTATTTATCAATGAACATAATTTTGAACAATTTGTATTGGCTATTAAAGGTGCTGGATTTAAATCTAGTAAGCAGCTCAATTCTCAGATGACACTTGATTTTGCATATATGTTATATCTTAAACTATCAAAAGATTCTTCAATACCACATGATCAAGTAAAGCATCATGTGCAAAAATGGTTTGTTCTTTCAACACTTACAGGAAGATATGTTGGATCGCCTGAGTCTGTAATGAGCAGGGATATTAGATTAATAAATGAAAAAGGTTTTATTAACTTCTTTTATGAGATTGAAGCATCGGTTCTTTCAGATACATTTTGGGATATATCTCTGCCACAGAATCTAGAGACAACGTCAACTAATAGTCCGGCATTTAATACGTTTCTTGCAGCACAGATTAATCTTAATTGCAATTCGTTATTTATGCATGGAACAATGATTTCAGATTTAATTAATATATCAGGAGATGTACATCATATATTTCCTAAGGCATATTTGAAAAAAAATGGCATTGATACAAAGGGGAGGTATAATCAGGTTGCAAATTTTACGTATCTTGATACTCAAGTGAATAAAGCTATAAGTGATGATGCCCCGAATATATATTTTCAAAGTGCATTGGAACAGTGTGACAAGAAGAACATTGCATTTGGAAATATATTTGAAAGAGATGCTCTTATGAAGAATCTTAGTGAGAATGCAATTCCAGAAAGCATTGTATCAATGACTGTAGAGAACTATGATGATTTCTTGGCTGATAGAAGAAAGCTGATGGCACAATTGATGATGAGATATTACAAGGGACTATAGATTATTCTATTGTTTTAGTAAATAAAACAGTAAGGGAGAAGAAGATGAGATTTTATGGATATAAAGCAACTAATTGGGAAAACTACAGACTATGATAAAAAGATTGCACTTGAGAGAAAGAACAACCAAGTTTTTATCGGTGGATTGTGGTTGATAAACTTATGAAAAATGGATATAATTATATTGTAAGAAAAGTAAGGAATTCATTACTTTGGAAGGAGGTTTTTGTATGGAATTAGCAAAGGTAACATCAAAAGGGCAGATAACAATACCTATTGAAATTAGAAAAAAACTTGGAATTAAGAATGGCGATAAGATATTGTTTGTGGAAGAGTCTGGAAGAGTGTATATGATGAATTCATCTATGGATGCACTTCGTGAAGCACAGAGATCATTTGCAGGAGAGGCAGAAAGACTCGGACTTAAAGACGATGATGATGTAATGGAAATGATAAAATCTCTTAGGCAGGAAAGTGTGGTGAAGTAGATGAGAATTATGCTTGATACCAATGTATTGATATCGGCATTACTTTTTCCGGGGACTAAGATGGATGCAATGATGAACTATATATTTACTAACCATCAGCTTGTGTTGTCATCTTACGTTGTAGATGAGTTAAAAAATGTAGTCAGGAGAAAGTTTCCCGGAAAAGAAATGATAATCAACAAATTACTTATGATGATGAGCTTTGAGTATGTTTACACACCTGGTAGTATGGAAAGTGGACTATTTAATATCAGAGATATCAAAGATTATCCAGTACTTTATACGGCTATTATTGAGGATGTTGATATTCTTGTGACAGGAGATAAAGATTTTTCAGATATAGATGTCGAGAAGCCGAAAATTATGTCTCCAACACAGTTTATGGAGAATTTTTTAGAAGAATGGTAAAAATGTTCGGGGATTATAAAAACACTCAAAATCAGCTATACTTGATATGGTATAGCTGATTTTTATAAAAATTAATATGACCCCGTTTGCTATGTAGACTGGCAGAATGCAGAAGAGTCTTTAACAGCTTTTTCTCTTCACAATTTCTGTACTTATTTCAATTTTTACATGGCTTGCAGAGGCAGAATTTATGATCTCTGCAAGCCTTTTTACTGCAATTTCACCCATGTACTGCTTAGGCACATGCACAGTCGAAAGAGGCGGTGTAATGTAGGTACACATTGGCATATCATCAAAGCCTATTACTGATATGTCTTCAGGTATACGGTAGCCTGCCTCTGAAAGTGCACGCATAGCTCCGGCAGCAATCAGGTCATTGTCGGCAAAGTAGCATCGGGCAAGCTCATCACCGCTTTTTATAACTGCCTTCATATCACAGTAAGCACCGTCAACTGAAGGGGAGAGGTGATGTACGACTGAGCGCGAGGTTGACATACCGTTTTTGCGTATTGCTTTATAGAAGCCGTCAGCTCTTTCCTCAAAGCCGGTTATACTGTATGCGGAATGCAGATATCCGGGCTGTGCATGTGTTTGCTTGATCAGGTAGTCTGTGGCAAGATAGGCACCCTGAAGGTTATTTATAGTCACGCAATCAAGGTTTAAGGCTTCGAAATAGTTGTCTATTAGCACAACAGGCAGACCGCACCTTGTAAAGGGCTTTATGTCATGCTCTTCCATCTCAGTTCCAAGCAGCAGGATACCCTTTGCTCCAAGCCTTTTCCACTCAGATAGCAAAGCTTCAATATCGTCATTTTCGTATATGTAGCTGATATTCAGGTAGTAGTGGCAGTGTCTGCAGCCCAAATCAATACCCTCTGACAGCTGTGAAAAGAATGGAACATCCTGTACTAAAACGCCGTGCTCTGTATGTGTGTAAACAGGAGAATTAGGAACTACAGCGCCATTCTTTCTGTATATTACAAAATATAATGTGCCATTGGAGGCCGGAGCTTCATTGGTATTTGATATTCTTGAAAAATCATATCCGGCAGAGGCCGCAGCTTCGAGCACACGTTTTCTGGTGAGTGTGCTGACACCGGGCTTATTATTAAGTGCCATCGATATGGCTGCTTCAGAAAGATTAAGTTGTTTGGCAAGTTCTTTTGCTGTGATAGACATGGCATGGCTCCTTATGTTTTATTTGTCTCATTATAACATGACAATATAGTATTAACATTATAATTTAGTAAATTAAGTTGAAAAATACACTAAATTTACTAAATTATAGGTATCAATTAAGCTGGACCGGATATATACTTAGCACATAAGAACAATTAATCTGTCCGATAGGGCATATGAGAGAAGGAGATTTACACTATGAACAATATTCCAAAAATGAAAATCGGTATAGTTGCGGTAAGCCGTGACTGTTTTCCGGAAAGTCTGTCAGTGAACAGAAGAAAAGCACTTGTCGATGCATACGCTGCAAAGTATGATGCAGCAGACATATACGAGTGTCCTGTATGTATCGTGGAGAGCGAAATACATATGGTACAGGCACTTGAGGACATAAAGGCAGCAGGCTGCAATGCACTTTGTGTTTACCTTGGAAACTTTGGACCGGAGATTTCAGAGACTCTTCTTGCAAAGCACTTTGACGGACCAAAGATGTTTGTTGCAGCAGCAGAGGAGACACAGGAGAACTTAATTCAGGGACGTGGAGATGCATACTGTGGTATGTTAAACGCAAGCTACAATCTGGCACTCAGAAATATAGGAGCGTATATTCCGGAGTATCCTGTGGGCGATGCAGATGACTGCGCAGATATGATACATGAATTCCTACCAATAGCAAGGGCTATATACGGACTTAATAATCTTAAGATTATTTCATTCGGACCAAGACCACTCAATTTCCTTGCATGCAATGCGCCAATCAAGCAGCTCTACAACGTGGGGGTTGAGATTGAGGAAAATTCAGAGCTTGATTTGTTTGAGGCATTTAACAAGCATGCCGGTGATGAGAGAATACCGGATGTGGTAAAGGACATGGAAAAGGAGCTTGGCGAGGGCAACAAAAAGCCTGAGATCCTTGAGAAGCTTGCACAGTATGAGCTCACACTTTTAGACTGGGTTGATGAGCATAAGGGCTACAGAAAGTATGTGGCAATCGCAGGAAAATGCTGGCCTGCCTTCCAGACACAGTTTGGATTTGTACCATGCTATGTAAACAGCCGTCTTACAGGAAGAGGTATCCCGGTTTCATGTGAGGTGGATATCTATGGAGTGCTCAGTGAGTTCATCGGAACCTGCGTCAGCGAGGATGCGGTAACACTTCTCGACATCAACAACTCAGTGCCGAAGGATATGTACAAGGAGTCAATCGAGGGCAGATTTGACTACAAGCATACAGATACATTTATGGGCTTCCACTGTGGAAACACCTGTTCAAGCAAGGTTTGCAACCCACAGATGAAGTATCAGATGATTATGGCAAGAAGCCTTCCTATAGAGGTGACAAACGGAACTCTCGAGGGAGATATAGTGCCGGGAGATATTACATTTTACCGTCTCCAGTCTACAGCAGACTGTAAGATTCGCGCTTATGTGGCACAGGGTGAGGTGCTTCCTGTTGCAACACGCTCATTCGGAAGTATCGGAGTGTTTGCGATAAAGGAGATGGGACGTTTCTACCGTCATGTGCTTATTGAGAAGAATTATCCTCATCACGGAGCTGTAGCCTTCGGTCATTACGGAAAAGCCCTTTTTGAGGTATTTAAATATATTGGCGTGCCAGTTGAGGATATTAACTACAATCAGCCGGCATCACTGCCATACAAGACAGAAAATCCTTTCTGTTAGTGGGTTCTGAATAGTTACGTTATCTGATGTAAACATATTGCGTGAATGGAGAATAGATATGCTATATATAGGTGTGGATTTAGGCACAAGTGCAGTAAAGCTTCTGCTCATGGATGAGAGCGGAAAGGTATTAAATATAGTCTCAAAGGAGTATCCAATCAGTTTTCCAAAGCCGGGCTGGTCAGAGCAGAATCCATGTGACTGGTGGGAGCAGACCGTGGCTGGGCTTATAGAGCTGACTAAAGATTTTGACAGGAGCGCTGTTGCGGGAATCAGCTTCGGCGGTCAGATGCATGGACTTGTTGTATTGGATGAAAACGACAATGTAATAAGACCTGCTATACTTTGGAATGACGGAAGAACACAGAAGGAGACAGACTATTTAAATAATGTAATAGGAAAAGAAAAGCTGTCTGAGCTCACCGGAAATATAGCGTTTGCCGGATTTACAGCGCCAAAGATTTTATGGCTAAAAGCAAATGAACCGGAAAACTTTGCCAGAATAAAAAAGCTTATGCTGCCAAAGGATTATATTGCATACCGCATGACAGGTGTATTTAGTACCGATTATTCTGATGCATCGGGAATGCTTCTTCTGGATGTCAAAAATAAGTGCTGGTCAAAGGAGATGCTTGACATATGCGATGTAAGAGAGGAGTGGCTTCCTGGGCTTTATGAGAGCAGTGAAAAGACAGGCACTCTGAAAGCTGATGTGGCATGTGAGCTTGGCTTTCCTAAAGACTGCATAGTTGCAGCCGGGGCAGGAGATAATGCGGCTGCAGCTATAGGCACAGGTACAGTCGGAGCCGGAAAGTGCAACCTCTCTCTTGGAACAAGCGGTACACTTTTCATTACAAGTGATGAGTTCAGAGTGGATTCGCACAATGCGCTTCATTCGTTTGATCATGCTGACGGCGGCTATCATCTGATGGGCTGCATGCTCTCGGCTGCAAGCTGCAACAACTGGTGGATGAAGGATATCCTTCATTCCGATGACTTTGTGAATGAGCAGAAGCCTCTTGAGGAGGATGGCAGACTTGGTGAGAATCATGTGTATTTTCTGCCTTATCTGATGGGAGAGCGCTCTCCGCACAATGATCCGTCTGCAAGGGCAGCGTTTATCGGGATGAGCATGGATACTGACAGAGCAGACATGCTGCAGGCTGTGTTTGAGGGTGTGGCATATGGTCTTCGAGATTCACTTGAGGTGGCAAAGAGCCTTGGTGTGGCACCAAAAAGCACAACAATCTGTGGTGGCGGTGCAAAGAGTGTGCTTTGGAGAAAGATAGTTGCAAACGTCATGAATATGCAGGTTGACACGGTAGAGGTCGAGGAAGGACCGGCATACGGCGGTGCAATACTGGCCGCAGTTGCAAACGGCTGCTTTGAAAATGTGGAGGCAGCGGCAGCGGCTATTGTGAGAAAGAAGGATACAACCATGCCAAGTCCACAGCTTGTCGAAAAATATGAGAAGTGCTATGCAAAATTTAAGCAGTTTTATCCTGCATTAAAGGGCAAATATTAGTCATTTCGTAGAAAAATAAATTAAGTGTTGTAAAGTGGTGCAAATTCATGTATCTTATTATAGGGAAATGAATTTTGCACCACTTTTTTATGCATAATTAGCGCTTATAAAACACATAATTGCCGATTATATCAATGCAAAATGAATTTTTTGCTAAAAGAAATTGCAAAATGATATAACAGATATATCAAATATGCATTTCAGGCGGGGATGATATGGATTTATTTGATTACATGAGAGAACAGAATAAGGAGACAAGCGGTCCCTTAGCTTCTAGGATGCGTCCGACAACACTTGATGAGGTGGTCGGGCAGCAGCACATAGTTGGGAAGGACAAGCTTTTGTATCGTGCGATTAAAGCCGATAAGCTCAGCTCCATCATCTTTTACGGGCCACCGGGCACCGGAAAGACTACTTTGGCAAAGGTCATAGCCCACACTACCAGTGCTGAGTTTATGCAGATTAATGCAACCTCTGCAGGCAAGAAGGATATGGAAGAGGTCGTGGAGCAGGCGAAGAATAATCAGGGAATGTATCAGAAGAAGACGATACTTTTTATCGATGAGATACATCGCTTCAACAAGGGGCAGCAGGATTATCTGCTTCCGTTTGTGGAGGATGGCACCATTATTTTGATTGGAGCTACCACTGAGAATCCTTATTTTGAGGTAAACGGAGCCTTGCTTTCACGCTCAGTCATTTTTGAGCTTAAAAAGCTGTCAACGGATGATATAAAGGTACTTCTTAAGAGAGCACTGACTGACACAGAAAAGGGCATGGGTGCATACAATGCACAGATAGATGATGATGCACTTGATTTCCTTGCAGATGTGTCAAACGGAGATGCGAGAGCGGCGCTAACAGCGATTGAGCTTGGTGTACTGACCACGGACAGGTCAGACGATGGCATCATTCATATCACTATCGATGTGGCGAGCGAATGTATACAAAAAAGAGTTATCTCCTATGATAAGAAGGGGGATAACCATTACGATACCATCTCTGCTTTTATAAAGAGCATGCGCGGCTCAGACCCGGATGCGGCGGTCTATTATCTGGCGAGGATGCTTTATGCCGGAGAAGATGTGAAATTTATCGCAAGACGAATCATGATACTTGCATCGGAGGATATAGGCAATGCAGACCCGATGGCTATGGTTGTAGCGGCATCGGCGGCGGCAGAGGTCGAGCGCGTTGGAATGCCGGAGGCACAGATTATTCTGTCACAGGCTGTCACATACATGGCATGCGCGCCAAAAAGCAATGCATCATATAATGCGATATCGGCAGCAATGAGCTGCGTGAAGCAGACTAAGACACCGGCTGTTCCGGCACATCTGCAGGATGCCCATTATGGTGCGGCAGAAAAGCTCGGGCACGGAGTCGGGTACAAATACGCACACGACTATCCAAATCACTATGTGAAGCAGCAGTATCTGCCGGATGGCCTTACAGACAGAGTGTTTTACAAGCCTACGGATATAGGCTATGAGGCAAAGATAAAAGCACACATGGATGAGCTTCACAGAGACTGTGATACATGAAAGTGCATAGATGAAGCTTGAATAATTGCAAATAGTTGATAATAACATAAATATTTAGAAAATCAGACCAGGAGGATCTTTAAATGAAAAAGTATACAGAAATGACAAAGGACGAGTTAATGCAGGAAAAGACAGCACTTGAGGCTGAGTACGAGAAGATTAAGAATCTTGGCTTAAGCCTTGACATGTCGCGTGGAAAGCCGGGAGCAGACCAGCTTGACCTCTCACTCCCTATGCTCGATGTCTTGAAATCAGACAGTGATATGAAAAGTGAATCAGGACTTGATGTGAGAAACTATGCATGTCTGGACGGAATTCCTGAGGCAAAGGCCCTTATCGCAGGCATGGTAGGAGCAAAGCCTGAGCAGGCTATAGTATATGGAAACTCAAGTCTCAATATCATGTATGATCAGGTTTCACGTGCATTTATCTTTGGTCTTTGCGGCAATACACCATGGTGCAAGCTTGACAAGGTGAAGTTCCTCTGTCCTGTACCGGGCTATGACAGGCACTTTGCAATCACAGAGGAGTTTGGAGTTGAGATGATAAACATCCCTATGACTGAGGATGGTCCTGACATGGATATGGTTGAGAAATATGTCAATAACGATGCCTCTGTAAAGGGAATCTGGTGTGTTCCAAAATACTCTAACCCACAGGGTGTTGTATACTCTGATGAGACAGTTGAGCGCTTTTCAAAGCTTAAGCCTGCAGCAGATGATTTTAGAATCTTCTGGGACAATGCATACACAGTTCATCATCTCTATGATGATAAGCAGGCAGAGATTCCAAATATCCTTGAGCTCTGCGAGAAAGAGGGAAACCCTGATATGGTATTTGAGTTCTGCTCAACAAGTAAGGTGACATTCCCTGGTGCAGGCGTGGCAGGTATATGCACATCTGAGAAAAACCGTGAGGATATCAAGAAGCGCCTTACTATACAGACAATCGGATACGACAAGATTAATCAGCTTCGTCATGCGAGATTCTTTAAGGATGTAGATGGTATCAAGGCTCATATGGCAAAGCATGCAGCTCTTATCAGACCTAAATTCGAGCTGGTTGAGAATATCCTCACAGATGAAATTGCTTCAAGAGGCATCGGAACATGGGTTAAGCCGCTTGGTGGATACTTCTTCGGATTTGAGGCTCTTTCAGGCTGTGCAAAGGAAATCGTTGCAAAGTGCAAGGAAGCTGGTGTCACAATGACAGGTGCAGGCTCTCCTTTCCCTTACAAGAAGGATCCGGATGACTGCGTGATAAGAATTGCTCCGACATATCCATCACTTGATGAGCTGAAAAAGGCTGCAGAGGTGTTTGTTGTTGTCACACGTCTTGTCAGCGTAAATAAGCTGCTCGAGGCATAAAATCTCTGTTATGTCCTAACGGGTAGACTTATAATTGGCATATTTATCTAAAATAAGTATGTGATATATGTATAAAAACTAAATGAATATTTGTGCACATTTTTTCGGGATTTGGTATTTACAAATCCCGATTTTTGTGTAAGATATAAATATTGTGTCTTGCATATGTTTTATGCGGGTTTCTTTTTGTGGCATTTCGGCCACTATTTTTTTCCCCTTGATTTTTAGTTTCATATATTTGATTTTTGATTTTATTTAACACTATTATTTTATTATTTAACACTATTATTTTAGGCTTAGATGAAGAAAGGATTTAAATATTATGAAGGAAATTTTTCAGGAGTATGGCGGAATACTCATAACAGTTGTAGCAATTTTATCAATCATCCTCGTTGTAACAGCGGTTATAGGCTCTGATGCAACAGGCATAGTAGGAAAGACATTCAGTGATCTGATTACAAACTTTTCAAATCATGCCAATATGAGTGTCAAATAAGAGGTGGTACATGGAGCTTGGAAAAGAATATTTTGGACCGCTTTGGAGTTTTGTAGCCAGCAACGAGATAACGGATATAGATTATAACGGCAAAGAAATATGGCTTACAAATATATTCAATGAGCGTTTCAGGGCCAATCAGCAGTTTGTCACACAGTATATGACACCTGCTTTTGTGGAGCAGTTTACACAGCGCATAGCCAATGTCGTAAGCAGACAGTTCAATAAGAGAAATCCGGAGCTTGAGGCCGAGACGAGCGAGCTTCGTGTGACGATACTGCATGAATCGGTTGCAAAGTCGGGCAGGAGCATCAGCATACGAAAGACACCTCCGCTTATCAGACTGACAGCAGAATCTGCAATTGCTGAGAAATTCTGTTCAGAGGAGCTTTTGGCTGTTTTAATAAACTGTGTCAGGACCAAGATGAATATCACCTTTTGCGGCATGCCGGGCATTGGAAAGACGGAGTGCGTGAAGTTTTTCTCACAGTTTATTCCGGCAAATGAGCGTGTGATTACGATTGAGGATACTCTTGAGATACGCTATGCCGAGACAAATCCGGGCAAGGACTGCATAGAGATGAAGGTGAGTGAGGATGTGTTTGGCTACTCTGAGGCTATCAAGTCATGTCTTAGAATGAATCCAAAGTGGATTATGCTCTCAGAGGCACGCTCAAAGGAGGTAAAATATCTGCTGCAGAGCTGGAGCACCGGTGTGCGTGGCATGACGACACTCCACACAGATGATGTGCGCAATATACCGGACAGAATACTCAATATGCTAGAGAGCCGTGTGGATGCAGAGCGTATGGAGAATGACATATATCAGGCACTTGATGTGGGAATTTTAATCCGCAAGAGAAGAAATGAAGACGGAGTGGTGTACAGATACATAGATCAGGTGTGCTTTTTCTACAGGGAAAACTATACCAATCATGTGTTTATGCTTGTATCAGACGGACAGATAGTGACTCACGATATACCAAAGGTCATACTTCGCAGATTTAAAAGAGAGGGTGTGAATGAGCCGTTTGGCGAGTCCTTTGTCAATGAGATAAGGATGAATGAGTCCATGATGAGTGAGGAGAGGGAGGCTTAGGAATGACGTATATATTGATTTTATTTCTGACATATGTGCTGCATCTTCTGCTCAAGCTAAACTGGGTGTGTACAGCTGTAGTACTTGTTTTTCTTCTTGTTATGCAGCATTTTCACCGAATCAAAGGCCAAAGATTTCAGGAAGCGCGAAAGCGCTTTCTGGATGTATCGCTGTATATTGACACTCTGCTGTATTCATTTTTGAAGGAGCAGAAGATAATCCGTGCATTTGAGGACGTAAAGAGCACACTGGCAGATGGTCATATGAAGGAGACTGTGAGCAGGGCTATTGATCATATGATGCTTACGTTTGATGAGACAGAGGTGTTTGTGGATGCTATGAGGATTATTGAAGATGAGTACAAGTGCAACCGAATAGTAAATGCACACGAGTTTATGGCACACGCTGAGTACTATGGCGGTGATATTAAAGAATCAGCCAGGATACTGCTTAAGGATAAGAGTGCATGGGAGCGCAGGATACTGCGCAATATAGAGGACAGACAGAGGATGTTTCATCAGATTATCCTGTCAGTTGTGACCTCTGTTATCATTAGTGGAATCATACTTTATCTGCCGGTTTTGAGCATGGATATCAGCAGCAATATCATAGTGCAGATACTGTCAGTTGCTCTTATAGTGCTTGACGATTTCATCATACTCTGGGGACAGAAATTCCTTGAAGTGGATTATCTGGCTATTGATTTGCTTCCTGAGGATGATAAGCATGCCAAAAAGCTTGAGGAATACAAGGCGTACAATCCGGCAAAGGAGCTTCGGGCGTCAATTCTTATGGCTGTTATACCGGCTTTAGCCAGTGCATTTTTACTGTATACTGACAGACAATGGCCGGCTGTGGCAGCTATGGGAGCAGCTCTTATATGTCTGAATCAGCACCGTATAGGTCACAGGCTTATGAAGAAAAATCTGATAGCGGATGTAAAGAGTGCATTTCCCAAGTGGCTAATGGACCTCGCCCTATTGATTCAGAGTGAAAATGTGCAGGTAGCCATACAGAAGTCGAGAGAGCATATACCGGTGATACTTAAGGAGGAGGTAAATACACTTGTGGAGAGACTCGATGTGGAGCCGGAGAGCTCCAATCCATATCACAGATTCCTTGACTGTTTGAACCTCCCGGAGATAAACGCAGCCATGGGCATGCTGTATGCTGTTTCGATTGGAAACAGCGGTAATTGCGGCAGTCAGATTGATGAGCTGATTACAAAGAATCTGGAGATGCTTGATGCAGCAGACACTGCGAGGCTTAAGGACAAGACAGCCGGCATGTATCTGTTATTCCTGGCTCCTGTTATCACAGCATCATTTAAGATGATAGTTGATATGGCTATTTTCCTTATAAGCTTTTTATCATACAAGGTAGTGTAGGGGGGTGTGTTGTGAGTCAGATAATGAAGACCTTTTTAGGAGTATTTTTGATTATGTTTATGGTGGTTACATCATCAGGTGTGCTGTCGGGATTTATGACTGTCGTTGAGGCACAGAACCTACACGCGCTGATCATCAATGAGCTTGAGGACAGTGATTATGACAGCTCGGTTGCGCAGACCTGCTTTCAAAATGCATCAAAAGCCGGAGATACACTGGAGCTTAAACTGTATATGACAGACAATTCCATAAGGACAGTCACAGACGCATCACAAATCGCTTCGTCAGATGAGATAGAAAAGGCAAGAGTGGAGCTTAAGTTCACTTACGCGGTAGCATTTTTCGGAATAGAGCAGGAGCATGTGCTGAGCGGATATGCGTTGTAGTACTTTTCTTGTGGATATGGCTGTATAAGAGGAGGAAAACAGATGGAGCTTTTAATAGAAGAATTGGGAGGAAGCGTTATTATGCTTCTTTTAGGCAGTGGAGTAATCGGTGTGCTCGTGTATGTGTCTACTCTGCTGTGATAACAACTGAATTGATTAAAAAGGTAACGTGAACAGTTACTTAAAAAATATGTAAAGGTAAGAGAATATGAAAGAAGTATTCAGACAGTATGGAGGTGTGCTGATTGCAGCGGCCGCCACAAGTGCATTTCTTGTGTTGATGGGAAACATTGTGCTGGCTCAGGGAGGCATGCTTGCGCGGCTCATAGATATATGGGGCAACAGTGCGATTTAGATAACCGGGAGACAATAGATGAAGGAGATAATGCAGACATATGGAGCCATGATAGTGGCGGTGGTTGTAGGAATTGCACTGCTGTCGGGATTTGGGGCTCTGAAGAATAAAATGAGTGTGGCGTTTGCTCCACAGGATATATTGAGTGAAAATAGCGCAAACAACAACTATGACGGCATGAAAAACATACCGGTTCCGGGTATTGAGCTAAAGGAGAAAATGCGTCAGAATGCTGTAAGCTACAGTGTGTATGACCTGCTTGAGGTTACAGTGCATGAGGATAATCTGGATAAGCTTGAAGTTTATGCCTTGTATGATTCGGGCAGAAATGACTGTACAGGCAGCATATCAGCCGATGGCATGTCACTTAGCTTTCCGGATTATGGTGTGTATGATATGCATGTCAGGATAACCTGCAAAAACGGTACAATGGATCATGTGAGGATAAGTGTTCCAATTAATAGAAAGGTAGTAGGTTTATAAAATGAAAAATGTAGTGCTTGGAATAATTGGCTGTCTTATTGTAGTGTATACAGCTATGCTTGGGCTTAGTGTATACAATGTGACAGTCAGGGAGAACCAGATGGAGAAATGTCTGTCATTAGCACTCTCAGGTGCTATGAACAGATATTACGAGCCAAATATGTATATCGTGGATAAAAAGCCTGTCAGCAGCTATGATGTGGAAAAAGCTGTCATAGAGGACATTGATGAGAGGCTTACAGCAGGCGGTACTGCAAGTACCACAGTTTATGTCTGTGATATGGAAAGGGGCATTATTTCAGCAGGAATAGAGGAAGAGTTTAAGCTTCCTACAGGTGTAACAAAGAAAATAAGCTGCAAAAAGACTATTGTAGCAGATCAGCCAATGGAGGATAACTAGCGTATGAAAAATGAAAGACAACAGAGACTTTTATTCATTATACCGGCAGTGATAATAGCAATAATTCTTATCATATGTATAGCAGTGGCAGTAGGCTCAAAATCAGGAGAAAAGGGGAAGAAAAAGGATTCCCGGTCTGTCAGTGTGACAGAAAATACGCAGGATATTGTAGCTGAAAGCGAGACGCTTGAGCTGGTGAAAGAGGATGCTTTGAAGGAATCAAATGTAGAGGATAAAGATAATAAGCAAAACGACGGTACGCAATCAGATACCAATGATAATTCTGTAGCAGGTGATATTAATTCGGATAATGCAAATACAGCGTCAGATAAATCATCAGAAGACAAAACTGCAGCCGGTCAAAAGACGTCGACAGACAGCAATAAGACATCGACAGGCAGCAATAATACACAAAAAACTGCCGGTAACGATTCGAAACCGGAAGCATCAAATCAGACAGCTGCACCTGAGCCGGCTCAAAGTGAGCCCGCGCAGCCGGAAGCACCTAAAAATGAGTATGTTGCACCGGGATGGATATTTTATGGCAGTAAGGCTGGAAATGGCATGAGTGGGGAGCAGAAGGCGTATATAGATTCGTTGGTGAAACAGTGGACAGATGGAAGTATATCTGATTCGTATTTGGCGGAACAGATTGCGCATAAAATGAACGAAGAGTGGGGATTATCATTGAATTCAGTAGGAATGACAGATGTATTTATCCGTCAAAAAATGAAATACCTAATTATAATGAGGCTCTTGCTGAGGCTTATGGTTTCTATAATTTTACTGGCTTGTATACTAAGGGTGAATATGATGAATACGGATATCTGATATGCTATATGTGGGGAGTTGGTATTTTTTAGTTATGAACGAATTTTTTAAGAAATTAATAGTAGGAGTACTACTATTTTTATGTATAGGGGTAAATTTTGAAAAAAGTAATATTATTGCAGATGAATGGAGTGAGCCGGTTAAGTTTTATAATAGTTACGGAAACAGTGCAGTTTTTAAAGC
>ENA-OVGB01002027-OVGB01002027.1-human-gut-metagenome-genome-assembly--contig:-NODE-2027-length-15784-cov-5.895988_pt1 | contig 15784 bp, 13 predicted proteins | sample MGYA00237767_ERZ505413 | MGnify/ENA primary metagenome ERZ505413 (study PRJEB26158, sample SAMN06016410) | human gut metagenome | biome: human gut; feature: ankylosing spondylitis patient; material...
CGTTCCCGGGGGGGAAAAAAAATCCCTCCCCTACGACTAAAATAAACGCACCAGCAATTTTTTGACAGCGGGTATCCTGCCTATCCACCAAAATACAACGGCCCCGGCTACGCGCAAAATTACCGCGTCCACATCAAAACGGAACAGTGCGGTATCGGTGCGCACAAAGAGCTGCGTGACCTCAATCACACTGCCGCCCAACACAGCAAGCCAGACGGCGGCACCCACCCCACGCCAGCGGGGTGAGATGCGCGGCAGCAGAAGAACTGGCAAGGAAAACACAAAAAAAGTTCATCCAAAAGACAAAATGCCCGCGAAACGCATATCCGGAGCCGTTAAGATACCCTTGACCTGGAACGAGACAGAACAGATATTGTGCGATTTGCCGAAATGGTACGAGATTTAAATCTTCCTGCCACGATGGGGCTTGCCAGAAATCCAGCACAGGGAACGCAACACACCCGGCAAACACTCCAGCAAAGTACAAATCGAGCAGCCACAGCCCAGCCACGGCCATAGCGGATGCACGACGGAAGGCTCGGACCTCGGTCAGGGCATCGGTGCAAAGCAGCCGCAGCAGCCAAAAGGCGGATGTTGTAAAAACAAACGGAAGAGCAACGAGTAATAACAGAGATTCTATGCCAAAGCCATGGATGCCCGCCCCACCTGTCAGAACCAGCCGCAAAAATTGCAGCGTCAAGAACGCCGCAGCAAACAGCAGAAATCCGGCCAATATGGTGTAGGAACGGCGGCGGCGCAATTGGGGGCCAAGTTCCCGCGTGTAGTCTACCAGCTGACGCGTAGTGCGGGCCTCAGCTTCAACCGTCTGCATGGCAGGCGGCTGTAGGCGGCGTTCGCCAGCCAGCAGCTCACCTACGGTTATATCCAGCACGTTAGCCAACGGCAAAAGCAGAGAAACATCCGGCAACCCCTTACCTGTCTCCCAACGGCTGATGGCCTTGTCGGTCAGCTGGAGTTTATCTGCCAGTTGGCGCTGCGTCCAGCCCTTAGCGCGGCGCTCCGCTCCAATGAATCTACCGATTTTTGTGGCATCCATGTCTAAAACCTCCTTTTTGTTCTGTGCCCATTATAAAGAAAACGCGCTCATTTTGGCAACCTATGCTCCATAGAGTTGCTAAAACAAACGCGTTTTCGCTGAAATTTATTCGTTCCGGTTCTCGCTCTTCCCCAACTCCAGCTGCCGGAAGCCTTCGCCGTGGACCTCGTTGGATTGCAGCATGATGATGAAGCAGCCGGGGTCGATGGCCTGCACGGCGTGCTCGATCTCGTAGAGCTGCTTGTTGGAGCAGGCGCAGAGCACGACGTCCTTCGGCTGGCCGCCGTAGCCCCCGTGACCCTGCAAAATCGTCGAGCCGCGGTCCGCCACGCGGTCAATTTCCGCGCAGGCGGCCTTGCCGTCATCGGTCACGATCATGGCCAGCATCGAGGACGAGAAGCCGAACATCATCTTGTTGATGACAGCAGACACGATAAAATTAAACATGATACCGTAAATAATGGAATCAACATCCTGGAACACCGCACCGTTGAGCAGGATGACCGCCAGCGCCGCCGCAAACGTGATGTTGCCGAACGGCAGGTGCGGATGCCGTGCCTTGATGCCCATGGTGATGAAGTCAAGGCCGCCGGTGCTCGAGTTGTTCATGTAGATCAGCGCATCGCCGATACCGCCGATCGCGCCGCCGCAAATCGTCGCCAACAGGCGGTCCCCCTGGTAGACCGGCATCAGCGGCAGCAGATAGTCCGTAAAGATTGCAAAGAGCACCATGCAGTAGACACTGCGAATAAAGAACGATCTGCCGAGCAATTTATAGGTGCAGAGGATGATGGGGATGTTGATGAGCACATTGCTCAGGCCCATGGGGATGCCGAACAGGCGGTATAAGATGGCGCAGATGCCCGCAATGCCGGTGACCGGGACCTCGGCGGCCACGGCAAAGCTGTAGATACCGGCGGCGGAGATGAAGCAGCCCAGGGTCTGCAAAAGCAGATTTGTGTATTTGTTTTTCGTCATGGGGGACCCTCCTCAACAAAAAAGCCGGGAGCAAACAATGCTGCTCCCGGCTGAATTTTCAGGTTCAGACGTTCTTTTTGATCTTGGATGCGCTGTAGGTGTTCATGGCGGCGCTGTTCAGGTTGTGGTCCAGCGCAGCACCGGCGGCGTAGAGCTCATCCTGGATGGCGTCAGATTTCATGCTGGTCAGCAGGTCGTACATGCTGTCCAGATCCTCGACGGTGTAGGTCTTGAACGGGTCGATCTTGCGGGCGACGAGAACCGTCGTGCCCAGGTCGATGGTCGTCCAGTGGTTCATACCGGCGGCATCCAGCGGGTCGGTCAGGTTGTTGTACTCGTCGCTGCCGTAGCTGCTCAGATCGCTGGGCGTGTACAGCTGGGATGCGGCGTAGTAGACGGCCTGGCTGGCGTCCATCGTGCTGCCCATGGCGGCCATTGCCTCGGGCACGTAGGTCATGGCGGCGGTGTACAGGGCACTGCTGGACGCAGTCTCGGCAGTAGCAGTCTCGTTCAGCTCGGCCATGCAGCTCTCTGCCGTGGCCATGATGGCGGCCTTCTGGTCGTCATCTGCCATCGAGTAGGTGGAGTAGTTGACCAGAGGGAACTGGACGGCCTCGATGTAGTAGCAGTCGTTGTTGATGTAGTCGGTGTACTCGGCGTCAGTCACGGGGCTTGTGCCGTCGGGACCGTAAGTCATCTTCAGCAGGACTTTGGCCTTCTGGGCGTTGAGCAGGTAGGCCTCCACGCTGGACTTGCTGATACCGTTGGCGGTGTACAGATCACCGTTGGAGCTCCACAGGCTGTCCGCAGTCTTGGCGGCTTCGGCGGTGGCAGTGTCGTCCAGCACGCCGTTCTGCTCGGCAAACTGCTTTTCCACGGCAGCATAGTACTCAATGGCGCGGGTCGTCAGCTGGGCAACGTAGTCACTGCCGACGGCGGTGACATCCTCGCCGTTGATCGTACCGGTGCAGGTGGCCTTCAGCACGGCCTTGACGTCGGACGCGGTCTCGCCGGTGGCCAGCTCCGCAACACCGGAGGCGGTGTTGTAGGAGTTGTACTGGGCCAGCAGATAGATGCCTGCCGGGATCTCGACCCCGCCGATGGAGCCGACGGTGGACGGCGCGGACATGGCACAGCCAGCCAGCGCCAGCACCATGGAAACAGCCATAGCAAGGCTGAACAGTTTGGTTTTAATGGAACGCATGAATTGGTTCTCCCCTTTATGATTGGCTTTGCGGCACAACGCCGCAGCATAAATGCTATTATACCGCATTTTTGCCGCTATTGCAAGCCCCGCGGGGGTGTGATATACTTGTGAAAAATGTGTGGGGCACCTATGCAGGGGCCGCCTATATGCGGCCCGCAGTTTTCCCGTGAAAGGCCGACTGTTTTACACGAGCGGGCCCTACAAAACTACCGAGGAGATCCACTATGCTTTTGACCACTGAACTCGACAAATTGTCCGGCACTGACTGGCAGCTGTTTTTTGCGCAGGAGCGCGCAAAGCCGTACTTTGCGGAGCTGGACGCCTTTGTGACGGCGGCTGCGGCGGAAAAAACCGTCTACCCCGCGGCGGAGAACATCTTCGCCGCGTTCCGCGCCTGCCCGGTGTCGGCGGTGCGGGTCGTCATTCTGGGGCAGGACCCCTACCATGAGCCGGGTCAGGCCATGGGGCTGTCCTTCTCGGTGCCGGACGGCTGCAAGGCTCCGCCGAGCCTGCGCAACATTTTTAAGGAGCTGGAGGCAGAGCTTGGCCCCGGTTGTGCCGCACACACCGACCTGACGCTGTGGGCGCGACAGGGTGTGCTGCTGCTGAACACGGTGCTGACCGTGGAGCAGGGCGCGGCCAACGCCCATGCGGGCTGCGGGTGGGAGACGTTTACCCGTGCCGCGCTGGAATACGCCGCCGCCCACGGCACCGCCCCGCTGGCCGCCGTGCTGTGGGGCAAGCCCGCGCAGAAGTACGCGCCGATTTTCAACAGGGCTGCCGCCCATCGCCCGGTGCTGGTGCTGGAATCCGCCCACCCCAGCCCGCTGTCGGCCTACCGCGGGTTCTTCGGCTCGGCGCCGTTCGGCAAGGTGAATGCGTTTTTAAAAAACAACGGTGCAGCGGAAATCGACTGGCGTCTGCCCGCAAACGCAACCCACGGTTGACAGATTGACGGGGTAACTGCATGGTGCGCAACCGGGGAATTTGGTAAGATAAGGTCAGAAAATTTCCGAAAACCCGTAGGGGCGGATTCCATATCCGCCCGCAAGGCCGGCAGCCGTTGACGGGCGCATATAGAATGCGCCCCTACGATTGCCATAAGGCTGCCAAGGAGGAGGCACACCATGACATTTTCCGATAAGCTCATTGCTCTGCGCAAAAAGGCGGGCTGGTCGCAGGAGGAGCTGGCCGAGCGGCTGAACGTCAGCCGCCAGTCGGTCTCCAAGTGGGAGAGCGCACAGTCGATGCCCGACATTGACAAAATTTTACAGTTGAGCAGTTTGTTCAGTGTGACGACGGACTGCCTTTTAAAAGACACGCAGGACGACCCGCAGCCTGCCGCGGTACAGACGCCCTCTCCCCTGCCCCGGGTGACGCTGGCGCAGGCGGAGGATTACCTGACCAAGGCACAGGCCAACGCGCCGCAGATGGCGCTGGCGACGGCGCTCTGCATCGTCAGCCCCATTCCGCTGCTGGCGCTGGGTACGGTGAGTGAGCTCGGGCTGCTTGGTTTGGACGTCGATCTGGCGGGCGGCTTGGGGATGATCGCGCTGGTGGTGCTGGTGGCTGTGGCCGTTGTGCTGTTTATGCAGTGCGGCGCGGCGGTGCGGGAATATGAGTTTCTGGAAAAGGAGCCCATCGAGACCGAGCACGGCGTGACAACGCTGGTGCGGGAGCGCCGCGCCGTCTTTGCGCCGGAGTATGACCGGGCCAACCGTATTGGTGCGGCGCTCTGCATTCTGGCGGCGGTGCCCCTGTTTGCGGCTGTGATGGTTGGCGTGTCGTTTTTGATGTCGATGTCCATCTGTCTGCTGTTGGTGCTGGTCGCCTGCGGTGTGTACGCCTTTGTGCGGGTGGGCACGGTGCAGGACGCCATGGATCGGCTGCTGGAGGACGGGGACTTTACCCGCGGGCACAAGGCCGTGAAAGGGCGGCTGACCGCGCTGACCGCGGCCTACTGGTTGGTGGTAGTTGCCATCTTCCTGTGGTACACCTTCGGCCCCAACGGCAACGGCCAGCCGCAGTACAGCTGGTTCATCTGGGCCGTTGCCGGTGTCGTGTTTGCCGCCGTGATGGTGGTGATGAAAGCCGTCCAGCGAAAAAAGCAATAAAGAGGCTTTACTTTTCACCCAAACGCGCGTACAATAGGGCCATCTTCATATTATAAGAGGGAGTTGTTTTGTATGAAGCGTATTGTATCTGATAAGGCACCCGCCGCGCTTGGTCCCTATGTGCAGGCCGTGGACACCGGCAGCACCGTTTACTGCAGCGGCCAGCTGGGTATTGACCCCGCCACCGGCACTCTGGCTGAGGGCGTAGTGGCACAGGCTCATCAGTCCCTGAAGAACCTGCAGGCCGTGCTGGCCGAAGCCGGTCTGACCCTGGACAATGTTGTCAAAACCACGGTCTTTGTGCAGGACCTGGGCGACTTTGGCACCGTGAACGAGATCTATGCCCAGTATTTCCACGAGTATCCCGCCCGCAGCTGCATGCAGATCGCCGCCCTGCCCAAGGGTGCGCTGGTGGAGATTGAGTGCATCGCCGCGCGCGGTTAACATCACAAACAGCAAGGCCCTGCCTTTCGGCAGGGCCTTGTTCCTTTTATAAGGGGCTTAAATCACATTATACTCTTTCAGCAGCTTTTCCACTTCGGTGCCCTCGATCTTTTTCAGGGCCTCTTTCAGGGCCAGCTTGCCTACCAGCGGCATCTCCATGTCGGTGATCTTTTTGCCGTCGCGCAGTTTCACGGTGGCATCCAGCAGGCAGCGGATGTCATACACGCTGCCCCAGACCTCGGGCACGCCGCGGTCGACGTTCAGCAGGGTGTAAACAGCCTCCATACCGGTGCGGATGGAATACTCCGTGGTAAAGATGGTGTCGCGCTCGGTCTCTGCGAACTGGCCCAGGAAGGCGAAGTTCACAGCGCCCTCGGGCACGACATCGGGGCGGTCGCCCGCAGCACGCGGCATAAAGAAGGCATCAATATACGGCATCATGCAGGGCACGGTGTTGGCGCTGTTGGCCGCCAGCTCCTCGATCTGGTCGGCGGGCACACCGATGTGGTACAGCCACTCCATGCAGATCTCCTTGCCGGTGCATTCCCGCATCGGCTTCTTGACGAAGTCACCCGGCTTATCGCTGAACAAGCCGTAGACCCAGACGCAGAGCTGGTCCTTGGGCTGGTCGCGGAACTGCTGCTGGCGGTTCAGCGTCCAGCTGAGCAGCCAGCTGGAATCCTTGACCGTGACGATGCCGCCGGTGACGGTGTGGCCGCTGAAGGGGTCACGCTTGCAGATCTTCTTGATATACTGGGGGATCTTGTCGTCCAGGGTGGTAATGGTGGCGCTTTCCCAGTTGGACAGCTCCGGCTGAGAGCAGAACTTTTCGGGATGGCCGAAGGAGGGATCCTGTGCGGCGATCTTCTTCCACAGATCCCAGCCGTTGCCCGGCTTGATGGTGGGATCAAAGCCTGCGGCCTTGTCCTGAGAGCCGATGGTGCAGCTCTCCACGCAGCCGCCGTTGGTGATGAAGAGCAGGTCGTTCTCGGTGAGGTCGATGGTCCTGCTTTCCCCCTTGTGATCCACGGTCACGCTGCTGGCCTGCTTTTTGCCGCCCTCGATCCGGAACTGGACATCGGTGACCTTGGTCTCGTACTGGAAGTCCACGCCGTGATCCTTCAGGTAGGTGACCATGGGCAGGATGATGGACTCGTACTGGTTGTAGCGGGTAAAGCGCAGGGCGGTGAAATCGGGCAGACCGCCGATGTGGTGGATATAGCGCTTGAGGTAGAGCTTCATCTCCAGCGCGCTGTGCCAGTTCTCAAAGGCGAACATGGTGCGCCAGTACATCCAGAAGTTGGAGGAGAACACCTCATCGTCAAAGATATCGGTGATCTTTTTGTCCTGCAGCTGCTCGTCCGGGGTGAAGAAGAGCTTCATGATCTCCATGGCACCCTGATCGGAGATGGCGAACTTGCCATCGGTGTGGGCATCCTGGCCGCGGTTGACGGTGGCACGGCAGAGGGACTTGTTGGGGTCCTCCTTGTTCAGCCAGTAATACTCGTCCAGCACGCTGGCACCCTCGGTCTCCAGCGAGGGGATGGAGCGGAGCAGGTCCCACATGACCTCGAAATGGTTGTCCATCTCACGGCCGCCGCGCATGACATAGCCGATATCGTACTTGTAGCCGTCGCAGGCACCGCCGGGCAGCGGGTCCTTCTCAAACACATGGATGTGGTCGCCCTGCATCTGGCCGTCACGGACCAGGTAGCAGGCGGCAGTCAGGGCCGCCAGACCGGAGCCGATGAGGTAAGCAGATTTATTGTCAACGCCCTCAGGCTTTTTGGGGTGTGCAAATGCTTCGTAGTTGCCACTGGAATAATACATACCGGGAACCTCCTGTAAATCGTATTGGGAAGACTGTATTCATGGTTCTGTGTCGTCTTCCCTTTCGTTGTGCCTAGTATACCCCAGTGGTTTTTCCGGAACAACAAACAAATCCTGAACAGTGTATAAAATTTATACAAAACACAACCATTGTCGGAAATATGACGAAACTGTGTATCACCCCCCAGTCACCTGCGGTGACAGCCCCCGCTAATAGGGGGGCCTTTGGCATTGCATGAGGCTCTGCAAGTCCCCCTTTCCGCACAGACTGCACCATTATGCCAAGGGCTCCCCTACTAGAGGAGCTGGCGCAAAGCGCCTGAGGGGTTTAGTCCAACAAAAAAAGCGCTCACCCTCCAGGGAAGGTGAACGCTTGCGTTTCTTTATCCGTTACTTTGTTTCGGGTGCCACCTCAAAATCGACCTTGCCAAGGTTGATATCGGCGCGGACGATGGTGATCATCATGCTGTCGCCCAGGCTCCAGGTCTTGCCGGAGGCGGGGTCAGAAAGGCGGATGCCCTCGGTGAGGGTGGTGCCGGTGGCGGTCAGGCTGGAAGCGGGCACAAAGCCCTCCACGCCGTTCTCCAGCTCCACGAAGATGCCGCGCTGGGTCACGCCGGAGATGATGCCCTCGTAGCACTCACCCAGATGGCGGCGGGCGTACTCGGCCTTGTAGTAATCCTCGGCCTTGCGCTCGATCTGAACGGCCAGCACTTCCCGCTCGCTGGACTGCTTGGAGGCCTTCTCCGCGAAATCGGTGTAGCGGACGATCATGGTCTCCTTGTCGGTGCCGCTGAGCAGGTCAGTCATCATGCGGTGGATGGCCAGATCCGGGTAGCGGCGGATGGGGCTGGTGAAGTGGGCGTAATCCTTGAGCACCAGACCATAGTGGCCCTTGGGCTTTTCCTCATAGCAGGCCTTGGACATGCAGCGAAGCATTCCGGTGTTGACGATCTGCTCAAACGGGGTGCCGCGCACACCTTCCAGAATGGCGCTCAGCTCCTTGGGGGTGGGCACATCCTTGGCAAAGTGGTCGTTGACGCCGCAGGCCTGCAGCAACCCGTGCAAGCGCTCCAGCTTTTCGGCGTTGGGCTCCTCGTGCACGCGGTACACAAAGGGAATCTGCTTCACCCGGGCAAAGTGGGCGGCGCACTGGTTTGCCAGCAGCATGAATTCCTCGATCATGGCCTCGCTCTCGCCGGAGGTGCGCTTTTTCACATCGATGCAGTGGCCGTTCTCATCCAGAATGAGCTTGACTTCCCCGCTCTCGAAATCGATGCAGCCGCGCTCCTTGCGCAGGCGGGCGCGGTGGGCGTACAGTTCCTTCATGGCGGGCAGCTGATCCAGCACCTCGGCATACTTGGCCTGCGTCTCGGCATCGGCAGTGCCGGCCAGCAGGGCGTTGATCTCAGAATACACGCCCTTGACCCGGCTGCAGATGATGGATTTGACGAACTTGTAGTCGGTCAGATTGCCGTCCTGATCCAGACGCATCAGGCAGGAGAACGCCAGGCGCAGCTCCTTCTCGTTCAGGGAGCAGATGCCGTTGGAAAGGCTCTTGGGCAGCATGGGCACGACCTGATCCGCATAGTAGACCGAAGTGGCGCGGTTGAAGGCTTCCTCGTTCAGCTCACTGCCGGGCTTGACGTAGTGGGAGACATCGGCAATGTGAACGCCCAGCTCATAGCCGCCCCCGGAGAGCCGGGTCAGGCTGACGGCATCGTCGATATCCTTGGTCTCGGCGCTGTCGATGGTGAAGATGGGCAGAGCGCGCAGATCCATGCGGCCCTTGCAGTCCTCCTCCGACACGGTCATGTCCTCGAACTTCTTGGCCTCGTCCCGCACCTTCTCGGGGAAGCGGGTGTGGATGTCCTTGGCATAGAGCAGGGCCTTGGCGCAGCGCTTGGCCTCCTCGCAGCTGCCAAAGCGCATGGAAACGCCCACGCGGTGGTCCTCCTGCCGGGTCCCGCGCTGCAGGATCTCCACAGCCACCTTGTCGCCGTCCTTCGCGCCGCCCTCGCAGTCGCGCTGGATGGTCATGGAGATGGCCGGGCAGTCATCGGGCACGAACTTCAGGCGGCCCTCGATGCGGCGGGCAGTGCCCACCATGTCGTTCTTCTGCTCGAGCACGGCAAGGATCTCGCCCTCATCGCTGCCCTCCACCCGGGGGTGGGCAAACTTCTCCACCAGAACGGAATCGCCGGGCATGGCACCGCGGGTGAAGCGGCCCGGGATGAAGATATCGCCGGATTCATCCTCCAGCATCACAAAGGCAAAGTTCTTGCCCAGCTTGACCACCTTGCAGGGCAGGGCCTTTTCGGCACGGCCGGAGCGGGCAGTGAAGAACACGCCGGACTTCTGGCAGACCACAGCGTCGTGCACCAGCTCGTCCAGAGCCTCCATCACCTTGCGGTCCGCGGCACGGTCGCCGCCGAACTTTGCCTTGAGGTCCTTGACCATGCAGGGCTGGTTCTGGATGGCATGTTCAATTTTATCGCGTAATGACATATTTTTCTCCTTAACACTTTTCCGGCATTCTCCAATGGAACCCGGACAACTTCTTTCCCACGAGAGGTTTAGACAGAAAAACAGCCCCGCCTTACACGGGGCTGTACACGGGTGCTCAGGCCAGACGGCTGGCGAACACACAGGCCAGGATAGCCACCACAAAGAACACGATGCCTGCAATGCGGGTCACCTTGGCCAGCATCTGATCCGCAGGGGTCAGGCGTGCATTGTTGGCACCGCCCACACCACCGTTGATGGCACCGGCCAGACCCTGACCGTGGGTGTGCTGCATCAGGGTGAGGAGGATGATGACGGCCGAGACGACCAGCAGGATGGCACCGCCGACGATTTCAATGACAGACATGGATGGAACGCTCCTTTTATCTTTAGTTTCATAGAGACTGCATACAAATACAAGTGTATGATAGCACAAAAACCCGGGAAATGCAAGAAAAACCGTGGGCTACGGGGCCAGAATTTCCAGCCCTGCCGCCACCCGGGCAAAGATGGCCGCGCTGGAAAAGGCAGGCTCGGCCTGCGTGTCCTGCAGCACCACGATGGTATAGCGGGGCTGCTCTGCCGGGACAAAACCCGCAAACCAGTAATTTTTCAGCTCTGTACCGCCGGAAAACTGGCCGGTCTGGGCCGTGCCGGTCTTGCCTGCCGCGGTCTGGCCGGGCAGGGCGGCCTCATGGCCGGTGCCCCCGGCCACCACACCCGCCAACAGGGCCTGCAGGGCGGCGGCGGTGCGCTTTGTAAGCACCCGCCTGCTCCGGACATGGGAAAGCGCCGTGAGGGGCGCGCCGGTGGTCTCGTCCAGAGTGGTCTCCAGCAGCAGCGGGGTGCGGCAGATCCCCCCACAGGCAATGGTGTTCATCATGGCGGCGACCTGCAGGGGGGATGCCAGCAGCTCCCCCTGCCCGAAGCAGAAATTGGCGTAGGCCCCGCTGGACGCAAGAGCCTCCCGCTCCGGCAGGACCCCCGCCGCCGTGTGCAGGGCATCGGTGAGCGGGACCGCCTGCCCGAAGCCCAACTTCTCTGCCATGGCGCGGACAGCATCGGCCCCCAGCGCCTGCCCCAGCCGGATGAAGTAGCCGTTGCAGCTCTTTTCCAGCGCGCCGGCCAAATCCACCTCACCATGGGGAATGCCGCCCGCACAGCGGAAGATCCGGCCATCCACCGCGCACCAGCCGGGGCAGGTGTAGACAAAGCCGCTCTCCCCTGCCTCCAGCGCCGCTGCCGCCACCACCGGCTTGAACACCGAGCCCACGGCATAGCACTGGAACGCCCGTTCCAGCAGGGGGCTGTCCGGGGCGTTCAGGCTGGCCGAAATATTCTCCGGGTCATAGCCGGGGCGGCTGACGCAGGCCCGCACCTTGGCGTTGGCGGTGTCCAGCACCAGGATGCAGCCGCTCTGCATCGTCTCGTTGGCCACGGCTTCGGCGGTCTGCTGGATCTCCCGGGAAAGGGTCAGCTGCACCCCCACGGCCCCGCTGTCGGCGGGGGTGAGAGTTGGCTCGGCCCGCAGCGTTCCCTGGGCGTTGACGGTGCAGAGCAGGGTATCCCCCGCCCCGCTGCCGGTGAGCAGATCATCAAAGGCGGCTTCCAGCCCGGCGGCACCGTGGCCCTCGCCATCGAGATACCCCAGCAGCTGCACTGCCAGCGGGGCGGCAGAGCTTCGCCGTGCCGCTGGCCAGCAGGAAACGCCCAGCGCGGAAACATCCCGGTCCACCTCCAGCAAGAACGGGGACGCGGCATTCCGCTTCTGGTAGAGCGCCGCCTGCCCGGCGGCATCGGTGTAGGCGAACAGGCGGGCATAGCTACCCTCCCCGGGCACGCAGAGGGCCATCCAGCGGGTGGTCTGCCCCGTGAGGAGCTGCCCCCTGTGATCATAAAAATTGCCCCGCCGGGCGGGCAGGTGGAGGGTGACCACGCTCTGCGCCGCCGCCCGGGCCCCGTAGTCCGTGTCGGAGCAGAGCCAGTACAGGCGGCAGACCACCGCCGCAAAGCAGAACAGCAAGGCCCCATACAGGGCCAGCACCCGTTTGCCGGACACGAAAACGCCCCCTCTCCCGCTTAGGATGGGCAGGAAAGGGGGCGTTGATGCGTTCAGGAGCAGATTTTTCGGACGAGCTCAGCGGCGCGGGCGGCATCCTCGGCCGTGGCGGTGCCGTTGTAGCGGGCTTTGAGGTAGATCTGGCGCAGCTCGGCCTCGGCGGCAAAGTCCATACCGAAAGCGCGGCCGGTCAGGTCAAGGCTGGTATCGCCCCGCAGGATGGTCACGCCGTGGCGCTGGCAGTGGTCCAGATAGATGGCATACTCCCGCCGCACCTTGTCCACCGGGCTGAGGAAGAGCCCGGGCCAGCGGCGGGCACGCTTGTAGGTGCTATGCCGGACAGTGGTGTCCGTGCAGGCAGTGTCCGTGTGCCGGAACTTCTGGCGCAGGAAATGCCGCACCACCAGCACCGCACAGAGGACCGCCAGCAGGATACCGAGCACGGTCAGCATCGACATCCCGTTGATGAGCGGTTCTGCGTCCTCGGCGGCCTTTTGGGCGTTGGCGATGACCTCATCGGTAGAAACGATCTCGGTGCGCTCCAACGGTTTGGGCGGAAAGAGGGTGAAGAGCCAGTGGATGAACTGCAGGATGCCGTGGAACAGCCAAGTTACACCCTGCACCACAATGTTGTTCAAAAACAGCTGCAGCACCGGCACGATCCCGCCAAAGTAAACGGCAGATGCAGCCGCCTTTGCACCGGCAACCACAACACTGCGGCTGAGCAGAAACGGCCCTGCGCACACCGCCGCCAGCACGCCGCCGGAAAGCAGCAGATAGCCCGGCCGGGTGGAGATCTCCGGGTCCTGCCGGGTGGTGCGGTTGAACCCCACCAGAAGCACCGCTGCCGCCGTTGCAAAGGGCAGGGCCGCCGAAAGCACCGCGTTGGCGTTCCACAGCAACATTGCCACTGCAAAGAAGGGCCATACCCGGCAGAGCCAGCGCAGGCGCTCGGCCTGCCGTATCGGCGAAAGGGCAAAATCGCCGGTGTAGGCCAGCAGCACCGGGTAGACTGCCGCCGGGAAGTAGCAGAGCTTGTCCGCCCCTGTAGGCAGGAAGAGCAGCGCCGCCGCGCTCAGGGCCGCAAGAGTGGTGCGGAGGGGACGGTTGCCCTCAAAGCAGGAGGCCAGACCAAAGCAGAGGGCAGGCCAGACCAGCACCAGCGGCATGGGTGTCCCACCGAAGCTGGCGGCAAAAAAGCCCGCAAAGGCATAGTAAAAGCTCAGATCACCTGCCAGGCGCAGGGTATGTAAGAACATCATGCGCCCGCCTCCCCTGTCTGGGCCGTCTCTACGGCCATTTCCGGAGTGAGCACCAGCAGCGGAATGCCAGGCAGGGGCTGCACGGCAGCACGCACAGCTTCTTCCGGCTCCGTTGTCACCACGATGCAGCCGACCTGCTCCTGCGGGTGGTAGTATTCGGCGCAGAACCGCGCGCAGGAAAGGGCGGTCTGCCCGGTGGCGCGGCCCAGAATTTCCAACACCCTGCGGTAGTGTTCGGGGCCGTAGCCCTGCGGGGTTTCCAGCGGCTTTCTCCACTCCTCACCGGAGAGAGCCGCATTGAGCAGCAGGTCAAAGGCAGCGTTTGCCGCAAAGCGGTAGGACACCGCCTTTTCTTCCAGCCTCCGGCAGATTGTGCGGGCCATGGAGTAGCAGAGCTCCGCCGGTTCCGGGTGGTCGTAATCCTTGGTATCCGCATGGACCAGCACCACTGCCCGGGGCTCAGTGGTGTAATCCCACTTTTTGACCATAAGTCCCTGCCCCCGGACGCTCTGCTTCCAGGCGATGGAGCGCATGGGGTCACCACTGGTGTAGGGGCGGTAACCCGCCGTGAGAATAGGATCCTCGTAGAGATAGCGGTTCACCGAAAGCTCGCCCAGAAAACCGCCCAGCATCTCTTCCAGTTCCGGCAGAGCGCACTCCCTGGGTGGAACAATGAGCTCGTGGAAGCCTCGCTCGGTGCGGGACTGTTCCACAAGACCCAGAAAGTCGCCGCCGATGACCTGCATCGGTTCCAGCACATAGCGGCCCCGGCGTTCCAGCCTGAGGGCGGTGGAGAAAGCCGCCTCCTGCCCCGGGCGCAGCCAGGTGGTGAACCGCACCGTGTGGCCCCAACCTGTCTGATCCTGCGTAATGTGGTGCTCCGCGCAGGGAAGAAACTCCTTGTTCAGGTGGAGCTTTGCCGCCAGGAACATCTTCCAACGGGGGCCGCTGTTCCGGACAACAAGGTGGATCACGGCGGGTTCCCCGGCTTCCACAAGATGATCCTCCACTTCCAGCCGCCCCTGCACATCGTCAAGGCTGTGGACTGTGCTGTAACGCTCCAGCCCAAGGGCTGTGGCCACCAGTAGCAGCGCGAAGATGACGGCGCTCATTCCGCACTCTCCAGCGGCACAGTGATCTCGGCCAACAGCTTGCGCATCCGCAGAGCGGCGGCTTCGGCGTTCATGCTGCTGCCCAGAGAAATGCGGTGAGAAAGCACCGCCGGGGCCAGCCCTTTGATGTCCTCGGGGATGACGTATTCCCTGCCCTGCAAGGCGGCATACGCCTGCGCAGCCTGATAGAGCGCCAGCGCACCGCGGGTAGACACACCGCTGACAAAGCCGCTCTGTGTGCGGGTAGCTTCCACGATGTCCATAAGGTAGTGCTTGACCTCCTCGGAGACCTTGACCTCCCGGTAAGCCGTGCGGACGTATGCGGTCTCCTCGGGAGTGACGACGGCCTGCAGCTCGTTCAGCACGGTCTGGGCCGAGGGGCGGGAGAGCACCTCCAGCTCCTGCTCCCGGGTCATATAGCCCAGCGACAGCCGCATGAAAAAGCGGTCCATCTGGGCATCCGGCAACGGGAAGGTGCCAAAGGATTCCAGCGGATTCTGGGTGGCCAGCACCATAAAGGGCTCAGCCAGGCGGCTGGTCACGCCGTCCACGGTAATCTGCCTTTCCTCCATGGCTTCCAGCAGGGCCGACTGGGTACGGGGCGTGGCACGGTTGATCTCGTCCGCCAACACAAAGTTGGTGAAGAGCGGGCCGGGCCGGAACTCGAACTCACCGGACTTCTGGTTGTAGAAATTGATGCCGGTCAGATCGGAGGGCAGCAGGTCGGGCGTGAACTGCACCCGTTTGAAGCCCCCGCCCACCGTGCGCGCAAATGCACGCAGGAGCATGGTTTTGCCGGTGCCGGGCTTATCCTCCAGCAATACATGGCCTCCGCAGAGGAAGCTGACCAGAATTTTCTCGGTAGCATCCTCCTTGCCCACAATGACACGGGCACAGTTGGACACAACTTTTTCGCGGTAGGCGGTAAAAGCGGCAGTGTTCATTGGTGTTTCCTTTCCCAAAAACAATTTTTCTAAGTGTACTCTTGTTTGGAAAGGGTGTCAACAAAAAAGAAGGCAGAGCCTCCTGGATGGGAAGTTCTGCCTTCTGCGGCGTATTGAATTGGTACGGGGAGCCGGTGCGGCTTAGTACATGCCGCCCATGCCGCCCATGTCACCACCGGCTGCGGGAGCAGCGGGGGGTTCGGGCAGGTCAGCGACCAGGCTCTCGGTGGTCAGCACCATCTCAGCGACGGATGCTGCGTTCTCCAGAGCGG
>ENA-OVGB01002031-OVGB01002031.1-human-gut-metagenome-genome-assembly--contig:-NODE-2031-length-15762-cov-6.907621_pt1 | contig 15762 bp, 16 predicted proteins | sample MGYA00237767_ERZ505413 | MGnify/ENA primary metagenome ERZ505413 (study PRJEB26158, sample SAMN06016410) | human gut metagenome | biome: human gut; feature: ankylosing spondylitis patient; material...
TGTCCGGGATGCCCGGCAGCACCAGCCGCACATCCACCCCGCGCTTGGCGGCGTTGCGCAGCGCGTCCAGCATCTCCTCGCCGATGGCAAGGTAAGGCGTATAAAAATAAACGTACTGCTGTGATTGTGCCAGAACATCCAGATAGACCGTTTCTGCCACCGGCTCTTCGTCCAGCGGGCTGTCCGCGTAGGGTTGCACCACCCCATCGCTGGCAGGCAGCACCGCAAACTGCGGACGGAAGGCGCTGTAATCCTGCTCAAAGGGACGGAAGGCATTCCAGAAATCCAGAAACATCACGGTAAAATTCCACACCGCAGCACCCTCGATACGCAGGCCGGCGTCCTTCCAGTAGCCGAAGCGGGTGATCGCGTTGATATATTCGTCTGCCAGATTGATGCCGCCGGTGTAGGCTACTTTGCCGTCTATCACCACGATCTTGCGGTGGTCGCGATGGTTCATCACCAGCGAAAGCAGCGGTACCACCGGGTTAAAGGGGATGCAGCGGATATGCGCCCGCTCCATGCGCACCACAAAGTCCTTGGGCAGGCCCAGCAGACTGCCGAAGTCATCGTAGATCAGCCGCACGTCCACCCCCTGCGCGGCCTTGCGCCGCAGAATATCCTCCACGCCCTGCCACATCTTGCCCTGACTGACGATGAAAAACTCCAGAAAGATGCTTTTTTCCGCTTTTTCAAGGTCGGCCAGCAATGCCGGATACATGGCTTCGCCGCAGGAGAAATACCGGGCGGTGGTATTCTGCCATGCGGGATAGCAGCCGTACTGGGTCAGGTAATGGCTCACGCCCCGGTTTTCATCGCACAGCCCGGCGGTCTGCCCGGGCTGCTGGACGCGGTCTGCCCGTATGTGAAGAAGGGCGGCACGCTGGTATACTCCACCTGCTCGGTGCTGAAGGACGAAAACGTGCGTCAGGCGGAGAAGTTCCTCGCGCGTCACCCGGAATTTGAGCTGCTGCCGCTGCCGGAGACGATTCCGGCTTCCGTGCGGCAGTATGAAACGACCGGCTTGCAGCTTCTGCCGCAGCGCGACGGCATCGAGGGCTTCTATATGTGCCGGATGCGGAGGAAAAAGGCATGACCGAACTGACAGGCATGACGCCGCAGGAGCTGTCCGACTGGTGCAAGGCGCAGGGAATGCCCGCTTTTCGCGGCAAGCAGATTTTCCGCTGGATTCATCAGGGCGCGGATTTTGACGCGATGACGAATCTGCCGGCGGCGATGCGCGCGCAGCTGAAGGAAATCGCTGTGGCGCAGCCGGTCAGCATCATTGACGAGCGGAAAAGCCAGATTGACGATACGGTGAAATTCCTCTTTGGTTTGAAGGACGGCAACTGCGTCGAGGGCGTGCTGATGCACTACCACCACGGCTATACGCTGTGCATCTCGACGCAGGTCGGCTGCCGCATGGGGTGCAAGTTCTGCGCCAGCACGCTGGAAGGGTGCGTCCGCTCGCTGACGGCGGGGGAGATGCTGGGCGAAGTGCTGGCGGCGAACCGGTATCTGGACGGCAAAGACCGTGTCCACAACATCGTGCTGATGGGCAGCGGCGAACCGCTGGACAACTACGACAACGTCTGCCGATTCCTGCGCCTGCTGCGCGAGGAAGACGGCGTGAATATCGGCTTGCGCAATGTGAGCCTCTCCACCTGCGGGCTGGTGCCGAAGATGTACCAGTTCGCGGAGGAGAACCTGCCGGTGACGCTGTCGGTGTCGCTCCATGCGCCGAACGACGAGATTCGCCGCCAGACCATGCCCGTCGCCAACGCCTACCCGATGGACGAGCTGCTTGCCGCTTGCCGGAATTACATCGACAAGACCGGGCGGCGCGTCATCTTCGAGTACGCACTGGTGGGCGGCGTAAACTGCGAGGAAAAGCACGCGATTGAACTGGCGAGTCGGCTGCGCGGAATGCAGTGCCATGTCAACCTGATTCCGCTCAACGCCGTGGAAGAGCGCCACTTGAAGGGCGTGAACGAACAGACCGTGCAGCGCTTCCTGCACAAGCTGGAGGAGCTGCACATTTCCGCGACCCGACGCCGCGAAATGGGCGACGACATTGAGGGCGCGTGCGGCCAGCTGCGCCGCAAGACACTTACTACTCTACACGACCCGCAGGGAGAAGAAGCATGAGCCGCAAAATCCGTTTCAGCAAGGAGAGCCAGAGCTCGCTGAATGATTTCTTCGTTCACCGCAGTCCGGAACAGCCGAAGTCCAAGGCGGAAGAGAATCTGCCCGCCGGGATTCTCTGCGCCTTCCGCACGGACGTGGGCAAAGTGCGCGCAAACAATCAGGATGCGCCTATTGTGTCGGAGAAGCTGCGCCTGTACGGGGTGGCGGACGGCATGGGCGGCCACAAGGGCGGCGAAGTAGCGTCCACCAGTGCGCGCGACGACCTGCTGCGGGAGTTGGATGGGAAAACGCCCTCGGTCGCGGCGCTCTCCGGCGCGATTGAGGAGGTCAACCGCCAAATCTACCATCAGCAGGAGCATGACGACGCCCTGACCGGCATGGGCACGACGCTCTCCGTCCTCTGGATGAGCGACAATTTCGTGTACATCGGGCATGTAGGGGACAGCCGTGTGTATCTGCTGCGCGACGGCGAGTTCAAGCAGATGACGCTTGACCACTCTCTGGTGGAGCAGCTGGTGCGCGAAGGCGTGCTGACGGAGGAAGAGGCGCAGAATCACCCGATGCGCAACATCATCACCCGCGCGATTGGCACGGATGAATCGGTGGAGGTGGACGTGGTGGTGGAGGAGCGCCGCAAGGGCGACCTGTGGCTTGCCTGCTCCGACGGTCTGCACGGCTTGGTGGATGACCGCCAAATGCGCGATGCGCTGCGCCAGTATGCGCCGGAAAAGGCGGCGGATGTGCTGCTCAAAGCCGCACTGGATGCGGGCGGACGAGACAACGTGACGCTCGTCATCGTGCATGACGGGGAGGAACCGGCATGAATGCGTTGATTCAGCCTGGCCGCATCCTCGCCGGCCGCTACCGCATTGATCAGCAGATCGGCGTGGGCGGCATGGCGGTGGTTTACCGCGCGACCGACCTCAATACACAGCATTTCGTCGCCGTCAAAGTTCTTAAACCGGAGTACAATCAGGATGCGGAGTATGTCGCGCGCTTTCAGCGGGAGGCGGAAGCCGCGTCGAAAATGACGCACCACAACATCGTCAACCTGCTGGATGTCGGCATGGATTCCAGCGGCAACCGCTACCTCATCATGGAGTACGTCGAGGGGCAGACGCTCAAGGACGTCATCCGCGAAAAAGGGCGGCTGAGCGAAACATCGGCAGTGCAGATTACCATCCGTATTCTCTCTGCGCTGCAGCACGCACATTCCAACGGCATCATCCACCGTGACATTAAGCCGCAGAATATCCTCATGCAGTCCGACGGCCATGTGAAGGTGGCGGATTTCGGCATCGCGCGCATGGCAAACAAGAATACGCTTGCCAAGGGCGATTCCGTCATGGGGTCGGTGCACTACTTCAGCCCCGAACAGGCGTCGGGCAAGGAAGCAGGGGTCACGAGCGATATTTACAGCGTCGGCGTGACGCTCTACGAGATGCTCACCGGGCGTGTGCCGTTTGACAGCAATAACCCCGTCGCCATTGCGATGCAGCACATCCACAATACACCTGTGCCGATTCAGCAGTACGCGCCGGAAACGTCGGACGCGGTGTGCCACGTCTGCATGAAGGCAATGGACAAAAATCCGGCGTACCGCTATCAGTCCGCGTGGGATATGGCGAGGGATCTTCGTCACGCCATCAGCGGGCAGGTGGGAGAGATGGAGCCGCGCATTGTTGACGGCAGGCTTCCGGGGGACGGCGAGAGCGGCGGAATGCAGCCTGCACGCCGCCAGCCCAGCAGACGCATGGTGCGCAAAAAGCACCCCGCCAGCTGGTGGGTGATTACACTGCTGATGTCGCTGGTTGTCTGCTACGGGCTGTTCGTCGGCACGAAGGCGATTTACGAGCGCGTGGTCAACAGCGCAGTGGTTGACGAGTACCTTGGCATGGATGTTTCGGCGGCGCAGCGGCAGATTCAGCGCGCCGGACTGCGCCCGGAAATCATGGAAATCAATCACCCGACCATCAAGGCGGGCGAGGTCATCCTGCAAGCGCCGCAGGAGGGGACGACCCTGCGCAAGAATGACGTGGTGGTGCTGACTGTCTCGAAGGGGCCATCCACCCAGACCGTGCCGAAAATTACGAATTTGACCGTCTCGGACGCAATTACGACGCTATCCCCCTATGGGCTGACGCTGACGATTGTCGAGTATGTGGTCAGCGCGACTGTTCCGGCGGGGCGCATCATCAGCCAAAGCCCGGAAGAAGGCAGCGTGTGCATGTCAGGCGACGCGGTGAGTGTGTCGGTGTCCGGCGGGATGGCGGTTGTGCCGAATGTGCACGGGCGGCGTCTGGCGGATGCGCAGGAGCTGATTGCGGCATCGGGATTGTCGCTGAACCAGAACATCACTTTCTTGGAGACGGATGACACGACGATGCACGGGCTGGTTGCCCAGCAGTCGCCGTCGGGCGGCAGCGAGGTGATTGCCTCCGCGAAGGTGTCGCTGACGCTCTACCGCGTACCGTCGATGATGGCGCGGGCGAAGGTGCTTTTGTCCCTGCCGCAGACGGAAAGCATGATGCACGTCCGTGTGACGCTGGTGGAAAGCGGCGTGGAGTACACGGCATACGAGGGGGATTTTCCCGCTAACGCCAGCCGCGAGCCGGAGGTTGAGCTGTGCGGCAATGAGCCGGGCATGTACACCTACCGCGTCTATTGCGATGGAGAATTTGCCTATCAGCAGCAGGTGAATATGGAATGAGAGAACCAGAAATGACGCAGGAATTGCAGGCGGAACTGCATCAGGGGGTGCTTGTGCGCTTTTTCGGCGGCTTTTATGTCGCAGCGGACGCGGATGGGCAGGAGTACACGCTCCGCTGCCCGAAAAAATTCCGCCATCAGCGCCTGTCGCCCCTTGTGGGGGATGCGGTGCGCTTTACGCCGGGGCAGGGCGAAGAGGAAGGCTGGCTGGTGGAAATTCTGCCGCGCAAGACCGAGTGCATCCGCCCGCCCGTGGCAAATGTGACGCTGCTGCTTGTGAGCATCTGCCCATCGCCTGAACCGGATCTGCTGCTGGTAGACCGCCTGCTGGCGCGCGCGAAGAAGCAGGGCATGAAAACGGCGCTCATCGTCGGCAAATGCGACCTTGACGGCGGCAAACTGCTCGCCCAAATGCAGGAGGAGTATCGCGGGGCGGACTGCCCGGTGCTGGGTGTCAGCGCGCGGAACAAGGAAGGGCTGGATAGCGTTCGGGCGCTGATGCGCGGGGCGGACTGCTGCTGTCTGGCGGGGCAGAGCGGCGTGGGCAAATCGACGCTGCTGAACGCGCTGCTTGACTTGCAGCTGGAGACGGGGGAAATCAGCGAGAAAATCCAGCGCGGCAAGAACACGACGCGCTATGCGCAGCTGCTGATTCATGACGGCATCCGCGTGCTGGATACGGCGGGCTTCAGCCTGCTGGAAACAGAGAAGGGCATGGAGCCGGAAAAATTGCAGGAATTGTACCCGGAATTTCAGCCGTACATCGGGCAGTGTCGCTTCCAGCCCTGCCTGCATGACCGCGAACCCGGCTGTGCCGTCACGCAGGCGGTACAGGCGGGAGAGATTGATGAAAACAGGGTGGCGCGATATCGGGAACTGCTGGCGGATGTCAGGCTGGCGTGGAAGAATCGGTATCAGTGACATAAAAGCAAACAAAATCACCCCGGCGTGTGAGCCAATGGCAGTTCAGTTCACATGCTGGGGTGATTTCTTTGCTATATTCAATTATTGCTGTTCTGTCAGCCGCTTGATTTGCTTATCAAAATCAGAATCAATTCGCTGGGTGCGATTGAACACATCATATTCCGCAAAGGCTTTCTGCTGTGCCTGTGCTTGGCTGATATGCCCTTTGTCAGGGAGAATATCATATCGGCGGAACGCAAGAAACTCGTTAATGCTTGCGGCAAACTGCTCCATGGTGAAAGTGTTTTCTCGCTCAATCAAGTCTTCGATGTAATCAAAGTAGCCGGAAACAGCTCGCTCAAGCTGACGAATCTGCTTTTCATCCAGATAGTTTTTTGCGACTGTTACATCCGATTTTAGGATGCGACCATCCGGCGCATTTTTCCATGATTTAAGTCCCATATGTTCCTTATTATGATCAGCTCTTGCCACTATCACTTCTGCCGCTGTACTACCATGAACTGCATAATGCATCTTATTCTGTACTGTTGCATAAAACTCTCTTGTCACCTGTGAATTCTTATCATAATCAACTGCTGTTGCATATATATCTGTAATTTTCTGGTAAAATCTTCTCTCACTTGCTCTGATTTCCTGAATCTCAGCAATAAGATGCTCAAAATAATCTTCGTCGAAAATCTGTCCATTAATCAATCTACTTTTATCAAGAACATAACCCTGCTTTGTAAATGTATCTAATACCTTTGTTGCCCATGTTCTGAACTGCATTGCCCGTTCTGAATTAATGCGATACCCCACAGCAATAATAGCTGCTAACGAATAGAACTTATAATTGTATGTTTTTCCATCATCCGCAGTTTGTGCAAATTTTGCACAAACTGAATTTTCATCTAATTCGCCCTCTTTAAAAATGTTACTCAGATGTTTTGTAACCACACTTCTATCTACATCAAAAAGCTGTGAAATTGCCTTCTGCGTAAGCCATACATCGCCATTCTGAACCCTGACCTCTATTCCGTCTTCTCCTGCATCTCGTGTGAAAACTAAAAAATCCACAGTGCTATTTCTTATCTGTAATTCTTTGCTCATAAAAGCATTCCTTTCTCTAGATTCTATCAATACATCTCTATAAAACATTTTCCCCGGTTTCTTTCAAATATCAAGAAGGGAATTTCTGCTTTTGCCAGCATACTATTATTAACTGGAACATATTCATAATTTTCAATATCTTGTATACACTTTATAGCTTTCTTTTTATCTATACCATATAGATTATTTTCACTGCTGTTCCATAAAGCCTTAATCTTCAAAACAACACATTTTGTTTGAACCATCACCTTATATTTTTCAAGCCTGCTTTTTTCTATCTCCTTTGATTTATCACCATAAGAAATAGTAATATATCTGGAATTGGATTTTATAATGCGAACATCTCCATTCCTTACTGCCTCTTTAGGGAATCCCAAATCTTCAAAAAAACTATCATAATCTGTAATGCATTCTGGGAGTTCCATTTTGACTGCATAACTGCTATTTATAATATTCTGTATATCCTTATCATCGACCCTGAACATATAAATATTCCATCCCGTGCTATCGCCATCATCATCTAATATTGGAATAGAACCATAAGGATTAAACATATGTAAATTAGACAAATCATCTTTTGTTGGCTTTTTAAATTTGACTATTTCAAATGTTATGCTCATAAATGTTCTCCTTTTCCGTCGCTTTTTTCGTCACTTTTTTAGCGACGAACTATTTTATACATCTTGCTTTTCGTCATTGCAAACTAACTTCTTATGCCCAAACAATTGTTTTAACAATTCTTTTGCGCTAATGGTTAGAACTGCGATTAGTATCTATGTACCTGGTAAAATCAATTACCTTTGCAGGCTTTCTCTTAGGAATAATTCCTAATCGTTCCATGTCTAATTTAAAGAGTTCACTTGGATATCCATATGCATCGAATCCCTCTGGCTGACAAATATCTCTGTTAAGATACTCACTCAGTTCCCACTGATATTTTGTATCTTTCTCCAGTTTCTTATCAAAATACTGCGCATCCGTTACCATTCTATTAATGCCGCCAACCGATTTCTTCCCATGTGTCTTTGTCACAATCATATCGCCTGACATTTTAAAATATTGTGCTATCTGTTCTTCAGAATATCCCATTTCCTGCATCACGCCATGGATCACGCGGCTGATATACATTGCATAGTAATTCCAGTTTCTTGGTTCAATATCTGTCATTGCTATTGTATAACGATTACTGGCATTTACAATAAACAAGACATTTCTTCCTTTTATTTTCGTCAAATGTGTGTCCCAGCAGAACACAAGTGAAACACCTTTGCTTTCTGCAATCTTTGTGGTTTTTAGTCGATCTTGAACTGCCTTTGTTGCACCAATCTCCATATGTATCACCTGCTCATTTCAAGTATTCTCTTCACTTCCAGCTGTAATTCATCACTAAAGTCTGATAAATCATCATATGTAATTACTTTCAATCTAATAAGACGAACGATATCCCATATCACCTCTGACTTACTCATCTCCATGATAACTCCCGGATGACGCTTATCTTCTTTTATCCGTTTTTCAAGTTCCCAGAATTTCTCTGATGCAGGCTTTTTATCATCATTCAGAAAATTTGCATACTCTTTAACAAGACCTTCCATATAATTTTCCTGCCAGCCTGATAATCTTTCTCGAAATAATTTCCAATCCTTTTTGCTTATGTCCATGATTTTGAACCTCCTCAGTCTCATGTTAGTCTCAACAAACAATTTCAAAAATGAGACTGTCTTGAGACTACAACTTTATAATTCACCTACAAATACCGATTTTATCGCATTTTGCTATATCATAGAGTCTCACTCAGTCTCAAATCTAGTGAGACTTCGTTGAGACTAACTTTGATATATTCGTTTTTCAGAAAGCTCTTTAAGCGTCTCTCACGCTTTAGAAAGCTTCTTCTTAGAATATTCTGATTTTAGTCACTTGATTTTTCTCAAAATTTCTATGACATTTTCTATGACATTTCTCATCTTCATTATAAGAGATACTTAAACCAAATTTGTTCCTTTAATCAATTCAGTTTTTACCTTCTCCTGACTTCCACACATAGAGCTTTTACATTCAGGAATACTCTATATCTCATTTTTATTCTATGAATGTCTCCCATTTCCGCCAGTATTCCTGCCAGAATGTTTTCTCCTACACCATTGATTGCAAGGATGTTCTCTGCATAAGGTATTTCCCTGCATTTTTCATGTAGCGCACTTTCAATCTCTGCGAGCTGTTCATCCAGTCTCAGGATCTGTTCTGCATACCATTTCACTGCTTCACGCCCTGCATCCGTTCCATCCGTTAATCCAACACTTTTCTCCGCATAGCTCACGATTTCATTGGCTCTGCTGTAACCGCGTCCTCTTAATTTTGCATTATGCCAGATATTTTTCATGCCTTCCGCTCCCAGTGCTGTGATATCCGTTGGGATAGCTGATACTTTCAGTACTTCCAGAGTAAATGCTCCATCTATTTTTCCAAATGCGTCCATGTATTCCGGAAAATAGATTTTCAATTCCCTGTGAAGTCGATTGATATTTCTTATCCTGTCTTCGGTAAGCTGATCCCTGAACATGGAGAGTCTTCTCATGTCTGCGTAAACTTTTTCTGGAAGATATGGCATTCCGTAGTTTCCATCTTTCACTAGATTTGCGATCATCTTCGGATCTTTTCTGTCATCCTTGAGTTGGCTATTATCTTCGATTTCTTTGCTCTGCTTTACGGCATATGGATTTACCTGGACAACGCTGATTCCGTTTGAAATCATCCATGCAGCCAATGCAAACCAGTAGTGACCTGTTGGTTCAAGACCAAGTACTATCTGTTTTTTATCGTGTTTTGCCGCAAGTGCCAGCACCCATGCCTTGGCATTCTCAAAACCTTCTGAAGTATTGCTGAATTCAAATGCTCCTCGACTTAACTCCCTTCCTCGGACATCAATTGCCCTGATATAATGAGTCTCACTGCCTATATCGCATCCTACTATAAGCATGTCGTCCGTAATGAAAGAGAGTTTATCGTTCTTGGCAAATTTACCGTTTGTTTCAAGTTCACGCCAGGTATATGATCTCAATTCTTTTTCTACCACCTCTATTTTCTTGTTCAGTTCTTCTTTTGACAAAAGATTAATTGCCTGATTTTCTACATTTACTTGTTTTTTTGTTCTTCTTGCTTTAATATTCATCTTGAATACCTCTTATGTTTTTAGATTTTACTAACTGGCCGGTCAGTAATAATCTAAATTTACTTGAGGTATTCTTTTTGGTCAATTCCCTTTACTCTTTAAAGTATACAGGAAGCTCCTTACTATTATTTTCCCAAAACTCATAAAATATTTTTATTTAACATTTTCAAAAGAATAGTTTAAGCAATAAGTTCATTATCCTTAAGATATTCTATAAATCCTTCTATAATGCTTTTCTTCCTCTCTACAATATCTTGTTCTGTATAATCGCTTTTCTCATTTGATAATTTCAGTAACTCCTGCACTTTTGTTCCAGACTTCAGTTTTCCATTCGCAGATGTATAACCATGATAATATTTGATTTTATCTGTAAATCTATAGTCTGAAGCTCTAATATTAATATTTTTCTCCAAAAGTGCCTTATTACCCAAAGACTCTAAACTACTCTTTTCTTTTAAAGAGTTTTCATTTTCCTGTCGTTTCTTTGAATAAATATGTTCTATTTCTAAATTTGTATCCAACGATATAAGTTCCTGATTTTGATCCGTATATGCCCACCAAGCAAGAATTGATTTGGTAATTGGTCTACCATTCGTAAACACATAACCGTTCATAATATTTTTCACATTATCTTCTTCAAATTTATATCCTGAAAATGTAACTGGAAGATCAGAAATAATATTTATCATCTCTGGATAAACCGGACTTCTTAAAGCATTTACACCAGGTCTAATAAACGCATATCCAAATATAAAAGCAGTGATTTTGTCTAAAAATCTATAAAATTTTTCTTCATTTAATAAGCCATCATCATCCTTATATTGCATAAAATACACTGACACAAGATATGTCCACATACCATTTGGTGCATAATTCAAAACAAATAATTTCTTCAATACCCTTTCTGAAAATTTTTCATCCTGTACTGATACTTTTCTCCAAAACTCTGCTAAACATTCAAGGTTATCTAATGTATTATTGCACTTCAAAATTGCATAAGAATCTTTCTCATAAAATTTTCTAAGTGCTTCTGTGGTAGTATTTTTTATCCCCTGCTTTGCTCTTTCAAAATACATATATCTAGTAAAAAGCTCATCCATTGGTGACCCTGAAGGTGCAACAAAAATGTCATCACATATTGCCTCTAAGTCTTTCCATCTTCTAATAAATTCGTCTTTTTTACCAAGGCTACTATAATGTTTATAAAACTGTGCTTTGAAAATATCAGTATCTGATAGTGGTTTTCCTCTATCATTCAATGTTGAAAATATACGAAGTGCCGTATCCTGTGATTCTGCTTCAATAGGTAATAAAATGCAGTTGTTTAATATTCTCGTTGGAAGATATGCAAAATATGCTGGATATTCCTGCAAAAATTCATTAATCTTTTCTTGAAAAAATCTGTATGTACGAGCATATTTACTCTTCTGTGAACCATCCACAATTCCTGTTTTCAAAATGGATAAAAACTCTTCTTTGTCATCGTCAGTTGATACCTCTGAATCAATTTTCAATCTATTCTTATCTGGTTGACCAAATTCATTTGTTTTCCAAATGCAAGTTGAAATATCCTCACTTGTTTTTACCGCATATTGATCTTTCATATTCCCAAACTTTGAATAAAAAGCTCTTAGCAATAACATTAATGTTGTCAACCTTTGTTGTCCATCAATTATTTCTAATTTTCCTTCATCATTTTTAAATGTTACAATTGGTCCTAAAAAATACTCATCATTATCACTATCAAACTTTGTATAATCATTTTCTGGAAATGCAAATACAAATATATCATCCCACAATGTTTGACATTCTGGCTCTTCCCATGCATATGGTCTCTGATAATCAGGTATTAAAAAATCCGATTTTTTATTAGAAAATAACTCTTTTATTGTTTGTTGATCTATGTTTAATTTTGACATCTCAAAACCTCCTGTACTTGTACGATCCACACATCATTGATAATGATAATATGGTATTTATCCAACATTATAATGTATTATTTTTAATAATTCTCTAACTGTTTCCGACTGTATAAGCATCCTCATCTTCTCATCCCCACCTTCAACCTCAGGCTTACCACACCTAAGATTATCCGTATGTTCTGACACACAACAATCTTTATACCAGCATTCACCCATAAGATTCCCTTTAACAGACCACTTTTCATTTTGTGTAAATTCACCAACTAATGACTTCATCACACGTTCTGTAGAATATCTCTTAAATCCAGCTATGTACTGTAATGTTTTCTTATCATCAATCCTTGATAAATCTATTCTGTGATTCTCAACTGCCGCCAAAACTTTATCACGGATTTTTATTTTATCGGTCTTTCCAGTGCCTGTCCATTCTACCAACTTATCAAATGCAAGAATCAGGTACTCAAAACAAATCATATCCAGAATTACAATCTTTCCTTCCGACCTATCTGTTATTGATTTCAACATACGATACTTATTGCGAATGTCTTGATTGTCAACCACATAATCAAATGCAATATAGTATTTATCGTCATCTTTAATATCCAAGTCTATTAATGCATCCAATAAACCCTGATTACTCCCTTTACTCTCAACTACAAGTTCATTGTCAAAGAAAAGTTGATTAACTAATTTCCAGAAGTGAAGCCCAGCACCGGTATCCTCTGTCCATAAATATCTCATATCACAACTCCTCTTCTAGTGTTATCATATTATTATCAAACTTCAGCACCTTAAAGCTCTTATCAGATACATTGAGTCCATCACAATTTCGCAGGAAAAGCATATACTGATTTGATAACTCAAAATTAATAAATCTCCTGATATCATCATTAATCAGACAATCTGCATTATCTATCACAATAAAACTATTTCTACACTGTTTTATTGCTTCTAAAAAATTATCTGATTTGTAGTTAAATAGCTTAATTGCTTTGTATTCTTCTGTCAATCTTATATCTTCAAGCATTTCATAAAGTACTGTTTTGCCTGTACCACTGTCTCCACCCACAAGGGTAATCCTGTCATCAAATGTCAAATCATATGAAAATGGAGCTGCTTTAAATGTAATATTCTTATAAATCATCTGCTTCTCTCCTTTCATATTCCTTACTCCACCATGCATTATAACCTCTGCTACCGATAACTATATCAGAATCATTAAATCTGATTTTGGCATCATCCGGAATATCAAAAAGCGTTGGTCTTGACATATAAATCTTAATATTATCCATAGTAAAAATGCTTCTAAGAACATTCGGTCCACATTCCTCAACATTTACCACCTTATCGGGATGTTTCACAATATTAAGTAATGTCTTACAGCCTGACGATAAATTACGGATTGTACCTAAACCATATTTTGTTTCTATGTGCTTGTCTGGTGTCAGCTTTGCCTCATCTACCTGCCAGATTAAATCTATTTCTTTTTGAGTCATTTCTTCATTACCTGTATTCAAATTAAAGTATAGGTCATTCTGAAGTATCCAGTCTTTTGAATTAGCTTTTTCTGTATATATTTCTATCATTAAATACTACTCCTTTCCATTTCCGCTTAAGCATTTCCAGTCAGCAGAGATAAATATGTTTTTTTAATATACTTTGTTACTCTCTATACGATATTTTACTATACCTAATATATGTACCAAGAACCTGTTCCATTAGAGCATTATCAACTTTATCTAATGACTGTAACTCCAGATTATTGTTCTCCATATATTCATACATTTTCGACATTGCATTTACAGCTGCAATCCTTGCCACCGAATCTTCCTTTGAATCTGCTGAATCTGAAATATAATTTACCAAGCCAGAGCAAATCTCTTTTGCACTCTTGCCTTGATATTCTATTCCTAAATCATTAAAGGTTTTCTGATAACCTTGTTGCTGAATATCCGAGAATAACCTTCCAATATTTACAGCACCTCTAATTCCTGATTTGGAACTTTTAATCAAACTCACAGTACCGCCTGCTGCTTTTACATAATTTCTTGCAGTTTTAGCCACTCCGCCTCCGTGACCATTTATATATTTAGAAAACCCCGTTTTTGTTGCCTGCCAACTAACCTCCGGTTTAGATTGTTGCCCGTTGTAATCGCTCGGCAAAAGTCCTTTATTATCTTTATTTCCTGAATGACTGCTTGATGTGCCCATAATTTATTACCCCTCTGTACTTTCTATAGAAAATCCTCTATCGCTGTTTTAAGTGTTGTATTTTCGTTTTTCCATCGCTCAAGTATAGTCTTCATTGCTCCCTTATTTTCACATTGAACATAAAAACCTTCGAAATACGGAATCTGCGATACAAAAATTTTCTGTGCTGATAAATCTGTACAATACTTAATTGTATTCTCTTGCAACTGCTCGTTTAATGCACCCCATAGCAAGAAAAATCTTACTTTTTCCTTTTCATAACTAGGCTGCTTTATAATATCCTCTGGTTTTGCAATAACATTGCCTTCTGTTGCAAGGCGTAAAACACCTTCTTTATCTCTGCTCAACGCCAAACGTTCATATAGACTGGAATTATATTGTCGCTGCAAAGTACGAACTCCCCATCCTGTTTTTGCCGATTCAATTTCATAAAGGCTACGTTCAGCTTCATTTTCTATGCGCATTAACTGTAAATAATGCGACCACGAAACAATAAAAGGTGGCTCTTTTTCAAAAAGGCTAAACACCGTTTCGCTTATTCGTTCTTTATATGTCAAATAAAATTTTCTGGCATTCTTTAAAGTATCTTCTGAAAATCCTTTACCAAACTCTTTCTAAAGCTTTTCTGATAATGTTTTAATAACTTTGCTTCCATATTTTGCTCGCGATTCTCCCATTTGTTTTGTTTCCACAATCCATCTACCTAATGAATAGTAAGTCATTATCTGTACAATATTTACATGTTTTACTACAATATTTCTTGCGTAATTTATTAATTCTACTGAATCAGTACATAATTTTTTAAGTTCAGCATCATTTTCAATAATTTCATAATTTGAATTATCTTTCATATTCAACAAACTCCTTTCGCAAATTTACCACTTTTCTTTCTATGTCAAAAGGCATTTCTTACTAACGTTAAAGTTGTCACAACTTATTATTTATCCACTTCCGTAAAGAAGTATTCCAATGTATCCACAAACATATCCGCATCAAACAATTCTTTTATCTGACTTCTGTCCATCCACGCAACTTGCGCCACTTCATCTGTTGTAGCATTACTTAAATCAACCTCTCCATCATACTCGAACAACCACACATCTAAAATATCATTAAAGATTTTACCCTCTATGATTTTTCGTGTCTTTGTAAAAAGAACTTGTCCATTTTCCAGATTCAAATCAACACCAACTTTTTCTTTTGCTTCTCTAATTGCTCCTAACAGGCTATCCTCGCCTTTCACAACCGATCCACCTACACATTCCCACATCAGCGGAAATGTTGGTCTGTTTGCCGCGCGCTGCGAAATCAGATACTCTCCCTTTGAATTGCGAATCCAAACATGTACCACAAGATGATATCCGTCTATTGGTAACTGCTCACCCCTGACATGGTCCTTCCCAAGAAGTTCCCTATTTTCATCATACAAATCCCATATTTCTGCATCTGGCACATACTCCACAATATCCCCAAAGTCTGCATGTAAAGTTTTGCAGATTTTGCTAAGAATTGTTAGGCTCACCTCTTCATCACGACGTAATTTTGTCATCGTGTTAGGAGCAATTTCTGCCTTTTTACGCAAATCAGATT
>ENA-OVGB01002035-OVGB01002035.1-human-gut-metagenome-genome-assembly--contig:-NODE-2035-length-15702-cov-3.786988_pt1 | contig 15702 bp, 10 predicted proteins | sample MGYA00237767_ERZ505413 | MGnify/ENA primary metagenome ERZ505413 (study PRJEB26158, sample SAMN06016410) | human gut metagenome | biome: human gut; feature: ankylosing spondylitis patient; material...
CCACTCCTCAAATATACGGCAGGCAGAGCCTGCCGTATATTTGAGGAATCGTTGTTATCACCAAAATTAATGGCAAGGATTTGTAAAAACTATCATACGAACACCCCCGTTTCCTTGACACCCGCGCGCCGCGCGTGCTATGCTGAATAGCGACAAGAGAGCCGTTTTCCGGGGCCTGACGGTTTTGAAGTGGAGCACCACGTGGACCCGGAGAATGTATTTGCCGACCGTCTGGGCGCACATTTATATAAGTTTCCTGCAGAGCTTTATATTATTATGTGTGTTCAGACGGTCTTTTTTATTCCGGCAGGCCCGAGTAATTTGGGGATGCAGACCACATTATCAGAAAACATGGAGGATGACATGGAAAGAGTATCATTAGCAAAGGAATTATCAAGCACAACATACCCTGGCAGAGGTATCGTAATCGGCCGCACAAAGGATGGTAAGAAGGCTGTAACAGCATACTTTATCATGGGCAGAAGCGAAAACAGCCGCAACAGAGTATTTGTAGAGGATGGCGAGGGCATCAGAACACAGGCATTTGACCCTTCAAAGCTTGAGGATCCAAGTCTTATCATTTACGCACCTGTAAGAGTGCTCGGCAACAAGACAATTGTCACAAACGGTGACCAGACAGATACTATCTATGAGCTGATGGACAAGCAGCAGACATTTGAGCAGGCATTAAGGACAAGAGAGTTTGAGCCTGACGCTCCTAACTATACACCAAGAATTTCAGGAATTATGCATATTGACAATGGTGAGTTCAACTATGCTATGTCAATCTTAAAGAGCAATAACGGCAATCCTGATGCATGCAACAGATACACATTTGCATACTCAGCACCGGTTGCGGGAGAGGGACATTTTATCCATACATATATGGGGGATGGCAATCCGCTGCCAAGCTTTGAGGGTGAGCCTACATGGGTAGACATCGACGGAGATATTGATGAGTTTACCAATATGGTATGGGAGAACCTTAACGAGGACAATAAGGTATCACTTTTTGTAAGATATATTGATATCGCAACAGGCGAGTATGAGAGCAGAATCGTAAACAAAAACAAATAAAACACTATATAAACGGTCAAATATACAAGATAAGCAGATAAAACAGGAGAACAAAAATGCAGGAATACGAATTAAAATACGGATGTAATCCAAATCAGAAACCAGCCAGAATATTTATGAAGGAGGGAGAACTTCCTATAAAGGTGCTTAACGGCAGAGCCGGATATATCAACTTCCTTGATGCCTTTAACGGATGGCAGCTTGTAAGAGAGCTTAAGAAGGCAACAGGTCTTCCGGCCGCAACATCCTTCAAGCATGTTTCACCTGCAGGTGCAGCAGTAGGACAGCCACTTTCAGATGTGGAGAAAAAGATTTACTGGGTTGATGATATGGATATTGAGTTTACACCACTTGCAAATGCATACATCAGAGCAAGAGGAGCTGACAGAATGTCATCATTTGGTGATTTTATTTCACTTTCAGATGTATGTGACAAGAGCACTGCACTTGTAATCAAGAGAGAGGTATCAGACGGTGTTATCGCTCCGGGCTACACAGATGAGGCTCTTGAGATTTTAAAGGCTAAGAAAAATGGCAATTACTGTGTTATCGAGATTGACCCGTCATATGAGCCGGCACCTATCGAGAGAAAGGATGTATTTGGCATCACATTTGAGCAGGGCAGAAACGAGCTTCATATTGATGATGATTTCTTCTCAAATATTGTGACTGAAAACAAGGAGCTCACAGAGCAGGCTAAGATCGATCTGGCAATCTCTATGATTACATTAAAGTATACACAGTCCAACTCTGTATGCTATGTAAAGGGCGGCCAGGCAATCGGTATCGGAGCAGGCCAGCAGTCTCGTATCCACTGTACCAGACTTGCAGGCTCAAAGGCAGACAACTGGTGGCTTCGTCAGTCTCCACAGGTGCTTGGACTTCAGTTCGTGGATGGTATCAGACGTGCAGACCGCGACAATACTATTGACCTTTATATCGGTGAGGATTATATGGATGTGCTTGCAGAGGGCGAGTGGCAGAAGTTCTTCAAGGTAAAGCCGGACGTATTTACAGCAGAGGAGAAGAGAGCTTGGCTTGACAAGAATACAGATGTAGCACTTGGCTCTGATGCATTCTTCCCATTTGGTGACAACATTGAGCGTGCGCACAAGAGTGGTGTGAAGTATGTAGCCCAGCCGGGTGGATCTGTGAGAGATGACCATGTTATTGAGACATGTAATAAGTACGGTATGGTAATGAGCTTTACAGGAATCAGACTTTTCCATCACTAATCACAAGGTATAGCGGCTATTAAGCTGAATTTAAGCTGAATTTAAGCACAATAAGTAATTCAATAATAGGGGACTTCATGATATAATTACTGTATACATTTTACACAGTAGTTAATCATGGAGTCTTTTTATGTCATTACAGTTTATCACAGGTAATTCAGGAAACGGAAAAACAAAATATCTCTTTAACAGGATAGTGAAAGAGGCAAAGGCAAACCCAAGGGACAATTATCTTGTAATAGTGCCTGAGCAATTTACAATGCAGACGCAGAGACAGCTTGTAGATTTGTCGGAGAATAAAGCTATCATGAATATAGATGTGCTAAGCTTTAAGCGCTTAGCCTACAGAGTGTTTGATGAGCTAGGAATCACAAATCTTACGGTGCTTGAGGAGACGGGTAAGAACCTTGTACTCAGAAAGCTTGCGGCACAGGAGGCTGATAAGCTTGGCGTAATAGGCAGAAACTTAAACCGCATCGGCTATATAAGTGAGGTAAAGTCACTGCTTTCGGAGCTTGTGCAGTACAATATATCGCCGGAGGAGCTGGGAAGATATATTGATTCCGGCAGTCTGTCGGATACGCTTTCCGGCAAGCTCAAGGATGTGCTTGTGCTGTATGAAGCATTTGAGAAGTTTATGCAGGATAAATATATCACTGCAGAGGAAATACTCAATGTGCTTTGCAATGTGGCAGATGAGTCTGCCATTCTTAGAAATTCAGTCATTGCATTTGATGAATTTACTGGATTTACACCTATACAGAACCAGCTCATCAAAAAGCTCTTTGTTATTTCAAAGAAAATATATGTAACGCTCACAATAGACTGTCGTGAGGATATCTTTAAGAGCAGAGGCATGCAGGAGCTGTTTGACATGCCAAAAAGGACAGTGAAATCACTCACCGAAATGGCATCGTTTTATGGTATAGAGGTCGAGGAACCCATTATCCTTGATAAAAACTACAGGCTTGCAGAAAACGAGGAGCTAAGCTTTATGGAACAGCAGCTTTTCAGGAAACAAAGACGCTCCTTTGAAAAAGCACCAAAGCACATTCATATAGACTGTCTGCGTGACCCAAAGCAGGAGCTGACAAAGATAGCCAGAACCATAAATGAGCTCGTGAGAAACGAAAACCTGCGTTACCGTGATATGGCGATAGTTACAGGAGATGTGAATATATATGCAGGTTATGTGCGTGAAATATTTGACAAATACAATATTCCTTACTTTATCGATGCCACACAGGAGATACTTTTCCATCCGTTTATTGAGTTTATCAGGTCAATACCAGATATTGCGGCACAAAATTTCTCGGCAGATGCGGTGTTCAGATTTTTGCGGTGCGGCTTTAGTGAGCTATTTGACAGTGAAATAGATGTACTTGAAAACTATGTGCTCGCCTGTGGAGTAAGAGGTAAAAGCGCATGGGACAAAAAGTGGGTCAGGCTGCCAAAGCATAAGTCAGGCTATGACATTGAGCTTTTAAACCAAAGCAGGGAGTATATAATGGAGCTGCTAAAGCCGGTATATCAGGTGTTTTCCGATAAAAAGTCAACGGTAAAGGACTATGTGCTCGCTATATATAAGCTGATAGTTTTGCTTGATATACCTGATAAGCTTGCAAAAAAGGAGCAGGCACTGCTTGATGCAGGGGACCAGACCGCATCAAAGGAATACGGACAGATATACAAAATAGTCATGCAGCTCTTTGAAAAATATGTGGCGGTGCTGGGCGATGAATGCATGGATGCAGAGGAATTTACACAGATACTGGATGCAGGACTGGATGCGGCAGATGTAGCAGTCATACCGCCGGGATACGACACTGTGACCATCGGAGATATTGAGAGAACGCGTCTGACCAACATAAAGGTCATGTTTTTTGCAGGCGTAAACGATGGGATTGTTCCAAAGGCGGCAGGAAGAGGAGGCATTATATCCCAGTATGAGAGAGAGGCACTTAAGGAGCTGGATATAGAGCTTGCGCCTGGGGCAAGGGAGCAGGCATTTATACAGAGGTTTTATCTGTATCTGAATATGACAAAGCCATCCAGGGAACTTTATATCAGCTATACGAGACTTGACAGTGAAAAAAAGGCTGCCCAGCCATCGTACCTCATAGGTATATTAAAGGGGATGTTTCCGGAGCTTGTCGTGACTGAGACAGAGGATGTAGAACAGCTTTTGGATATATCAAGCAGGCAGAGTGCTCTGGATTATCTGCTGTCAAATGAGGTGGATGACAGATGGTGCGAGATTGCAGCAGCGGTGATGCTCTATGACGCAGCAGTCAGTGATGCAGGGGACGGTAATGAAGTAGACGATAAAGAATTTACTCAAAAAAATGCCGTGGAGAGGCTCATCAATGCAAGGTTTGAGCATTATTCAAAGGATCCGATTAGCCGAAATGTGGCAAGAAGTATATACGGCAGACACATGGAGGGCAGTATCACGCGCTTTGAGCAGTTTGCCAGGTGTGCATATGCGCATTTTTTAAATTATGGATTGAGGCTTACAGAGCGTGAGGAGAGCGGCTTTACATCCCTTGATATGGGTAATATATACCATGAAGCACTGGAAAGATACAGTAAGAAGCTTGATAGGGAGAGTACTGACTGGTTTAGCGTGACAGATGCAAAAAGGGATGAGCTTGCGATGGAAGCAATAAATGAGGTGATTGATGAGTATGCAGGCTTTGGCATATTTGATACAGCGGAAAGCCAACATTCGATATCACATATGAAGGCGGTCTTTAAGCAGACAGTATGGGCACTCACAACCCAGATACGAAGAGGCAGCTTTGTGCCTGAGAGGTTTGAGTTTTCCTTTTACGAGAGCCTTGATATGGCAAATGATGTGACGGTTGATATAAAGGGACGCGTGGACAGGACTGACACATATACGGATGAGGGCAGGCTTTTTGTGAAGGTACTGGATTACAAGTCGGGAAATACAGTTTTTGACCTGGTGAAGCTGTACTATGGCACGCAGCTTCAGCTTGCAGTGTACATGGACGCTGTCATGGAACAAAAGAAAGAGGCGCTAAAGCAGGTAAGTGTGGAGCCGGGCGGTATGCTGTACTATCACATCGATGATCCTGTAATTGATTTAAAGGATGTGACACCGGGCACGGAGCTTTCTGAGGAAGAAATCAATCAGATGATATTAAAGAAGCTAAAGCCTGACGGGCTTATCAATTCGGATGAAAAGGCATACAGAGGCATGGACAGAGACTTTGAGAAAAGCTCTGACGTAATCCCTGTCACCTTAAAAAAGGATCAGACACCGGCTGCAGGCTCAAAGGTGGCAAACGCCGAAGAGTTTGATGTGATAACAAGGTTTGCGCGAGAGAAGCTTCGCGAGATAGGAAGAGAAATATACGATGGAAATGTTGCCGTCAATCCTATCAAGAACAAGAAAATAGACAGCTGCGCATATTGCGCTTTTCAGGCCATATGCAGGTATGATTCAAGGATACCGGGCTTTAGCGAAAGAAGCTTTAACGGTGACAATAAGGAAGATGTACTTGATAAAATGCGTACACAGATTGCAGCGGCAGAGCATAAAGCATGCTATGGAGATAATAATATAAAGCCATAATCGGGAGACATAATATGGATGTTAAATGGACCAGTGAACAGAAAAAGGTTATAGATTTAAGAGACAGGGATATACTTGTATCGGCGGCAGCGGGCTCAGGAAAGACAGCTGTACTCGTTGAGCGTATAGTAAACAGAATATGTGTGGATAATCCGCCGGTGGATATCGACAGGATGCTTGTGGTGACGTTTACCAAGGCTGCAGCTGCTGAGATGAGGGAGCGTGTCAGCCGTGCGATAGACAGCTTGAAGGAGCAAAAGCCGGACGATGAGAACCTGCAGAGGCAGTCGACACTGGTTCACAATGCGCTCATCACTACAATCGATTCGTTTTGTCTGTTTGTGGTGCAGAATAATTTCGCACAGCTTAATCTGGATCCTGATTTCAGAATCGGTGACCAGGCAGAGCTTAAGCTTATGCTAAAGGATGCTTTGGCACAGGTATTTGAGGACAATTATGCAAGAGAAGACAACGAGGCATTTATCAACCTTATAGATACCTACAGCAAGGGAAGAAATGACTCTGCCGTCAGGCAGATGGTGGAGGATATCTACTATAAGGCTGGCAGCTCATCATGGCCGAGAAAGTGGATGAACAGTCTCCTAAGGCTCTATGATATAAAGTCAGCTAAACAGCTTGAGGACTCAGAAATCATTAAGGAGATAGTGGATTACAGCAGGGTGCTTTTGGAGGAGACTGTTCAGGAGCTTACAATGGCGAAAGACCTGGCAGCAGCTACACCCGGGCTTGAAAAGTATGCGCTTACACTTTCAGAGGATATAGCACTGTTTGATGGAATCACGGATGTGACAGGCTATGTCGGCATGCAGGAATTCTTAAACAAAATATCCTTTGGCAGAATTGCTGTCATCAGGAAATTTGACGGAGACGAGAAGAAAAAGGAGCGCGTGAAAAGCATGCGCGATGCTGCCAAGAAGACGGTAGACGGAATAAAGCAGAAATACTTTGGCATGTCAACCAAGCTTATGTATGAGCAGCTGGAGCGTCAAAGGCCATTTGTTAAAGAGCTGATAAGGCTCTCACTCGAGTTTTATGATGCGATGGAGGCTGTAAAGTCAAGAAAAAGAGTATTTGATTTTTCTGATATAGAGCACTTTGCGCTTCGTATACTGGTGGATGAACAGACACTGGAGCCCACAGAGACAGCGCGTGAGTTTTCAAAACATTTTGAGGAAATCATGATTGACGAGTATCAGGATTCAAACCAGGTGCAGGAGGATATACTTACCGCTATTTCAAGAGAGCACCAGGGAGTTGGCAACATGTTTATGGTGGGCGATGTAAAGCAGAGCATATACAGGTTTCGAATGGCGCGCCCTGAGCTGTTTATGGAAAAATACAACACATATACATCAGATGACAGTGCACATCAGAGGATAGACCTGCATAAAAATTTCAGAAGCAGGAATGAGGTGTTAGACTTTACTAACGACATATTCTACAAAATCATGGCAGCAGATTTGGGCAATGTGCAGTATGATGACGATGCGGCACTGTATCCCGGTGCAAGCTATCCGGATGAGACGATGCGTCCTGAGCTTTTGCTTGTTGACTACAAGGATGAGGAGTTGTCTGAAATTATAGAGGATGAGGATGGAGATAAGGTGCAGATAGAGGCGCTTTTGATTGCAAACCGTATCAGGAGTCTGATGGAAAACGGCATGGTGACTGATAAAAAGACAGGGCAGCTAAGAGCCGTGCAGTACAGGGATATAGTGATACTTTCGAGAAGTGTTGCAACCTGGGGCAATACAGTGGCAGCAGTATTAAAGGACTGTGATATTCCGGCACATGTAGAGTCGAATACAGGCTATTTTTCATCGTATGAGATACAGGTGATTCTGTCCATGCTTCGCATACTTGATAATCCGCTGCAGGATATTCCGATGGCAGCAGTGCTTGCTTCGCCTATCGTGGGCATGGATGATGAGGAACTGGCACAGATTAGGTCTGCCTTTAAGGGCGTAAGCTTTGCGCAGGCTGCACTTAGCGCCATGGCAGGTGAGGATGGCTATGAGGACGAGAAGCTAGAAGCCTTCGCTTTGGTATTTGAGAGACTAAGAGGTGCTGTAGCTGATACGCCAATCCATGAGCTTTTGTACATGATGCTTGATGAGACAGGCTTTTACAGGTATGCATCGGCCATGCCGGCAGGAAAACGGCGCAGACAGAATATAGATATGCTGATCGAGATGGCCGCAGCCTATGAAAAGACCAGCTACAAGGGGCTGTTTCACTTTGTCAGGTACATAGATATACAGCAGAAATACGAGATAGACTACGGAGAGGCCGATACCGCAGGCGAGAATGACGATGTGGTGCGCATTATGACAATCCATAAGAGCAAGGGTCTTGAGTTTCCTGTAGTGTTTGTTTCCGGGCTTGGCAAGGGCTTTAACACGCAGGACACAAAATCAGACCTGGTGATACATGAAAAGCTGGGTCTTGGCCTTGTGGAAAAAACAAAAAGCCCAAGGACAAAGCGACCATCACTAATCAGAAATGAGATAGAAAGCCGCATTAAAAGGGAAAATCTGGGAGAGGAGCTGCGTGTGCTGTATGTAGCACTCACCAGGGCGAAGGAAAAGATTATCCTGACAGGGGGACTTTCAAATGCCCAAAAATCCTTTGAGAAGTATAGAGGCAATGTAAATGCGAACCAGCCAATAAGCTTTGGACAAAGGGAGGGGGCAGGGTGTTACCTGGACTGGATTATACCTGCCATGCTGTCGTATCCGGATAAGTATACGGTATCCACAGTCGATGCACCAGAGTTCGCTGCACGAACTGCGATGGATATGGCGGCAAACGATATATCAAAAGCGCAGCTTATTGGGCACATAAGTGCAGCGGATGAAACAAAAGCCAAAGAGCTCGCAGAGGAATTTGATTTTGAGTATGCATATGCTTCTGATATAACTAAAAAAAGCAAATATTCGGTATCTGAGCTGAAGCATGACTCTATGGTTGAAAAGTACGACAGCACAGAGAGGGAGGCAGAGCGTCCTAAGTTCCTTTTGGAGGAGAAGGAGACGTATGTGCCGGACTTTGCGAGGGATGATGAGGCAGGCGGTGCTTCTAATGAAAGCAAAGAGCCTAAAAATGCAGCAGGTGTGAATCAGGGAGCACTGCGCGGAACTGCAGTGCACCGTGTCATGGAGTGTCTGGATTTCAAGAGACTGTGTGATATAGATACAAAAGACCATGTGGCAGTCAGTGCTTTTGTGAAGAAAAGCATGGATGAAATGCTAAAAAAGGGGCTTATCACAGATGACATGTACAGGCTGACCAGACCAAAGCTTATAGAGCAGTTTATATCATCAGATGTGGCAGCGCGTATGGCACAGGCGGATAAGAGAGGCGATTTGTATAAAGAGAAGCCTTTTGTGATGGACTATGAGGGAGTGTTGGTTCAGGGAATTATTGATGTATATTTTGAGGAAGAAGATAAAATTATTTTGGTAGATTATAAAACAGACCGGGTCAGAGAAGGGGAAGAGGATATTTTGATCAGACGTTATCGTGCACAGATGGAATCTTACCAACAAGCATTGGAAAAGATTACAGGAAAGTGTGTAAAAGAAATTTACATTTATTCTGGCTGGAAAATGATAAAATAGTGTTGCTTGATTATAAGACAGACAGGGTAAATGCTGCTAAAGAGCTTATCGACAGATACAGCACACAGCTAAAACTGTATGCTGATGCACTTGGAAGGATTTTTTCTACAGATGGGAAAAGCATACAGGCGGATGAGAGGCTCATATATTCATTCCGTTTACAGCAGACAATTGTTACCTGTCGTGAATATAAAAAATAGTGGCATGTCACAGCAATCTATTATATAATGTCTAACAGGCGGTACAAAAATATAATATATTAATATATAAGACATAATTGCTGTATGAACAGCTGTATATAAAGCCAAAGAAAAAAGATAATTTACATGGAGGAATACAATATGTACGAGTACGATGACGAGGTTTTAGACACATTTTTAAAGAAACAGACACAGCTTTTTAGTGAGGAGGTCGCAGATACTCCGGAGGCTGCAGAGGAATTTTTAGAGGACTGCATGGCTGTGGTATGTAAGAATATAAAAGAAGTAAGAGATTACTTTGATGAGGCAGGCTCAGATATTTCGGGCATGTCAGATGATGAGCTTATGGACCAGAGTGAGGTCTTTGCCATTGCGGACGGCAGATTCCTTGTTGTGGAAGGATAGCAGGTATGAAGTATTTTAAGAAAACGATGTGTATGCTGCTTGCATCAGCGACACTACTCACCGGCTGCAGTATTGGCGGCAAGGAGATAGTGCTTGATATAAATACCACGAACAGCCATACAGTTTTTTCCGTGGACAATATGAAGTGCGATAAGACGGAGGCACTCATATATTTAGCCAATTACAAAAATCTGTATGGCACTATGTATGATGTAAACCTGCTTGAGACAGATGATGCGTCGAACGTGGAAAAATATATCAGGGATGTCACTGTTGATGAGCTGACGCGCATATACTGCATGGTTTCAATTGCAAAGCAGAAGAAGATTACACTTACAGACAAGGAGAAGAGTAGTGTGTCGAAGGCTGCAAAGGAATACTATGACTCATTAAACGAAGCTGAAAAGAAATTCACAAAGGCTGATTTATCAGACATTGAGAGCGCATACGAGCATTATGCGATTGCGCAAAAGCTGTACAATTCTCTATCGAAGGGCGTTGATACAGAGGTGAGTGATGAGGATGCAAGAGTTATCCATATACAGAAAATCTTTGTAAAGAGCAAGGAGAGCGCAGATGCTGTGAGCCAGAAGCTCTCGTCAAAGGATGATTTTGCGGCAGTCGCATCAGGCAGCAGTGAGGACAGCCAGACAGATTTATATGTGGCAAAGGGCACTCTGCCACAGGAGGTCGAGGCTGTGGCATTTGAGCTTGGCGATGGAGAGACCTCTGATATGATAAGCACAGATGACGGCTACTATTTCATCAGGTGTATATCCAAGTTAGACCGTGAAAAAACAGAGCATAATAAGGTCACGATACTGCAAAAGCGGCAGCAGGAGCAGTTTAATGACGACTATGAGCACTTTGTAAAAAAGGCAGGCTTTAGTTTAAACAGTGACCTATGGGATTCTATCAGCATAAAGGATGAAAAAGATGTGAAAACAAGCTCCTTTTTTACTGTGTATGATAAATACTTTCAGGAAGATAACTAGAAGAAGAGGACGCTAATAATAGATAGGAGCATATAATATGGACTGGGAATTTGACTTCCTCTATGCAATTCAGAGTATCAGAACACCATTTTTAGACAAGGTAATGGCGCTTTTGTCCACCATCGGAAATGCAGGTGCATTGTGGATTGTGATAGGTGTAGTGCTTTGTGTTTCAAAAAAATACCGCCGTGGAGGCATACAGATGCTTTCGGCAGAGCTTTTGAGCTTTATAGTGGGCAATCTGATAATAAAAAATATGGTAGACAGATTGAGACCATGTCAGATAGATGAGACAGTCAGTCTTATTGTAAAGATACCGTTTGACTCATCATTTCCTTCGGGACACACGTTAAACGGCATAACAGCGGCAGTGACACTTATGTTTATAGACAAAAGAATGGGAATACCGGCGATTATACTTGCGGTACTTATAGCGTTTTCGCGTATGTACAACTTCATGCATTTCCCAACTGATGTCCTGGCAGGAGCAGTGCTTGGGGTGGTATCGGCAGTGTTTGTGAACTATTTGTTTAAGAGAGCCGGTAATAAGCAATAAAAAAGCTGTACACATGCAGATACATGAAATCTGCATAGTGTACAGCTTTTTGTTATAATGAGATGATAACAGTAAAAGTACTTTGTTAGATTACTTTGTGAGAAGAAGCATGATATCATTACTTCTCTTTACAAATTTGGTCATCTGATCAACTGAAAGCGGCTGGTTAGAAAGCATTGCAAGGTCGTAAAGCTGCTCAGCAAACATTGGAACATGCTCAGAATCCTTATTGTCTAAGATGTACTTCACAAGCTCGTTGTTGGCATTCAATGTGAGTGTCTGGTCAGCGGCAAACATGCTTGGATCCATTCCACCCATGCCTCCGGCTGCGTACATCTTCATCATATCCTGCATACGTCTGCCCTGCTCTGAGAGTGTAAGCACAGATGCTACATCTGCATTCTTAAGGTTTTCTACCTTTACAGTGAGCTTGTCATTGTTCAAAGCCTTCTTGAATACCTCTGAGAGAGTAGTGGTTGCCTCTGTGAGGTCTGCACCGGATTCATCCTTGAGAGACTCTGTGAGATCTGCATCTATTCTCATGAACTTGTAGTGGTCATTTCTCTGCTCAAGCTGTGTGATGAATGAGGTATCGATATTGTGGTCAAGGATAACAGCGTTCATGCCCTGCTCTTTGAACAGCTTGATATACTGACCCTGCTGTACTACATCTGTGACATAGTAAACTGTATTTTTCTCAGGCTCCTTGTTTTCATCATTTGCATCTGTATCAGCATTGTCAGCTTTCTTTGCATCATCAGAAGCATCGGCACTTTCTGCATCTGTTTTTTCATCCTCCGCAACAGGTGCGAGCAGCTCCGGAAGAGTCTGATACTTGTCATTGATGTCCTTGAAAAGAATATAGTCGTTTATCTTGTCGCAGAACTTCTCGTCCTTTAAGCAGCCAAACTTGATGAATGGGCTGATGTCATCCCAGTATTTCTCATAGGCTTCCTTATCTGTCTTGCACATACCGATGAGCTTGTCAGCTACTTTCTTGGTGATGTACTCAGAAATCTTCTTTACGAAGCCATCATTCTGGAGAGCAGAACGTGATACGTTAAGCGGTAAATCAGGACAATCGATAACACCCTTAAGGAGCATCAAAAACTCAGGAATGACTTCTTTGATATTGTCTGCGATAAATACCTGATTGTTGTAAAGCTTAATAGTTCCCTCAATTGAGTCGTACTCTGTGTTGATCTTAGGGAAGTAGAGGATACCCTTTAAGTTGAAAGGATAGTCCATATTCAGGTGAATCCAGAAAAGAGGCTCCTTGTAGTCTAGGAATACCTTTCTGTAAAACTCCTTGTATTCCTCGTCGGTACACTCATTCGGGCTCTTGGTCCAGAGTGGGGTTGTATCATTAAGCGGAACAGGGCGCTTAACGATTTTGAGCTGATCCTTTGCAGGAGATACCTCTACCTGCTCTTTCTCGCCCTTATCATTTTCTTTTTCCTCGTACTTGGCGTCCTCATGGATTTCCTCGATGACAGTGTCAGTGTCACGCTTGTCAGCCTTGTCTATTGTCTCGTACTCCTCAGGAGCATTTTCCTTTGCAAGGTAAATCTCAGTAGGCATGAAAGAACAGTACTTTTCGATAATCTCACGTGCGCGGTACTCGTTTGCGAACTCAAGACAGTCGTCGTTTAAGTAGAGAGTAATCTCTGTTCCGACGTCGTCCATGTCGCCATCCTCCATGTTGTACTCTGTGCCACCGTCACATGACCAGTGTACAGGTGTAGAGCCCTCTTTATAAGAGAGAGTATCAATTGTTACCTCGTCAGCTACCATGAATGCTGAGTAGAAGCCGAGACCGAAATGACCGATAATCTGGTCATCATTTGACTTGTCCTTGTATTTCTCGATGAAGTCTGTAGCACCTGAAAAAGCGATACGGCTTATGTATTCCTCAACCTCATCAGCTGTCATACCAAGACCATTATCTATAATCTTTATTGTCTTTTCGTCAGGGTTTACGAGCACCTGAATCTTGCCCTTGTAGTCTGCAGGAAGGGAATATTCACCCATCATGTCGAGCTTTTTGAGCTTAGTGATGGCATCGCAGCCGTTTGAGATGAGCTCACGATAGAAGATATCGTGGTCTGAATATAACCATTTCTTTATAATAGGGAACAGGTTGTCGCTGTCAATTGAAAGATTGCCGTGTTTTTCTGTCATTTTTACACACTCCTTGTTTTTTATTTTACATTTACGCCGCGGTTATGAGCTGTGAGGTTGCGGTGTAGATTTAGTTAAATGTTTTACACCGCGGCTATGGGCTGTGAGGTTGCGATGTATCAGCCAATAATTCCTCAGAGAAAATATGAAGTCAGCCACAGGATTTTGTATGGATAGTTTGTGGCATGCTTTTGTTTGTGCCGCATTGTCCGGTAATGGAACCCTGTGGCAGTTCATATTTTATCTTCGGAACAACTGTCTGCTACTCGCAATTTTAGCTTATTTCCGCGAATGTAGGTCATTTATTATTTGTAATAAACCAGCTTGTTATATAAGCATAATAAAATAATAGTTCGCATTGTCGGAAAAGTCAATAGAAAATTAGCACTCAAAAATAGTGAGTGCTAACAAAATGACAGAAAACCGCATGAACTGGGTATTTTTGTAATTGTGAAAAGTTTATAAACTTATTTTTTACTGGACATTGTGGCGTAAAAATGCTAGGATTTATTTCATAAATGAGGTGCAAAATATCTTTTGACCCTCATATCATAATATAGATATAAGGAGACTGATATGTTACAGGCAGGTATTAAAGGTAAGAAAGAGATTACAGTGACTTTGGATAAGACAGCAAAAGCTATGGGAAGCGGCACGATGGATGTGTTTGCTACTCCGGCTATGATTGCGCTGATGGAAAATACAGCTTTTGAGAGTGTTGCGTCTGAGCTTGAGGCGGGAAGTGGTACTGTCGGTACTGCGCTTGATATCAAGCATGTTTCGGCTACACCGGTTGGCATGAAGGTGACTTGTGAGTCGGAGCTTGTGAAGGTGGATGGCAGAGCGCTCACTTTTTCTGTAAAGGCTTTTGATGAGGCAGGTCTCATTGGTGAGGGTACGCATGAGCGTTTTATAGTTTTTGAGGAGAAATTCCAGAAGAAGGCAGATGACAAAGCAAAATAGACAGGAATTAGATAGTAAAACAACGGAAATAAAAACGGAGAAAAGTAAGGCTGTAGGTGGTGATTGTAAGGAATCTAACATCGAAGGAAAAAGTGCGAGGAAATACAGCCGAAGATGGGATATCATTGTGACAGCCTTTGATTTTGTGACCAATTTTTCAGAGAGCTCTATTTCTGCATATGCAGGGCAGGCAGCCTTCTTTTTGATGCTGTCGTTTTTCCCGTTTTTATTGTTTTTCTTTTCACTGCTGAGTTGGACACCGCTCACAGAGGCTGATTTTCTGATGTGGGCAAGCTCATTTATTCCGGAGTCGTTTGGCGACATTATGAAGGATCTGGCCAGTGAGATGTATGCAAGCGGTACAGGCAGACTTTCAATTACTATGATTACAGCCGTGTACCTAAGCTCAAAGGCATTTATTTCGTTGCAGCTTGGACTTGACGATATGTACCATGTGAAGGAAAACAGAAATTTTATTTTACGGCGCATATATTCGGTGTTTTACAGTATCGTTTTTGCACTGGCGCTTCTTTTTTTACTGGGTATCATGGTGTTTGGAAATAAGCTCAGGAAGATGTATTTTTCGAATATTCATCATATAATTGGAAGTATAATAGGCAGTGTGGTTGACTATCGCCTGGTAATCTGTATGCCGGTGCTTATTTTATTTTTCTGGGTGATTTATGTGTTTCTGCCAAACAAGAAGCATAGGGCAAAGTACCAGCTGCCAGGAGCAGTATTTGCAGCGGCAGCATGGATGATTTTTTCGGGAATCTTTTCTGTGTACGTGGATAAATACAATAATTATTCTTCATTTTATGGCACAATGACCACTATTGCGCTTATAA
>ENA-OVGB01002060-OVGB01002060.1-human-gut-metagenome-genome-assembly--contig:-NODE-2060-length-15564-cov-3.770714_pt1 | contig 15564 bp, 7 predicted proteins | sample MGYA00237767_ERZ505413 | MGnify/ENA primary metagenome ERZ505413 (study PRJEB26158, sample SAMN06016410) | human gut metagenome | biome: human gut; feature: ankylosing spondylitis patient; material...
CGCGGGCGTTCGTATCGTTGATGGGGCTGCGCTCGCCCATGAGGTACGGCAGGAAATAGACGTGATTTTCGCCGAGCTTTTCGTCGGTGATATCCGCCTGTTCGCCCGCGAAGTCGGACGTTTTCAGAATTTCTTCGCACAGCCACTTGTTGCAGCTCGCGGCCGAGAGCATGCAGCCCATCAGGTGATAGCCACCGTCGGCGTGGGCAAAGGCGTGCAGCGCGTTATTGGGGTCGACGCCAAATTTGTCGGACGAGATGAAGATCGTCCCGGACGTGCCGAGCGAGATATTGCAGCCGCCCGCGCCGACTGTGTCGGTGCCGACCGCCGCCGCGGCGTTGTCACCTGCGCCCGCCACGACCTTGACCGATTCCGGAAGGCCGAGCGCCTGTGCCGCTTCCTTCGTCAGTGCGCCGACGACCTCGAAGCTCTCAAAGAGCTTCGGCATCTGCGATTCGGAAACGCCGCAGATCTCCAGCATTTCCTTCGACCAGCACTTGTGCTGGACATCCAGAAGCAGCATACCCGAAGCGTCGGAATAATCACAGGCGTGGATGCCAGTGAGCTTGTAGGTCAGATAGTCCTTCGGGAGCATGATCTTTGCGATTCTCCCGAAGTTCTCCGGCTCATTTTCGCGCATCCAGAGGAGCTTTGGCGCGGTGAAGCCCGCGAAGGCGATGTTGGCCGTCAGCGCGGAGAGCTTGTCCTTGCCGATGGTATTGTTGAGATAGTCGACCTCCTTGAAGGTACGGCCGTCATTCCACAAAATCGCCGGGCGGATGACGTGATCGGCTGCATCCAGCGCAACAAGGCCGTGCATCTGCCCGCCGGAGCCGATGCCCGCGACCAGTTCTGCGTCAAAGCCGCGCAGCAGCTCCGGAACACCCATCACGACTGCGTCCCACCAGTCCTCGGGCTTCTGCTCCGACCAGCCGGGTTGCGGGAAGCTGAGGGGATATTCTTTCGTGACAGTGTTCAAAATTGAACCATCCTCCGCGACAAGCAGCAGCTTGCACGCGGATGTGCCAAGATCAATACCGATAAAAAGCATAGCGATCTCTTCCTCCTATTGGCGAACAAAAACCGGCATCGTATCAAGCGGAGCAGGTACCTCGATCCATTGGCCGCCGTCATATACGGCACTGCCCTCCAGTTCAGCCCATGCACAGCCCATTGGCAGATAGACACGGCGCATACGTTGCTCCGGATAGAGGATCGGTGCGACAAGATACTTTGCGCCGTAGCAGTACTCGTCCGTAATATCCCATGCGATTTTATCCTCCGGGAATTCTGTGAACAGCGTTCGCATCACGGGAAGTCCCGTTTCATGGGCCTCCTGCATCACGCTGCGCGTGTATTCCCGCAGATTTTCGCGCAGCGCAAGATACTTCTTGCAGATCTCATATACTTGCTCGCCATAGCTCCATACCTCATTCGGTGCTCCAGACAGGCAGGTGCAGCCGCCCGTTGTTCCGAGCTGCGGCTGTTTCGGTTCCCTGTCGCCATGCAGGCGCATGACTGGGCAGAAAGCCCCCCACTGGAACCAGCGAACGAACAATTCACGGAATGCTTCATCATTCGGATTTCCCCCGTGGAAGCCGCCAATGTCCGTTGTCCACCACGGAATACCGGCGATGCCCATGTTCAGACCGGCCGCAAGCTGATTGCGCATACTTTCAAAGCTGGATGCAATATCGCCGCTCCAGACCAGCGCACCATATTTCTGGCTTCCGGCCCACGCACAGCGCAGCAAATTCACAATGTTTTTCTGCCCCGCGGCCTGCATTCCCTCGTAGAAGCCCTGTGCGTATTTGACAGGATAGAGATTGCCGATTTTGAGGTTCGGACCGAGATAGTAACGGTAATTGTCAAAATCATAGACGTTATATTCCGGCTCTGCCTCGTCAAGCCAGAAGATGTGGACACCCTTGTCGTAGTAATTTTTCTTTGCCTTGCTCCACACATACTGTCGAGCTGCGGGATTTGTCGCATCGAAATGCAGCGTGTTTCCCAAAAATTCAAAGGCAGTCTGAACGCCGCGCTCACAGCGAATGAGATATCCCTTTTCCAGCATTTCTGGGTAATTTTCAGATTCTTTATCAACAGTGGGCCACACCGACACCATGAGTTCAATGCCCATATTGTGCAGCTCTGCGATCATGCCATCCGGGTCTGGCCAGTAGGTCGGATCAAAGCTCCAATCACCCTGCTTGAACCAGTGGAAATAATCCACTACAATTACATCAATGGGCAGGCCACGGCGCTTATATTCCCGTGCGACCTCCAAAAGCTCGTCCTGCGTCTGATAGCGGAGCTTGCACTGCCAGAAGCCAAGCCCGTACTCCGGCATTATCGGCACGGTCCCGGTCACAGCTGCGTAGCTCTCCATGATCTCCTTCGGGCTGTCTCCAGCAACGATCCAATAGTCGAGAACATTCGTAGAATAGGCTTCAAAGCTCGTCAGGTTCTTTCCGAATACCGCGCGGCCAATCGCAGGATTGTTCCACAACAGGCCATATCCGAGGCTGGAAAGTAAAAACGGAACAGATGCCTGAGAATTGCGGTGCGCCAGTTCCAGATCCGCACCCTTCAGGTTCAAATACGGCTGCTGATATTGGCCCATGCCAAAAATCTTTTCATTTGGATCCAACGATTCAAAGCGTGCAGTCAGATGGTAATCGCCGCCGGGAATCGGGCGGAATTCTCGCGCCTCGACCTCAATGGCGCTGCATTTGGGGTCAAGAACATCTCTCCGATTTCGCGCGTATTCCTCGAACAGTTTTTTGCCTGTGCTGTTATAGACCGTCAGTTTGCCACCGGATGAAATACGGGCGGTGATTTTTCCGTTCTCCAGCTGCGCATAACATTCTGACTGTGCGATCGTGCAGGAATGTGTGCAGGGCTGCGTCAGCGCCCAGTTTTCCTCCGGAAACGCCGCCTGCTTGATCGCACGAACACGAATTGCATTTTTGCCCCACGGCTCGATCAGCACAGTTTCCTGATTGAACGTATAGATAAGTTTGTTTTCCTGTGTTGTAATCATGTTTTTACCCCTTTACAGCGCCGCTTGTCATACCGCTGATGATGTATTTCTGCATGAAAATGAAAATCAGTGCGACAGGAATGATCGTTACAATGGCATACGCCGTCAGATAGCTCCATTTCGTTCCGTACTGTCCCATGAAGTTGTAAATACCTGCGGTGATGGGGCGTGCCTCCTGCTCGAGAATAAACGTCATGGAATACGCCAGATCGCCCCATGCATAGAGGAAGGAGAAAATGGCGCAGACAATGATGCCCGGTTTTGCGATCGGGATCAGCACACGGAAAAACGAACCGAATTTTCCGCAGCCGTCAATATAGGCCGCCTCTTCCATTTCGTTCGGAATGGAGGCAAAATAGTTTTTCAAAATCAATACGGAAAACGGGATTCCGATCGTTGCGTCGGCAAGAATGGCCGACAGCCATGTGTTGTACAAATGCATATTTTTGAACATCAAAAACATCGGCGTCAGCAAAACGGAAACCGGCAGCATCTGTGTTACAAGGAATGTCAACAGCACACCTTTACGGAAACGGAATTTATATTTGGCAATCCCGTAGGATGCCGGAACCGCCAGCACAACGCTGATGACCGTAGCGCCCAGCGAAATCAGAAGGCTGTTTCCAAAAGAACGGAACATATTGAAATCGCCATGATCGAGCTGCGCGGTATAGGATTTCGTATTCAGAACGTTCGGCCAGAGAGTGGGCGGAATTTGGAAAATTTCCTGCTCTGTTTTCAGCGAAGTGACCAGCGTCCAGTAGAGAGGAAACAGCAGTACAATTAAAATCACTACGGAAAAGATGCAGCAGATGACATTTTTATGCCCCTTCAGGTTCTGTTCACGATTCATGCGGCATTCTCCTCTCTTGTAGCTCTCAGATACAGCAGGCCGACCAGCATAAGAAGCACAAACAGAACATTCGCAACTGCGGAACCCATGCTGTATTTATACATGCCAAACGACAGTTTATAGGAATATGTGGACAGCATCTGTGTGCTGTTGACCGGACCGCCGCCCGTCATCACAAAGACAAGGTCAAAGACCTTGAAGGTGTAAATAAATCCCAGGATCAAAACCGATTCGATCGTCGGACGGAGCAGCGGAAGTGTGATTTTGAAGAAGGTACTGAGTTTTCCGGCACCGTCAATGGATGCGCTTTCATACAGTTCGGTTGGAATGGTGGTAAGACCGGTGGAAATCAGGATCATATTAAACGGAATGCCAATCCAGACATTCGCTACGATCAAGGCAAGCATTGCTGTTCCGGAAGAGGTCAGCCAGTCGATGTTTTGTGAGATCAGTCCGAGACTTTTCAGAATGTAATTCAGGATGCCGACATCCGTACCAAAAATAAATTTGAACATCAGCGCCGTGACTGTGATCGGGATCATCCACGGCATCATGAGAAGGCCGCGAACCGGTTTGGAGAATGAGAATTTCTTTGTAAAAAAGAGCGCCAGTGCAAAGCCAATCACAAATTGCAGTACGAGGCAGCAAACCGTGTAGATCAGTGTGTTGCCAATGGAATGAAGGAACACGTTGTCACGGAACAGCGCGATATAGTTTTTCAGGGCGACAAAATGACGTTCGCCTGAGATCAGATTCTTCTGTGTGACATCCTGAAGACTCAGGACGATATTATAAATGATTGGATATCCGACGAATACGAGCATATAAAGCAGACCCGGAAGGACAAACAGCCAGCCTGCACGTTCATATCGAAAAAACCGTTTCAATGTTTTCACGCGGTACCTCCTGTAAAAATGGGGAGCCCCGATGTTGTCGAGGCTCCCCGGGTTTAGCAGCAATTATTTCAAAATGGAGTCAACAGTTGCCTGCGCTTCAGCCGCTGCATCCGCCGGAGCTGCGGAGCCGGTCATGACCTGATTGAACGCAAGGGAGATCGCGTCGGAGATGGAGGGCCAATCTTCGTGCGGGCCGCGAGCCTTGGCGTAAGTCATCTGCTCAACGAACTTCAGATAGTCTTCATCGCCGCTGAACTGATTCTGCGCAATGGATTCAATGCCGGCAATGTAGCCAAAGCCGCTCATGAGCTCAACAACAACATCTTCGTTGGTCATGTAGTTCAGGAAGTCAAGTGCGCCGTCGACGTTGCCGCCTTCGATGACAGCGTAGTTCTCGCCGCCGATGACGGAGGCATATTCGCCGTCATCGCACATCGGGATCAGGCTGACACCCCAGTTGAGATCGGCAGCCTCGCTGCGCATGGTCGGGATCTGCCAGCAGCCGTTGACCATCATGGCAACGTTGCCGGAGATGAACTGGTTCATAACGTCGCCCTGCGTCCAGTTGATGCACTCCTTGCTCATCGCACCGGAGTCGATCAGATCCTTCGCAAAGCTCAGTGCCTTGACGCCGTTCTCATCGCCGATGGTCGCGTAATCAGACTTTGCCGACCAGACCCACGGCATAAAGTTGAACGTGCCTTCTTCGTTCTGCAGGCTGCAGAATGCAAAGCCGTAACGCGAACCGTCGGAGATCTTCGCAGCAGCATCCTTGAGTTCGCTCCAAGTCGTAGGAACCTCGAGACCGGCCTCCGCCAGCATGTCCTTGTTGTAGAACATAGCCAGGCAGTTGACGCCGAACGGGACGCCGTAGAGCTTGCCGTCATAGGTGCAGGAGTTCACGGGGCCTTCAAAATAGCCGGAAACGTCGATCTTGCCGGTGATGTCAGCGAAGATGCCCATGGATGCGTAGGAAGCGTGATCCGGGGAGTCAAGAATGACCATATCCGGCAGAGCCTCTGCAACAGCGCCGATGGAAAGCTGCTTCTTGAAGTCTGCGAACGGGACATACTTGGCAGTCACCTTGTAAGCGGTCTGCGATGCATTGTAGGCATCGATCGCTGCCTGAAGGGTGATCTGGTGAGATTCAGTCTCCCAGTAGTACCACAGCTCGACATCCTGCGTTTCAGCAGTTTCGTCGACAGCGGGGGTTTCTGTCTGCGTGGTGGTCTGTTCCGGAGTTGTATCCTCAGGCTCGGAAACATCCGGTGTTTGCTGTGATGCGCAGCCGGCCAGAACGGTCAGGCAGAGCACGATCGCCAGCAGAAGTGCGATATACTTTTTCATTGGTGATTGTCCTTTCCTTTTGATTTGAATTCAAACGTCATTCCGTCGTTTGTACGTTCATCATAGGTCAAACGCAGAAAGATGAAAACTCGGAATAATTTAGAAAGGTTGAATTTTCTAATGTGATTTTGCAAAATCGGTCATCTTGCAGCAAAAGCGGAGAGGCTTTGCGGCCCTCCGCTTTTGCTCATTTTTGTGTTTTCCGATAATCTGCCGGGAGCTGACCTACTACTTTTTTGAAAACCTGACTGAAATACTTGGGATCGGAATACCCGATCTGCGCAGAGATCTGGTGGAGCTTCAGCTGCGTTCCCAGTAGCAGTTCTTTTGACTTCTTGATTCGATAATCCCGAATGTAGTTGCTGAAGGTGTTTCCGGTTTCTTTCCGGAACTGTGTGCTGAGATATTCAGGCGTTATTCCGAGCTTATGCGCGATTTCCTCCAGCGTGATCCCGTCGCTGTAAAATTCATGGATCAGGCTTTTTGCGCGCTTAACTGTCAGATTCTCCTGCGCTGCTGCTTCGTGCTTCATCCGGGCAGATAAATCTTCTGCGACAAAATGAAGGACTTTGTTCAGCTCACCCAGATTCTGTGCCTGCAAAATATGTTCGACCATCTGTTTATACCTTGTTTCCGTGGAAGAAACATGTCCAACTTCTTTTGAAACGTTGGTCACGCTCCAAAGAAAGCGTGTATAAGAGTCTTTGATCTCTTGTGGCAGATATACTTGCCGTCCGGAAAAATAGATTTCAAATTGTTCAAAGTACTGCTGCACTTTTTCTGCATTCTGCGCACAGATTGCCACGCGCATACCGTTTTCAATGTTGCTTGGGTACGCGCAATGCGTGTGCGGCGTTTGCAGGACATCCGGATAGCATAGGAGCTTTTGCCCCGGCAGAGAGATTTTCCACGGCGCGATCTTCAGAAGCTCCATTGCGGTGCTGTGAATTTCCGGCAGCCCATGGCACATTGCGTAAGAGATATCTATATCCTTCCACATCATCTGGGAATGGATCTGCACGATGCTCTGCAACCATTTTGAAAATTCGTCAGGACGGCTCAATCCGGATAGCACCAGCAGCACAGATCGCTTGCTTGAAAGGTACACCGTGCTTATCTGGGCGCACTCCACCTGAAATTTGGGATAGCTTAAGTGGACAATGGAATTCTTGCGTTCCTCATATTGAACTCCGAGATAGAACAAGACGAGCGCCATCGGTTCCGTTGGTGACAGACGGTACTTTTCTGCGATTTTTGTCAGAACTTCCGAATTGGTTCCATCCGTCCCCAACACCATTGCTGCGATGGTCTGCTCCAGCGTTTGCTCGTTCGTGTGCATCCGCTCCGATTGAAGCTGCAGCTCCAGCTTTTCCATTGCCTGCTTCAGCTCCATCATGGAGATTGGCTTCAACAGGTATTCGCTGACACCGAAGGACATTGCACGGCGCGCATAGGAAAACTCTGAGAAGGCGCTGATTACAATATATTTGGGTGTAACATTAAGCCGTGCGAGCGACTCAATCATTTCAAGACCGTCCATCTGCGGCATACGGATATCTGTGATCACAACATCAGGCCGCTTATCGTAAATCAGCTCCAACCCTTTCTGCCCGTTTGCCGCGCTTCCGACAACGCGGTATCGCGGATCAATTCTCTCTATAAGGCGGCTGAGCCCCTCGCGTGTCTGGACTTCATCCTCCACAATCACGATCCGCATGACTTATCCCTCCTTTTCCGGCGGAATCCGAATGGTAATATGGGTTCCCGATTCCGGACTGCTTTCTACATGGATCCATGCGCGCTCTCCATAGTAAAGGCGCAGACGGTTGATCGCATTCTGCATTCCGTGATACCGTTTGTTCTTCTGGATCGCATCGCGATCCAGACTCAGACGGTCCAAAACCTCTGCCGGGATTCCGCGCCCGTTGTCCGAGATCTCGATTTGCAGAAGCTCGTCTACACGGAAAATATGGATACGCAGGCAGCATAACTCCTGTTCTTGCGAAAAGCCATGTATGATCGCATTTTCGACGAACGGCTGCAATAGCAGTTTGTGAATGCGAAGCCCCAGCGTGTCTTCTGCAATGCACACATCGCATTGCAGCATATTGCGCAGCCGGTTTTGATGCAGGAACAGATACTGGTTCAGCCAATTTTGCTCATCCGCGATCGTCACGATCCCATTTGAATTATCGATTCCATATCGCAGGATCTTCCCGAGGGCGCTGACCACATTGGAGATCGGATACTGCTCCTGCTCAATCGCCATCCAGTTGATCGTGTCCAGCGAGTTGTAAAGAAAGTGTGGGTTCAGCTGCGCCTCCAGCGCCGCGATCTCGGCATTTTTCACTTTTTCGGCAGAATCCTTTTCCGATTGAATCAGGACATTCAATTTATCGGCCAACCTGTTCAGCCCCGTTGCGATCGTTCGGATCTCCGGTGACATCTCCTGTCGCAGCTCCACACGCGCACTGAAATTACCGGCAGTCAGCTCTGTGATTGTATTGCAGGTATGTTCAACAGACTGCGTCAGATGCGATGTGATCATGACAACAAAGGCAAATGCAATCAGAAATGACAGGGCGGAAATGCTCAGGCTGATCAAAAGTCTCTGGTCGATCGCTGCGGTAAACGGTGCGCAGTCAAGCACACTGATGACAGTCCATCCGGTTTGCGCACTGTTCTGCGTATAATAGACCAGATTCTTTCCGCCTATAACTGTGCTGCGCGTAATATACGATTGCAGGTCGGAAGTGGATGTTCCAGCAAACTCTCCAATGCAGGAAAGATTCGGATGGAAAACCACATGACCGGACTGGTCAATTATGAAGGAGTAGTATTCTTCGTTGGAAAAACTGCTTGCTTTCAGCGCTGTGCGTATCAGATCCACATCGACGCTCATCAGAAAAACAGCATCAGTCTGGGTGATTGCTTTTTCATTCAGTCCCTTGTGTCCAATATAAAATAGATAGTAATCGCTGTTTGCAAAATGCGTTGCAAAGCGCACAGGATAGATCGTATAACCTTTTGCCGCGGACAGAGCCGCAAACAATTCATCGTCTGTCAGGTCAAAATTGTGAATACAAGGATTTGTTTGCAATGAGGTAGACAGGCGGTCATAAAAGACCTGCTCATTATTTTTTGCAATTACGGTGATGGCGGTAATATCGTCCCGAAGCCAAAACACGCTTCTTAGCTCTCTCCTGATCTGATTCCTCGCAACAGCCGACACTTCACCGTTATTTAACTGACGAATTTTTTCGGCAAGTTCGCTATCAGTATAGAGCTGGTACAAAATGTTTTCATAGCTTCCAATTTCGGAATCCAGCTCCTGTGTGACATGGGTCAGATCAAGCCTCGCAAGCTGGTCGCGGTTCTCGATGATCTGACGGCGGTCACTGTAATAGGTACTGACAACGATGGTGACGAGCGGAATCAGGGCCACCAGCGCAAATAGGATGCAGATTGAGGTTTTCAATCGCTTTCTGCAAATCAAGTGAATCAAGTGCCGCATAGCCAAGCCTCCGTCGTATATCTCTGCCATCCTTTTTTAATATTTTACACCATGCCGCAGCGGTTGTGGAGAGAAATAAATAAGAAAGGATGAATTTTTTAATGTACTGTCCAGCGAGATGCTGGAAGAGATTTCCTGTTAAGGAATTCGACCATTCTTATTTTTCTCCCATGGCTGATTTTTAGTGGATATGCGACAATGATAACATCCAAAATTATAAGGAGGAAAATGAACCATGCAAATGAAAAAGGCAGTCAGTTTGCTGCTGACGCTCGTGCTGCTGCTCGGTGTTTTCGCCGGTATCACGCCGAGCGCGAGCGCCGCTGCGGCTGACGCAACGCTAAGTGTCGATCTTGACCCGGCGAATAACACCGGCGAGATCATCCACGGCGCCGCAGGTTTCCTGTACGGTGTCAGCAGTGAGGATGTTCCGACTACGAACACCATTGTTCCGCTCAAATCGAAAATTCTCTGCACGAAGGGCGCGGTCGGTACGGAGCATCCGTATGGCGACGCGCTGGACGTGGCGAAGACATTTTTGGAAAGCGGCGGTCAGCAGGTCATGATGTACAACAGCAACTACTACGGTGTGTTCGGCGTGACCGCAACCATCGATCAGTATTGCAATGACCTGAAATACTACATCTGCCCGGCTGTCGTTGCGTGGAAGAACGCGTGGAAGCAGGAGCACGGAACGCCAGAAAACCCGAAGGACAATTTCGGAAAAATCGATATTGATCAGGCAATTGTCTATATTCCGATCAATGAAGGCACTCCAGCTGGCGGAAATTTCTATGAAGCATGGGAACAGTACTATAAGGCCATCAAGGAGGTCGATTCCCATGCAACGCTTGCAGGCCCCAACTCTTGCGCATACGGTGCTCAGTTCAGCGACGGACAGAGCATGGCCGGTTATATCCAGTATTGTGCTGACAATAACTGCATGCCAGATGTGATTACCTGGCACGAGCTGGATACAGGATGCCTGTCCCCGAATGGACTTGCGGCGCACATGCGCGATTTCAAGAATATTTGGGAAAAGACGAACTGGACAAAATACAACGCAGCAAACAATGCCACCGATACACCGGAGATCCCGCAGATCTGCATCAATGAATATGCGGAAATGGCGTACTGCGGTGTTCCCGGCCGACTGGTCAACTGGATCTCCCGGCTGGAGGACGAAAAGATCACCGGCTGTCTGCCTTTCTGGCATCAGGCGAACAACCTGAACGATCTTGCGGCCGGAGCAAATGAAGGCAACGGCGCATGGTGGCTTTATCAGTGGTACGGAAACATGTCCGGCAAGACGCAGCCGGTTTCCAGCACGACCAGCTATGACAAGCTTTACGGTGTCTCTACGATGGACGAGGCAAAGCGCATTTCCACGACGCTGCTTGGTGGCTATACCGGCAGCATCGACGTAAAGCTGAACAACGTCACAAAGACGCAAACGTTCCAAAACGCAGAATATGTGAATGTAACAGTACAGGAAACCGCATTTTCCGGCTTCCACGGTGCTGCAAATGATACGCCTGTCATTCTGAAAGGCGTATATCCCGTTGCCGAGGACGGCAGCGTGACCGTCACGATCGAAAATGCACTTTTTGAAAATGCCTACAATGTTACGCTGACACAAGCATCCGAGACCGACGCTCAGATGGCAGGCCTGATCCTCAAAGGCAGCAGCGGCGATGTATATGAGGCTGAAAATGCAGCGTTATCCGGCAGTGCTGCCGCAACTGCTGCGTCTTCCAACCCCTCCTATTATATGTCCGGTTCCGGTAATCGCGCGGTCAGTATGCCGACCGGCGCGGAACTGGCATACACGATCAACGTCCCCGTGGACGGTAAATACAAGCTCGAATTTGTTTACGGCAATGGTCAGGGGACGGTGCGAAATGATATGAACCGGCATGACCCTGTCAACGCAGAGCAGAGCTTCAGCCTTGATGGCGGCGAGGCAGAATCGATTACAATGGAATCGACCCTGTTCCAGACAATGACCGGGATCAAGACGAAGTATTATGATCTGACGGCCGGAGCGCATACCATTACGGTCAAGACGCTTTCTGCCGTGGGCAACGATATGCTCTTCCACGATTTTGTCCGCGTCTCCTACGCAGGCGTCTATGGCCAAGAGCTTCCTTTGCTGAACAAGGTCTATGAGGCCGAGCTTGCAGACTTCAATAAGCTGCTTGGCAATGCAGATTCTACCGTCAGAACGGAAACGTCGATTGATGGCTATTCCGGCGGCGGCTATGTCACCGGCTTGAACAGCAGAAGCGTAACCGCTGGCGGTGGTATTCGCTTCACTGTCGTTGTGGAAAACAGTGGACTTTACAATCTCTCTTTGCGGTATCAGTCTGCTTCTGCCGGTTTGGCAAATATTTATGTCGGCAACTCTGCTGTCATTCTCGATCGTGTGAATGCGACGGTTGCCCTCAGTGCAGCAAACGGATGGACCACCACAACAGCTTCCGTTTATCTGCAGAAGGGCATCAACGTTGTGGATATTGACACGAGTGTCGATGCAGCGATCGATTATCTGCGCGTCCGCGAAACAGGCGACAGCGCAAACAGCAAAACGATCGAAGCGGAGAGCGCCATTCCGGAATCCATGAAGGATCGCATCCAGACCGCGCAGAGCAGCGGTGCCTCCGGCAGCAAATATGTGGTCGGTATGCCCGGCGCGTATACCGAGGCAGAGCGGCAGTATCTGAAGTTCACCTACAATGCCCCTGCTGACGGCAGCTATCAGATGCAGGTCTTCCACTCAAACGAAGATCTGGCGGGCAGCCACTCTTACAATATCAAAGCTACTGATAAATACGCAGTCTTTGAGGTAAACGGTCAGTCCGATTCCCCCAAATTTGAACCTGCAAAAGCTGCAGCCGAAACGATTTACTTTGTTGACTGTGGCGACCATGATCCGTCCACAGTCAGCAGCGGCGATACGCTCGGAACACACAACTCTGTGACGGATCAGATTTACAGCGAAGACAGCACCGGTTATCACTGGGGCCTTGTTCTTGAAAATTCCAATGAACAGGTTCTTGACTGGCACGGCGGCAGTCAGGCGCAATCCGAATCCGATAAGGCCGTCTATACGACGTATCAGCGCGCGCTTTCCAATGCTCCAACAGATCTTGAAGATGGCAAATCAAAGACGGAGACCTTCCGTTATGCGCACGGGCAGGACAGCGCCGGCATCAATCCCAGATACGTTTCTTATCAGTTTGAGCTTGAACCCAAAGCGTACGACGTCACGGTCTGCATGGGTAACTCCTGGAAGAATGCAGCAAATCCGACCGTGACCCTGCGTGCTGGCAGCGTTGCTGATGTACAAGAGCAGTATACCGTTGCAGAAAACAACAATACTGTTAAGACCATGCGGATTGATCTAACGAATGCAGAGAAAAATACTGCCGGCAGAGTCGATCTGAAAGTAAAGGCAACATCCAACGATGCTACGCTCCAAATGAACTACATTCTCATCAGCGAAGCGACTGACAGTCAGCCGGTCACTCTGCCCGGAGGGTATCTGGCTGACGCGGAAAAAATCCCCGGCTCTGTTTATCTGGGCAAGCTGACGGCGGATGTTCCCTGGATGATCGACTACCGGAATTTGAAGACCTCGACAGACCGGTACTTCTTTATGAACACGTTCTCGGACGATACCTTCCGCGAAAAGACCATCACGTTGGATCTTAAAGCTGGTGAGAACACGATTCGTGTATACAATGATAATAGCTGGAATGTCACATACGGCGGCACGCAATGGCTGCCTGCAACGACGTGGGTCAGGAATGAAACGCCGAACTTTGATAAGTTTGTTATCACACCGATGACGTTGGCACAGCCGATCCAACAGGAAAAACAGTATAATGTGTCTGTTGCGACCAGTCAGGGCGGCAAAGCGGTCAGCGATAAGAACGTTGTTGAAGAAAACGGCTCGTATAAAGTCACCATTTATCCGGACGCCGGTTTGACAGACATCCGTGTTCTCGTAAACGGAGTGCCGCATACTCCGACTGCACAGGACGGACACTATGTGGTCCAGGTCAGCGATGTGACTTCTGATCAGACTGTTGGTGTGTATTTCTCTATCAGCGATGAGAATCTGTCTGAACTTTTGAACCGCTTTAAGGCGCTCAATGCGTCGGACTACACCACGAATTCCTGGTCCGCCGCGGCAGCAGCCGCCGAACGTGCAGAAGCTCTGATAAACGCCGAAAATCCCGCTGCATGGGAGATCACCGATGCCTATCAGCGTCTCTCCACCGCTCTTGATGAGCTGGTAGAAAAATCAAAGAATGTCGTATATTTTGTAGACTGCGGCGACCACGATCCCAGCACTGTAAGTGGGAAAGCAGATGATTTTGGACGCTTCAATTCCGTTACTGACCAGCCTCTCAAAGCAGACGCTGAAACGGGATATACCTGGGGCATTGTTATGGAGACAGATGACGAGAAAAATCTTGGTTGGAATGGCGGCAGCAAAGTTCAGTCCGAATCTGACAAAGCCGTCTACACAACCTACCAGCGTGCGCTTTCCAATCATGAAGCAGATCTCACAGATGGCAAGGCAAAGACGGAAACCTTCCGTTATGCGCATGGGCAGTTCGAAAAGGGTATCAATCCCAGATATGTTTCGTATCAGTTTGAGCTTGAACCCAAAGAATATGATGTAACGGTCTGCATGGGCAACTCATGGGGGAATGCAGCAAATCCGACCGTCACGCTGAGTACTGACAACGGCACACTGGGCAGCCATCCGTATACGATCACACAGGGCAGCAATGTCAGCGAAACGCTGCATATTGACCTGACAAACGCTACAGCAAATGGAAATGGCAAGATTGACCTCAAGGTGAGAGCCACGTCTTCCGACCCGACGATTCAGATGAATTATATCGTGATCGCCGAAACCGCCGCTGCGCATCAGCATACGCTCAAGCATGTCAACCGTACAGAGCCGACAACAGAAGCTGAAGGCAACATTGAATACTGGGAATGCACAAGCTGTGGAAAGAAGTTCGCGGATGCAGACGGAACGGACGAAATTGCAAATGTAACGCTCCCGAAGCTGGACAAGCCTTCGAGACCTTCGAATCCCATCATTCCGATCCTCCCGATCCTGTCCGGCAACACCGAAGAAAAGTTCCCGTTCAAGGATGTCTCCAAGGCTGACTGGTATTATGACAGTGTTCGGTCGGCATGGAAGAACAATCTGATCGATGGCGTGACTGCAACGGAGTTCAGACCGGACAGCACCCTGACTGTCGCGCAAGCGATCAAGCTGGCGGCCGCGCTGCATCAGCTCGAGCATCTCGGCAAGGTGACCCTCAGCAATGGAAGCCCGTGGTACAGCTCCTATGTCGAATATGCCGTTGCGAATGATATCATTGAAAAGGCATATCAGAATTACACGGATGCGCAGATGAATGCGCCAGTCACGCGCGGTGAGTTCGTGCATATCTTCCATGGTGCAGAATCCGCATACGCGGCGATCAATACCGTGGCAGACAATTCGATTCCCGACGTGAAGATGACCGACAAGTTCGCGGCGGAAATCTACGAGTTCTATCGCGCAGGCATCCTGACGGGGTCCGACGCGAAGGGTACGTTCCACTCCGCAAGCAGCATCAAGCGCAGCGAGGTTTCTGCAATTCTGGTTCGCATGTTTGACACAGCGTCCCGGCAGAACATTACTCTCAAATAACTCTAGGAGCCATCCTGTTTTTTGCAGGATGGCTCTCCCTTATTTTAGGGCTTCTTTTTTCTGTATTGGTTCTCAGCTAGAGTTGGTCCTTCAAGCTGCGCCGTGGTGTCGCGGCGCTGGTGACAGCAAAAGCGCGGACGTTCCCCTTGGCGGGAGCGTCCTCATTGCTATTTGACCTCATTTGTT
>ENA-OVGB01002076-OVGB01002076.1-human-gut-metagenome-genome-assembly--contig:-NODE-2076-length-15452-cov-4.213808_pt1 | contig 15452 bp, 9 predicted proteins | sample MGYA00237767_ERZ505413 | MGnify/ENA primary metagenome ERZ505413 (study PRJEB26158, sample SAMN06016410) | human gut metagenome | biome: human gut; feature: ankylosing spondylitis patient; material...
CCTACAGGTTCGTAGCCTGTTGCTCTATCCAGCTGAGCTACGAGCGCGTCGTGAGGGTGTTCTTATAGAAAAGCGGGCAGCCTGTCAATGCTCTTGAGGAAAGAAAACGATTTTTTTTGAAGCGTCCCCGGAGCACGGTCACCGGGCATTATCCTGTGGGATCGCCCTGCCCTTGAGGGCTTGCTGAAAAAGCATTCCATCCAGTATGCAGATATCGACAGGATACTGGCAGAGCCCCGCCTGGCCTTCTAGTCAGGAGTCTTTCCATTTACCATTTATCCCGCCATGCCCTGAAAATAACATCGCCCCGCCTGAAACCATCAGACGGGGCGATTCTTTTGATAGGAAGCCCGGCTTATTGGGCAGCGGGCGTACCGCGCAGGCAGCGCAGCAGGGCATCGTAGCTGCCGATGCCGTTCAACCCAGTGGACATGGCCACACACTGGCGGAAAGCCGCCGTAGCTGCGGCCTCAGCGGCAGTACACTGCTGCATGACGTCAGCATTGCCCTGCGAGAGCTGGGTACAGTAGTTGGCCGTGTCGTAGCCCAGCAGGTTTGCCACAGGCGAGGCCGGAGCAGCCGCAGGAGCCGGGGCAGCAGCCACGGCAGACTGTCCACCTTCGGCAGGTGCAGCAGCGGTAGCGGCGGTGGCATCAGAGCCGGACAGAGCGCTGTTGAGCAGATAGCCGCCGGCAAGGCCAGCACCCACCCCCAGCAGGGCGCTGCCCATGCCGCTGCCCTGCGACTGAGGCGCGGCCATCGTCTGGCCATAGGGCATGCCCTGGGCCGTAGTGGGCTGGGTGACCGTAGCGGCCGGAGCCGTGGTCGTCGTCTTGGGAGCGGTCGCCGTAGCCGCTGCTGCCGGGGCAGCGGTCGTCTGTTGCGTGGCCGTCGGGGCAGGCTGGGTCACCGGTTTACTGACCGTACGCGGGCGCACACGGTTACGCTTGACCGCCGCATCCGAACAGTCCACAGAGATCATGGTGCCCGCCACCAGAAGGCCCAGCAGCACGGTAAAGACCTTTTTTATCATCAACATATCTCCTTTAGAAAGGGAATAATCACTGAAGGACAGTGCTTCGGTTACTCTTTTTATAATGTAGCCTATTCCCTTTCCGCAGGCAAGGCAGCTGGATACCAGAACATACATACAGTCAGGCCCGTCCCTTCTCTGCCGGATTCGCCGATCCTGTCATACGGCAGCCTGCGCCCTGCCCAACCGTCCGTGAGCTTTACCTTTCTGACAGGATATGGAGATCCGTCGTCTCTCCCTCTTTTATGTGCACACGGCCGAACAGGCTGGCCCACAGATATGCCGCTGCGGTCATGGACCAGGCAACAGCCAGCATGAGGACAGCACCAGCCAGGCAGGGGACTACAGCATACCAGAAGCCCAACTGCCGGATCTGCTCTCCGCCTGTGACGGCGATAAGGGCCGTGGCTCCTCCCGGCGGATGCAGGGTCCCGCTCAGCAGCATGACGGCGATGGCTGTGGGCACGCAAAGGCAGACAGCCCAGAAGGGCGGCAGCCATTGTGCGCAGGCCACACCGACCAGAGCAGAAAAAAAGTGCCCTCCCAGCAGATTGCGTGGACGGGACAACGGACTGTCCGGAGCTGCGAACAGCAGTACCGCCGAGGCACCAAAAGAACCTATCAACATGGGCACGCCGTAATCGCCTACGGCCAGTCTGTCCAAAGCCGCTACCAGTAACAGGCCGCAACAGCTCCCTATCCAGGCACGCCCTATCTTGAGAGCGCTCGCGCCCCTTCCTGCCAACCATGCTTGTCCGGGCATCCTGATCTCCTTGTCTGTGTTTGAAGGTCATCTTCTTGTTCTACAGGGAGATACCCGCATCACGCCCGGGATTCCGTGTGCGGGCGCACGAAGGCCATCTTTTCCCGGCACATGCAGGCGGGCCAGCTTCGCCTTTGCACAGATCCTGTTCAGGGCATACCTTTCCGTCCCTGTTGCCTTGGTCCGCAAGAAACTATCCGGCACAAAACAATGCTTGCTAACATAGCGTCTGTCCGTCCGTGCCTGCGACGCTGCTTTGTCCACATTTTGGTGTGAATTTAGAAAAATATAATTATATCAATATGATATATTTTAATTTCCAGTGACTGGGTGTTCAATCAATGTAGAGCATATCAATTTTCTACATTCTGGTAAAAAAATAAAAATATCTGCATATCTACTTGATTTATAAAGATTATCAACCTCAAATCCCGTTTGTGCCGCAAAGCGCATGTTCGTACATTCGGCACATTTCTACCATTTGGTAGAAATATACCTTTCCCAAGGATTCTTTTTCTTCTGCATTATGGTGCGCTTTCGTTAACTATAAATTTTTTATAAGTTATTTTAGTATATTACATAAACGAACCTTCCTCATATCTGCTTCTGGCACAGGGATTGCTTTGTCCTGTGACGTCTGCCGCTGCTCGCTGTCTGAGAAAACGGCAATCATGTTTTCCGCAGTGCACAGGCCCGATACCTGTCGCACCGCCAGACCACAGGAAGGTTTTCCATGAATCCTGCAGACACCGCGTTCATCATCCTTTGCGCCACGTTCGTCATGCTCATGACTCCGGCCCTGGCCTTGTTCTACGGCGGGCTCGTCCGGTCAAAAAACATCCTCTCCACGTGCATGCACAGCTATGCCGCGCTGGGGATGGTCTCCATCCTCTGGGCCCTGTTCGGTTACTCCCTTGCTTTCAGCGGCGATATCTCCGGCCTTATCGGCAACCTTGACCATGTGTTCCTCATAGGCGTGGGGGGCGAAGCCAACGGCCCCGCAACCAACCTGCCGCACAATGTCTTTATGGCGTTCCAGTGCATGTTCGCGGCCCTCACCGTGGCACTCATTTCCGGTGCCTACGCCGAACGCATCCGCTTCTCGGCCATGCTGGTCTTTTCCGCACTCTGGACGGTCTTTGTCTATTGCCCCATGGCGCACTGGGTCTGGGGCGGCGGCTGGATGGCCAAGCTGGGTGCCGTGGACTTTGCCGGTGGTGCCGTGGTGCACATGGCTTCCGCCGCCGCGGCCCTGGCCTGCGCCCATACGGTGGGCCCCCGTACTGACCTTGGCAAGACGCCCATGATCCCCAACAACCTGCCCATGACGCTCTTTGGCGGCGGCCTGCTCTGGTTCGGCTGGTTCGGCTTCAATGCCGGCAGCGCCCTGGCTGCCAACGCCCTTGCGGGCCACGCCCTGGTCACCACCCACCTGGCCACGGCCGCCGGCATCTTCGGCTGGATGCTCCTTGAATACCTGCGCTTCGGCAAGGCCACGACCCTGGGCGCTATCTCCGGTGCGCTGGCGGGCCTCGTCTCCATCACGCCCGCAGCCGGTTTCGTGGGAGCCATGCCCGCCCTGGTCATCGGCTTTGCCGGCGGCATGATCTGCTACGGCGGCATCCTGCTCAAGAACCGTCTGGGCTATGACGACGCCCTCGACGTGGTGGGCATCCACGGCGTGGGCGGAACCTGGGGGGCCTTTGCCACCGGCCTGTTCGCCTCCGCCAGCATCAACGGCGTCAACGGTCTGTTCTACGGCAACCCGTGGCAGCTCGTGGTCCAGGTCATCTCCATCGTCGCCACCTGGAGCTTCGTTTACCTGGTCAGCCGTATCCTGCTGAAGCTGACGGATTCCCTGGTGGGCCTGCGTGTGGATCCCGCCTCCGAGATCCGGGGCCTGGACCTCAGCCTGCACAACGAACGCGGCTACACCCTGTAACTGTCGAGACCTCTCCACCTGCTGTCAGGAATATCTGGAGCCCATCATGAAAAAGCTCGAAATCATCATCCGTCCGTCCAAGTTCGAAGAAGTGAAGCAGCAGCTGACCGCCATCGGCATCCACGGCATGAACTACAGCGAAGTGCGCGGCTTCGGTCGCCAGCACGGGCATACGGAAGTCTATCGCGGCACCACCTACGCCGTGGACTGCCTGCCCAAGATCAAGATCGAGATCGTGGTCCATGACGAAGCACTGGAAAAGGTGCTGCAGGCGATCGACATGGCCCGCACCGGCGAGATCGGCGACGGCAAGATCTTCATCTACGACGTGCTGGATGCCATCCGTATCCGTACCGGTGAGCGCGGCCCCGCCGCCCTGTAAGGATCCGCTGCCCAAAGTTTTCCGTTTTCCTCCCCATCAGGCCTGCCGAGAAAGGTCTCACCCCCTCCCCTTTCCGGCGGGCCTGAAAAAAGAGTTCCAAGGAGTCCCTCATGAATGCCCGTACCGACGCCATCCGGCAGATCGCCCAGAGCCATCCGGACCACCAGCCCCCCGCCACCGAGATCGACACCATCTTCGGTTGTGACGTCTTCTCCCTCGACATCCTGCAAAAGCGTCTGCCCAAGCCCGTGTTCCGCATGCTGAAGGCCACCATCGCCCGCGGTGAACGCCTTGACCCGGACATCGCGGATACCGTGGCCTGCGCCATGAAGGACTGGGCCATCAGCAAGGGCGCCACGCACTACACCCACTGGTTCCAGCCCATGACCGGCCTGACGGCCGAAAAGCACGACGCCTTCCTGACCCCCACCGGCGAAGGACGCGTCATCAACGAGTTCTCGGGCAAGATGCTCATCTGCGGCGAGCCGGATGCCTCCTCCTTCCCGTCCGGCGGCCTGCGCTCCACCTTCGAGGCCCGCGGCTACACGGCCTGGGATCCCACGGTCCCTGCCTTCATCATCGGCCGTACCCTGCATGTGCCCACCCTGTTCTACAGCTATTCGGGCGAGGCCCTGGACCGCAAGATCCCGCTCATGCGTTCCATTTCCGCCCTTTCCCGCCAGGCCCTGCGCATCCTGCGCCTGTTCGGCAACGATACGGCCACCTTCGTGCGCCCCAGCGTGGGACCGGAACAGGAATACTTCCTTGTCGACCGCCGTCTGGCCGCCCTGCGCCCCGACCTGCTGCTGGCGGGCCGCACGCTGATGGGCACCCCGCCCGCCAAGGGCCAGGAGATGGAAGACCACTACTTCGGCTCCATCCCGGCGCGCGTCATGGCCTTCATGCAGGATGTGGAGGACGCCCTGTTCCGCCTCGGCATCCCGGCCAAGACCCGGCATAACGAGGTGGCCCCCGGTCAGTTCGAGATCGCGCCCATCTACGAGGACGCCAATATCGCCACCGACCACAACATGCTCATCATGAACCTGCTGCACGAGATCGCGCCGCGGCATGACTTCATCTGCCTGCTCCACGAAAAGCCCTTTGCCGGCGTCAACGGCAGCGGCAAGCACAACAACTGGTCCATCAGCGATTCCGAGGGCAACAACCTGCTCGATCCCGGCAAGACCCCGCTGGACAATGCCCAGTTCCTCGTCTTCCTGGCCGCCGTGCTGCGGGCCGTGCACAAGCACAGCGCCGCCCTGCGTCTGGGCACGGTGGGTGCGGGCAACGATCACCGTCTGGGCGCCAACGAAGCCCCGCCGGCCATCATCTCCGTCTATCTGGGCGACATGCTGACCGACGTCATCGACACCATCATGAACGGTGTGACCCACAAGCCCGGCCGCACCAGCATGGAGATCGGCGTTTCCTCCCTGCCGCCCCTGCCCGTGGATCTTTCCGACCGCAACCGCACCAGCCCCTTTGCCTTCACCGGCAACAAGTTCGAATTCCGGGCCGTGGGTTCCTCCCAGTCCATCGCGCCGGTGAACATCGCCCTGAATACGGCCATGGCCTGCGCCCTGGACGACATCGCCACCGAGCTGGAAGCCACCGTGGGCTCCGGCACGAGCCTCAACGCCGCCCTGCAGGAGCTGCTGCCCCGTCTGTTCCGGGAACATCAGGCCGTGGTCTTCAACGGCAACGGGTATTCGGACGAATGGCCCGTGGAGGCGGCCCGTCGCGGCCTGCCCAACCTGGCCACCACCGTGGATGCCCTGGAACGCTACAACACGCCTGAAGTCATGGACGTGTTCCTGCGCCAGAACGTGCTTTCCGAACGCGAGATGCTGGCCCGGCAGGAGATCCTGCTGGACACCTACGCCAAGACCATCGCCATCGAAGCCTCGCTCATGCTGGACATGTCCCGCACGCAGATCCTGCCCGTCGCCCTGCAGGAGCAGGCCGCTGCTGCCGATCTGGTGCTCAAGACCCGGGCCGTCAGCACCGAGGCCGCCATGGAAGAAGAGCGCTTCACCTGCCTGCGCGGCCATACCGTGGGCCTGAACGCTGCCCTTTCCGCCCTGGAACAGCAGCTCGCCGCGCTGCGTGCCGCTGCGGACGCCCACACGGCCGCCCGTATCGCCCGTGACGGCGTGGTCCCTGCCATGCAGGCCTGCCGCGAACACTGCGACGCCCTTGAGCGCATGCTCAATGCCGCCGCCTGGCCGCTGCCCTCCTATGCGGAGATGCTCTGGCTGCACTGATCCCCGAACTGGTCTCTTTGTCTCCCCGGGCCGGGCATGACCATCCCCGCCCGGGGACGTTTTCCCTCCACTCCCCCAGCCTTCCCAGGAGTGACATATGAACGGTCTTTTCGATCCCCGCCGGGAGCATGATGCCTGCGGTGTGGGTTTTGTTGCCTATCTGGACGGCCAGAGCCGTCATGACGTGATGCACATGGCCCTGGGTGCCATGACCCGCATGGCCCATCGTGGCGGCGGTGACGGTAAGAACGGTGACGGCGCCGGCATCCTCTTCCCTCTGCCGCGCGATTTCTTCCTGCGCCAGTGGCCCGCGTTGTCGGTCTGCGCCGCCCCCTGGGCCGTGGCCCAGCTTTTCCTGCCTCAGGATACGGCGCTGCGGGCGCTGTGCCTGCAGCGCTTCCGCGAGATCTTCACGGCCTGCGGCCTGCGCGTGGAAGACGAGCGTGACGTCCCTGTGCGCGAAGACGTGCTGGCTCCCGCTGCCCGTCAGACCATGCCCGGCTTTTTGCAGCTGCTCGTCCTGCCGGATACCAGCTCCCCCGAAGCCGCCGAGCTCCATGATCCCGAAGCCCTTGAACGCCGCCTGTTCCTTGCCCGGCACATGGCCGAGAACCTGATCTGGAAGGAGCTGCGCCGGCAGGGACAGGACACCCGCCTGTTCTATGTGGCCAGCTGCTCCTGCCGGAGCATCGTCTACAAGGGCATGCTCCCCGGCTCCCGGCTGGGCGAGTTCTATACCGATCTGACGGACGAGGACTGCGCCGCGCCTTTTGCCGTGTTCCACGAACGTTTTTCCACCAACACCCTGCCTTCGTGGCCCCTGGCCCAGCCCTTCCGTCTGGCCGCCCATAACGGCGAGATCAACACCCTGCGCGGCAACGCGGCCCACATGGGCGTGCGCGAGGCCGTGCTCGCCTCGCCCCTGCTGGGGGCACATCTGAAGGACGCCCTGCCGGTCATCAATCCCGATACCTCGGATTCCGGGACCCTGGACAACGTGCTGGAGCTGCTGGTCCGCGCGGGCTACACCCTGCCCCACGCCCTGATGATGATGGTCCCCGAACCCTTCGGGCCCACCTTCGTCATGGGCGACAACAAGCGAGCCTTCTACGAATATCACTCGTCCCTCATGGAACCCTGGGACGGCCCCACCTGCCTCGTCTTCACCGACGGCTGGCGGCGCGTGGGCGCCATGCTCGACCGCAACGGCCTGCGCCCCTGCCGCTGGAGCGTCTCCCGGGACGGCCTGATGGTGCTCGGCTCGGAAAGCGGCCTTGTGGACGTGCCTGAAGAGGACATCATCCAGCGCGGCCAGCTCCAGCCCCGGCGCATGATCCTGGCGGACGTGGAACACCACCGCATCGCGCCTGATGCGGAGATCAAGGGGCAGGTCATCCGCTCCCAGCCCTGGCGCCGCTGGCTCCAGAAGCACGCCGTGCGCCTTGAGACCCTGAACGGCATGGGCGAAGAAAGCGATCCCGCGCACGCCCTGCCGCCGCTGGACCGCCGTCTGCGTCAGGCCGGTTGCGACAGCACATGGCAGCGCCAGGTCCTCGTGCCCATGGCCGAGAACGCCCAGGAGCCCGTCTGCTCCATGGGGACGGACAAGCCCCTGCCCTGCCTCAGCGACGAGCCGCAATCCCTGTTCCGCTGGTTCAAGCAGCGTTTTGCCCAGGTGACCAACCCGCCCATCGACCCCTACCGGGAACAGCTGTCCATGTCGCTCATGGGCCATGCCGGACGTGCGGGCAACATCCTGGAACCGGGCCCCGAAAGCTGCGCTGTCCTGCGCCTGCCCCATCCCTTCCTCACCACGGACGACATGCGCCGGATCCGGGCCTCGCGGCGTCCCGCCGTCCGGGCCGCCACCCTTGACGCCACTTTCCCGGCTCACGGCGACGGAGAAGCTCTGCGCGCGGCCCTCGATCGCCTGTTCGCGGACGCCGAGGCTGCCATCGCCCAAGGGGCCACCATCCTGGTGGTGAGCGATACGGCCATGACGGCGGACAAGGCGCCCATCCCCGCCCTGCTGGCCTGCGCGGGCCTGCACCATCATCTCATCCGTGCCGGGCTTCGCCATGCCTGCGGCATCATCGCGGAAAGCGGCGAAGCCTGCGAGGTCATCCACATGGCGCAGCTCATCGGCTACGGCGTCAATGCCGTCTGCCCGCACGCGGCCCTGGATGCCGTCCGCCGCATGGCCCGGGAAGGCCGCCTGACTACGGACGCCGGGCCTCTTGACGAAGAAGACGCGCAGGAACGCTATATCAACGCCCTGAAGAAGGGCCTGCTCAAGGCCTTTGCCCGTCTGGGTATCTCCACCCTGCGATCTTTCCGCGGCTCGCAGCCCTTCGAGGCCCTGGGGCTGTCACAGGATGTCATCGACCGTTATTTCACGGGCACGCCCTGCTCCATCAGCGGCATCGGTCTGGAGACCCTGGCCCGCGATGCCGCCCTGCGTCACGCGCAGGCCTGGGACGATGCCGATACCACCGCTGCCGCCCCTGCGGCGCGTCTCTGGAGCCCCCGTACCGTGCGCGCCCTGCATACGGCCGTCAATGAAGACACGGACGGACAGGCTCCCTCCCCGGCCTGGCAGACCTTCTCCAGCCTTTGCAACGAACAGGAAGCCCAGGGCTTCACGCTGCGCTCCCTGCTGGAGATCGCACCCGACCCGGCCCGCGCCCCCGTCCCTCTGGACGAGGTGGAACCGGAAGAGGCCATCCTGCGGCACTTCGTCGGTGCGGCCATCTCCTATGGCGCCATCAGTGACGAAGCCCACCGCACCCTGGCCGAAGGCTGCAATGCCTGCGGCGTGCCCTCCAACTGCGGTGAAGGCGGCGAGGATCCGGCCCGCAACACGCCCCGGACGGACACGGACGGCCGTCGTCATGACGCGCGCTCCCGCATCCGCCAGATCGCTTCGGGCCGCTTTGGCGTCACGGCGGAATATCTTGCCCATGCGGAAGAGATCCAGATCAAGGCGGCCCAAGGTGCCAAGCCCGGTGAAGGCGGCCAGTTGCCCGCCTACAAGGTCACGGTGGACATCGCCCGCGTCCGCGCCACCATGCCCGGGGTCTCCCTGGTCTCCCCGCCGCCGCATCACGACATCTATTCCATCGAGGATCTGGCGCAGCTCATCTACGACCTCCGTCACCTCAATCCTTCGGCCCGCATCTCCGTCAAGCTGGTGGCCGAAAGCGGTGTCGGGACCATCGCGGTGGGTGTGGCCAAGGCCGGTGCGGACTGCGTGGTCATCTCCGGCCATGACGGCGGCACCGGTGCCAGCCCCCATTCCGCCATCCACTATGTGGGCCTGCCGTGGGAATCCGGTCTGGCCGAGGCGCATCAGGCGCTGGTGACCTGCGGCATGCGCCGGCGGGTGTCCCTCCAGACCGACGGTCTGCTGCGCACCGGGCGCGACGTGCTCGTGGCTGCCCTGCTGGGCGCCGAGGAATTCGCCTTCGGGACGGCGCTGATGGTCAGCATGGGCTGCGTCATGTGCCGCAACTGCATGAAGGGCCGCTGCCCGGCGGGCATCGCCACCCAGGATGAAAAGCTGCGTGCCCGCTTCAAGGGCCGCCCCGAACATGTGGAACGTTTCCTGCGCCTGCTGGCCGGGGACGTGCGCCGTGAACTGGCCGCCTTGGGCTTCCGCTCCCTGAACGAAGCCGTCGGCCATGCCGATCTGCTGGCACAGCGTACGGACATCACGGGCCGGGCGGCCTCCCTCGACCTTTCGCGCCTGCTCTGGACGCCTGACGCGGCCTGCGAACACCATGCCGGGGGCTTCCCCCGTGTCTGTGAACCCACGGCCCTGGAACAGGACCTCGATCAGGCCGCCGAACCCGTGCTGGCGGGACAGTGCGACCATCTGCGCATCGAGCGGACCATCCGCAATGTGGACCGTGCCGTGGGCGCGCGCCTTTCCGGCAGCATCGTCCTGCGTCACGGGGCCGCCGGTCTGCCCCTGGACAGCCTGCACCTCCACTTCCACGGTCAGGCCGGGCAAAGCCTCGGGGCCTTCCTGGCCCCCGGCGTGACCCTTGAGGTGGAAGGCAGCGTCAATGACTACGCGGGCAAGGGCCTTGCCGGCGGCACCATCGTGGTCCACCCCGATGCCGGGGCCCGCTTCGTGGCGGCGGAACAGGCCGTGGCCGGCAACGTGGCCCTGTACGGCGCCACCGCCGGGGAGGCCTACTTCTGCGGCCAGGCCGGGGAACGTTTTGCCGTGCGCAACTCCGGTGCCTGCGCCGTGGTGGAAGGTGTGGGCGACCACGGCTGCGAATACATGACCGGCGGTACCGTCGTCGTCCTGGGACGCACCGGCTACAACTTCGCCGCAGGCATGAGCGGCGGTACGGCCTTCGTCTACGATCTGGACGAGCATTTCCAGAACCGCTGCAACATCGAAAGCGTGGATCTGGAATCCGTCTGGCAGGAAGAGGATCAGACCCTGCTGCGCCGCCTGGTGGAACGGCACGCGGCCTGCACCGGCAGCGCCAAAGCCGCGTCCCTGCTGGCCAACTGGGATGCCGCCCTGCCGCTCTTCGTCAAGGTCATGCCGCTGGATTACAAGAACGTGCTCCGCCGTCAGGCGGAAGCCGCCCACGATGCGGAGACCGCCTCCGCCACCGAAGAAGTGTTCCATGCACGAGGAGAGAACGACCATGCGTAAGATCGCCTTCACCAAGATGGAAGGCTGCGGCAACGATTACGTCTATCTTGACGGATTTTCGGAAGATCTGCGGCTCGCGGAAGGGGACATCCCCTCGCTGGCCCGTGCCGTCAGCGACAGGCATTACGGCGTGGGCTCCGACGGGCTGGTGCTCATCCTGCCGCCCACCTCACCGGACAGTGCCGACCTGCGCATGCGCATGTTCAATGCCGACGGCAGTGAAGCCGAGATGTGCGGCAACGCTTCCCGCTGCGTGGGACGCTTTGCCTGGGAGCATGCCCTGACCGACAGGCCCGTCATCCGCCTGGAGACCCTGGCCGGGGTCAAGCTCCTGCAGCGGGTGGACGATGCCGGGGGCTGCCCCTCCCGTGTCTGTGTGGACATGGGCACGCCGGAACTGGCCCGGCAGCGCATCCCCGTCCGCCCCGACACGACATCGGATCCCGAAAGCCCGTGCATCGGCCAGCCCATCCGGGTGCTGGATCGTGAATGGGCCGTGACCTGCGTGTCCATGGGCAATCCTCATGCCGTGGTCTTCGTGGACGATGTGGACAGTCTGGATCTGCCTGTGGTGGGCCCGGCCTTCGAACACCACCCCTGGTTCCCCAGCCGCACCAATACCGAATTCGTGCAGCTCATGGACGCGGGACATGTACGCATGCGCGTCTGGGAACGGGGTGCCGGAGAGACCCTGGCCTGCGGTACCGGCGCCTGTGCCGTGGCCGTGGCCTGCCATCTGACCGGACGTACGGGAAGGGAAGTGGCGGTGCAGTTGCGCGGCGGCACGCTGGACATCCGCTGGGATGAACGGACGGGACACGTCCTGATGACCGGCCCGGCCCGCACCGTTTTTTCTGGAGAATACAGCCCTGCCCAGGGACAGGAGGACTAGCCATGATCCGCAGCAACGAACATTACGCCGGACTGCCCGGTGCCTATCTTTTCGCCACGGTGGCCGCCAGGGTCCGCGCGCACCGGGAACAGCATCCCGCCCTGCCCGTCATCAGCCTGGGTATCGGCGACGTGACCCGCCCCCTGCCGCCCGCCGTCATCACGGCCCTGCATTCGGCAGTGGACGAGATGGCCTCGTCCGCCTCCTTCAAGGGGTACGGCCCGGAACAGGGCTATGATTTCCTGCGCGAGGCCATCGCCGCGCATGACTACCGGGCCCACGGTGTGCAGATGGACGCCGCGGACATCTTCATCAGCGACGGCTCCAAGTGCGACGTGGCCAACATCCAGGAACTGTTCTCCCTGTCCTGCCGCGTGGCGGTCACCGACCCCGTCTATCCCGTCTATGTGGATTCCAATGCCATGGCAGGCCGCGCGGGCCGGTGGACGGGCGAGCGCTGGAGCGACCTCATCTACCTGCCCTGCACGGAAGCCAACGGCTTCGTGCCGGACTTTCCCGACGCGGTGCCCGACATCATCTATCTTTGCTATCCCAACAATCCCACGGGCACGGTGCTGCACAGGGATGCTCTGGCTGCCTGGGTGGACTATGCCCGCCGCCACGGGGCCCTCATCATCTATGATGCGGCCTATGAAGCCTTCATCAAGGATACGGACAGTGAGGTGCCGCACAGCATCTTCGAGATCCCCGGCGCCGAAGAAGTGGCCGTGGAGTGCCGCTCCTTCTCCAAGACGGCGGGATTCACGGGCCTGCGCTGCGCCTTCACCACCATCCCGGCCGCGGTGACCATCCCCGGCCCGGACGGTTCCCGCGTCCGTCTGCAGGACATGTGGAAGCGCCGCCAGAGCACCAAGTACAACGGCTGTCCCTACATCGTGCAGCGTGCCGCCGAGGCCGTCTACAGCCCAGAGGGGCAGGAACAGGTCCGCGCCACCATCGCGGCCTACATGGCCAATGCGGCCCGTATCCGTTCCGGCATCGAGGGCATGGGCCTTTCCTGCTACGGCGGCATCCATGCCCCCTATATCTGGGTGAAGACGCCTGACGGCATGGGGTCCTGGGAGTTCTTCGACCTTCTGCTTTCCCGCACTTCCCTGGTCTGCACCCCCGGTGCCGGCTTTGGGCCCAGCGGCGAAGGCTATGTACGCTTCACCGCTTTCGGCAGTGAGGAGGATACCACCGAGGCCCTGGAACGTTTGCAGGGACTGAGCTTGTAAAGCTCATTTGGGGATGGCCCTTGCCAGCAAAGCGGCAGGGCCCATCCGCCACACTTTTGTCTTCTTTTGGAAGGACAGACACTCTTTTCCCCAAGGGCATACCGGAGCGCGGGGAAGGCACGAAGCGCTCCCTTATGCATAAGGCCCGCCAGAGCATGACTCCGGCGGGCCTTTTTCGTGCTGTAACAGACAAAGAGCGGATGCTGCAGCCATCAAACATGGATGGGAACAGCCTCCGCCCTTCCCAAGCAAATCCTTGCATCAGTGCTGGCGGAAATCCTTGTAGCTGATGCCATGTTTCTTCATACGCAGGGCCATGACGCGCTCCGTGAGCCCCAGGGCCTGGGCCGCATGCCCCATGTGCCCCTTGTGCCGGGCAAGGGCATCGGTGATGCAGGCGCGCTCCAGCTCGTCGAGACGATCCTGCAAGGTGCCGGAAGCCGTATAGGGCTCCACAGGTCCCTTGTGCGCCTCCGGGCCGAACGGGCAATGCGTACTGTGCAGTTCACGCGGCAGATGCTGGGGCAGGATCAGACCATCCTGACCGACCAGGAGCACGGCCCGCTCCATGACGTTCTCCAGCTCACGGATATTGCCGGGCCAAGAATAACGTTGCAGCATGTCCATGACGGCCAGCGAGATGCGGATGCCTGAGCGTCCGTTGGCCGCAGCGTACTTGTCCACGAAATAGGCCGCCAGCGGCTGGATGTCGTTCTGCCGTTCGCGCAGGGGCGGCATGTGGATGGGGAACACATTCAGACGGTAATAGAGGTCGCGGCGGAACGTGCCCTCCTCCACCATGCGGGCCAGATCCCTGTTGGTGGCCGTGATGATGCGCACGTCCACGGACAGGCTCTCCGTACCGCCCAGACGCTCGAAACAGCGCTCCTGCAGGACACGCAGCAGCTTGGCCTGCGTCAGCAGGGAAAGTTCCCCCACTTCATCAAGAAAGAGCGTCCCGCCATCCGCCAGCTCGAAGCGTCCCTTGCGTATGCCCGAAGCACCGGTAAAAGCTCCCTTCTCATGGCCGAACAGTTCGCTTTCGATGAGGTTTTCCGGCAAGGCCGCGCAGTTCAGCGAGATGAACGGCCCCTTGCTCCGCTTGCCGGCGGAATGGATGGCATGGGCGGCCAGCTCCTTGCCTGTGCCGCTCTCGCCGTACAGCAGCACCGTCGTCGTGGAAGGCGCCACCTGCGAGATCTGCTCATAGACAAGGCGCATGGCATCGGAATTGCCGACAAAACCGTGCGGGCGCAGCGGCGCGGACAGAGCGTTGCGCAGGCGCATGTTCTCTTCGATGGCCGCGACGCGCTCGTCCATGACGTTCTGCCGCGCCCTGGCCGCATGGGCGATCATGGACGCGATGATGGTCAGGATGCGCTCGTCTTCTTCCAGCGTCACGGCATCCGCAAAAACACGGTCCACGGAAAGGGCGCCCAGGACCTCGTCCTCGAACTTGATGGGCACACAGATGAAGGCGATGGTATCCTTTTGCAGGTCACGGGAACGGGTACGGTTCAAAAAGATGGGGCTGGCCGAAACATTGGAAACGACCATGGGCTGGCCGCTCTGGATGACGCGCCCCGTGACGCCCTCGCCCAGCGCATAATGGCCCCGCCGCTGCTCGGCGGGATTCAGGCCGTGGGCCACCTCGATGCGGATCTCGCCGGTATGGGGAGACACGAGGGTGATCATGCCCCGCATCATGTGCAGGTGCTGCGCCATCAGAGAGAGCGTCGCCTCCAGGCTGTGGCTGATGTCGCGGGAATGGTCGATGACCTGGGAAAGGTCGAACAGCAGCCGCAGCTCGCTGACCGTTTCACGTACGCGCTGCCGATGCGACGGCAGCACAGGAGATGTGGAGGGAGCCGCCCCTTTCTGATCAGGGGCGGAAGGATCCGTCGATGGCGTCTCTTGGTGTCGTTTCATGCGCAGGGCTCCCCTTTCCGGCTGCCTGCGGACATCCCGGCACGCCTCCAGCTTTTGGAGATCGGCCATCTCTCCTTTCCCGGCATCCGGCACCGGAAGCGGCACGCAAAACAGGATACCCAAGGGGCCTGCGCTCCATGTCATGGAAGAGGACACACCGGAGCCATGCGGGAAAGATGTCCGTACCGGGAATGATGCGGCAGTACGGGCAGAACCCCGAAAGATACCGGCCCGTGGCATCCCGGGGCCCTGAAACAAGGCATTGAAAATACAAAAAAAGCGGCCGGCCATAACAGCCAACCGCTTATTTTTGTGATGGTGCGCCCGA
>ENA-OVGB01002083-OVGB01002083.1-human-gut-metagenome-genome-assembly--contig:-NODE-2083-length-15389-cov-3.189774_pt1 | contig 15389 bp, 13 predicted proteins | sample MGYA00237767_ERZ505413 | MGnify/ENA primary metagenome ERZ505413 (study PRJEB26158, sample SAMN06016410) | human gut metagenome | biome: human gut; feature: ankylosing spondylitis patient; material...
ATGCTTCTGCTGCTGCCTGAGCACCCTGGTCATTGTTAGCTACGATCTGAGATACGCAAAGACCTTCTTTGTTGATCTCACGGTCAACCATGAATGTAGGGATTCCAGCATCATAAGCTTTCTGAACTGCTTCGATAGAAGCATCTGCTCCGGCGTTATCACAAACGATTGCGGATGCGCCTTCGGAAATAGCTGTATCGAATAATTCGGACTGTTTTGTAGCATCATCATCATGAGATACACATTTAACTTTGTATCCTAACTTCTCGCCTTCTTCTTTACATGCTGTCTGAACAGTACCGAAGTAAGGATTAGAAGTAGATGGTGTGATACAGTAGATCAGCTTGTTAGCTGCGTTAGTGTTAAGAACTTTTGCAGGAGCTGCTGCTTCTGTTGTAGCCTCTGCTGCTGCCTTATCTGATCCACTATCTTTTGTACTACTATTGCTGCTTCCACATCCAGCCATTGTAGCTACCATTGCTGCTGCAACGAAGCCAGCTAAAACTTTCTTAAACATTCTCATTTTTCATTTCCTCCTCATTTTGAAAAATATATGCTAGATAACACAGAAGCTGTTAGCCCTTCTGCGCAAATCTCAAGGATGTTTTGCGATAATACAAGTGTACTCCAATTTCTTTGTGAAATCAATACTATTTTATTAAAAAGTCTTGTATTTTTTTGTTTACTTTGCTATGAATTTAACATAGTATTGGGAATTCCCCTATACTATTTTGTTAATACGAGTCCAACACTCTCTTTCCAGCCTGTATATTTTGTGCATCTTGTCTCCGCATCCATCTCAGGGGTAAATCTGGTGCGGTTAAGACTTTCAAATAATGCAGTCTGTTCGTAAATTCCCATAGCGATTCCAGCGGCATATGCCGGGCCCATAGCAGATAATTCCTCTGCATCTGGTACCTGTACCGGAATATCTAAAATATCACTCTGGAACTGCATAAGATAACCATTCTTAGTTGGGCCGCCATCTACGCGAAGCTCATCAACCTTGATGCCAGAATCTTCTGCCATTGCATTAACTACATCGCTGATCTGATAAACGATACAGTCAAGTGCTGCTCTTACCAGCTCTGCCTTACCTGTTGTGCGGGTGATTCCGCTGACAACAGCTTTCGCTTTACTGTCCCAGTAAGGGGCGCCGAGACCTGTAAATGCTGGTACAAGATAGGTAGTATCTCCCGGATTGGCACTCTTAGCCAGTTCTTCTGTTTCCTTTGCGGAGGCAATCAGTCCGAGGTCTTTTTGCAGCCATGTGATAACTGCTCCGGTGTAATTAATATTTCCTTCAAGAACATAATTCACTTTACCGGAAAGAGACCATGCAAGGGAAGTAACAACTCCCTTGTCACTGAAAATAGGCTTCTCACCAACGTTCATCATAATAGAAGAACCTGTTCCATAAGTTGCTTTAATCATTCCTGGATTCACACATCCCTGTCCATATAAGGCTCCGTGGGAATCTCCCATCACACCATGAATCGGAATGGCTTCCTCAAGATATCCATCAAAATCTGTATAGCCATATAAGGCATTGGAATCACAGATTTCTGCTAACATTTCTTTTTTAATTCCAAATAAGGAAATTAATTCTTCATCCCAGTCAAGGGCAGACACATTAAACATCTGTGTCCGGGAGGCGTTTGAATAGTCTGTTTTAAACGCATGGTCTTTTGTAAGCTGGTATACGAGGTAACTGTCCATCGTTCCTACTGCAAGTTCTCCCTTATCTGCTGCCTCTTTTGCTTCTGGTACGTTCTGAAGTACCCATGCGATCTTTGCTGCAGAATAATATGGAGACAGCGGAATTCCGGAATGTTCCTGTACCATCTGTGCGTAACCGTCCTCTGCAATCTTGTTACAGATTGCTTCACCACGGGCACACTGCCATACAATTGCGTTGTAAACCGGTCTGCCAGTATTTTTGTTCCAGCATACTGCGGTCTCACGCTGATTACTGATACCCAGGGTAAGAATCTCTTCTTTATCAATGCCCGCCTTCTCCACAACATTCTTTACGACCTGGATAACATTTTTCATAATCTGATCCGGGTTATGTTCTACCCAGCCCTTTTCGTTGATAATCTGATCATGTGCAAGGTCGGTTCGGGCAATAATCTTACCTGAACCGTCAAAAATGATACCTTTTGTTCCCTGCGTACTCTGATCAATACCCAATACGTATTTCTTCATAATTATGCTAAAGCCTCTTTTGCTTTTGCTGCAATGCCTTCGCCGTTCATTCCGTAGTAATCAAATACTGCTTTGGAATTACCAGTGATTACTGGTGCATCTGGCAGTGCTACGTTAACTACTTTCTTAGGGCAGTTTGCGCCAACAACCTGTGCTACCATGGAGCCAAGTCCGCCAAATGGAGCATGTTCTTCTGCTGTTACAACTGCTTTGGCGTTTGTAGCTGCCTTGATGATTGCTTCTGTATCTAAAGGTTTTACGCAGTACATATCAAGAACTGTTGCGCTGATTCCCTCTTTCTCAAGGATTTCCGCTGCTTCTACGCAAGGTCTTACCATCTCGCCGCAGCCAATTAATACAACGTCTGTACCTTCTTTAATCACAGTAGCTTTGTCCATCTCAAATGGGCAGTTGTCTTCAGAGTAAATATCTTCTACCGGGTTACGTCCTGTACGGATGTAAGCTGGTTTTTCATCTTTTAATAACGCTTCGATGAGGTGTTTTGTCTGAAATCTGTCACTTGGCAGATACACTCTCATGTTAGGAATTGCGCTCATTGCTGCAATGTCCTGTGCGGAATGATGGCTCATTCCAAGTTCACCGTAGCTGATACCACCACTGATACCAACTAACTTAACGTTTGTGTTAGAGTAAGCAACGTCAACTTTTGCCTGCTCGTAACTTCTTGTAGAAATGAAACTTGCCGGAGAGAAGCAGAAAGGCTTCTTGCCGCATTTTGCCATACCAGCAGAAATACTTACTAAGTTCTGCTCTGCAATACCGATTTCTACACTATTTTCAGGATAAGCATTGAAAAATGGTGTCATGGATGCTGAACCACGAGAGTCACTACATAAAGCAACAATGCTCTTATCCTCTTTTACCTGTTCCATTAATGTCTCACAGATTACCTGACGGTTTGCAATCTTATTCATTTGCTGCGTCCCTCCTCTTTAAAAGTTCAGCGGAAATTGTCTCGTACATTTCCTGTGTAGGTACTTTGTGGTGCCAGTCAGCTTTGTTTTCCATGATCTCGCCACCGCCGTAACCTTTAATTGTATCTGCGATAATTACCGTTGGTTTTCCTTTGCAGGTCTTTGCTTCTTCAAATGCTTCATTTAAAGATTCGATGTTGTTACCCTGTGCATGAATGGAATTCCATCCAAATGCGCGGAAACGTGCATCTAAGTCATCATCAGCCATAACATCTTCTGTGTTACCGGAAATCTGAAGACGGTCAACTACTGCACAAAGGTTGTCTAATTTGTAATGTCCGGCTGCCATAGCACCTTCCCATACAGAACCTTCTGCCAGCTCGCCGTCACCCATAACTGTGTAAACACGGCCTGTCTTTCCATCCATCTTATTTGCAAGTGCCATACCAACACAAACTGGAAGTCCATGTCCAAGAGAACCGGAGTTCATCTCGATTCCTGGAAGTTTGTTATTTGGATGTCCGATGTATGGAGAACCAAATTTGGAGAAGTTCTTAATTACATCTTCGATATCTAGGAAGCCTTTTGCTGCAAGAACAGCATAGTATGCTTCTACAGAATGTCCTTTACTCATAACGAATAAATCCCTGTCAGGATCGTCAAGATTATCAGGACTAATATTCATCTGTTTAAAGTACAGAGTAATGAGGATATCCATTACACTGAAGTCTCCACCGATATGACCGGCTCTTCCTTCCATGATCATATCAAGGACATTTTGTCTGCATTCAAAGGATAATGCTTCTAAATTCACTTTTATGCCTCCTATATAAATGTAAATAAATGCGATAACTATTCAGAGTTCATCTTTTATGCTCTTTTGCAAATAAGTTTGCTTCGCTATATATTTTTTATATATTTTTCATAAAAAACCTGTTTGGGCAATTCCATTTTGCTTTTTGTATGGAATTGCCAGAGCTATTCATTCGACAATCTCATCATGCGGTTCTCCGTATAGAAGAAAAACCTATTAGGTCATAGGCAATGTAGCATAACCGCACTTTGAGAAAAGAGGCTTCAAGGCACTTTTCATTTTTTGAATTTGTTGTGTACCTTCAAATGAAAAAAACAAGGAGAGGCTTCCAAGGAAACCTCTCCTTAACTGGTATTAAGGGCTATGTCAGAATTTTTCCGGCAGAATATTACCCGCCGTTTGACATGCGAATTACGTGAATGTTTTTAGTGATCTTCTTTCGCAGCCGGCTTTTTCATTTCTTCCGGGCGAGTAGGCTGAAACATACCCCACTGCGAATCCGGCGGCCAGCCATAGCGTTCACGATGAACAACTGCCTGTGCCATTTCATGGGCAAGATGCTGTGTAAAGGTTTCTTTTGATGCCATAATTATTACCCCTTTCGTCCTTATATTTAAAATTTTTATCAATAGAATGCATTATTGCATTCCAAAGCCGAGCTTAGAAATCAATAGTGTGACCGCAACAGCCAAAATCGCAGAAGTCACTCTATATGCTATCGGTTCTCTAAAAAATAGCAATAGGCACGCCGAAAGCATAACGATTGCTAATCTTAATTTCACTTCTTTGCGTACTGCAACAAGTTCTTCCGCGTTCAAATGAAGTGCAGCATTATTTGCTGGTGCTAATCTTAAAATTAAGATAGAAGCAGCAGCGAGACAAATTAGATTTGATACAGGATGCAATCTCTTTGCAAACTCTAGTGACACGATCATTGTAAATGTTGAACCTAAAAGGCATCCTGCTGGCGTTTTAGCATGGTATCCGCCTGTCCGCATACGAATGAAGCGGAAGACCAGCAGAAAAAGGAAAGTGCTCCTCCATCCGTCAAAAAATGCACCTACTGGAAGCAGAAGAAGAAATGTAACCATTCCCATTAGGCGGCGCATCAAACCATATTGCAGCCAAGCAATCTGGTCTGGTTCGATATAGTGCTTTTGTAAACAAAAAGCCGCTATCCTTGCCGCCAATGCTTCCATTTACGTCAACTCCTTACGCTGTTCATTTTATCAGCAGAAAATAATTCCCGCCACAAAAATGTCACAAACGCAAAAAATATGACATAAACGCAAAATTTGAAAGATGGAGAAGCACTCAGTACAAAATCTCAGCAATCAGCCGAGTGATCAATTCCGTTTCCTCGGTTGTTGGTTTCGGAGCATTTTTGTGTCCTTGAGATCTTCTTTTCTTGGTTCGAATGTACGCTGTCAAGTCCATAAGCAATTGCACTTGCTCTGGGCTTAATTCCTTAAGCGATAGGACATTACATTTCTCACCGCTTGTCAAATAATCCAACGAAACATTTAGAACGTCTGCCAGTGCAGCTGCCTCCGTCAGTCGCGGAACGGCAAGATCACTTTCGTATTTCCCCAGCACTGAATCTGAAAGTCGCAGGTTCGGATCAAACCCTTTTGCACGTTCAACCACCATCTGCTGCGTAAGATTTTTGTCTTTTCGCAGTTTTAACAGGCGTGGCCCAAAATCATACAACATAAGCGTTTTACCCTCCTTGCACAATATAAATATTTTACAATTCGGCGCCGTTTTAATTATGGAATCCGCTTGATTAAATTCCACAAACGTGGTATATAAAAAGAAATCTATTGACAAAACCCGGAGGATTCGTTATTTTGAAAACATACCCCAAACAAAAGATTGGCAGTCGAGCCTATATAGGAGAGAGTATGGTCAAGATTCTTATTTGTGACGATGATCAAACATTCGCACAGTCAATGTTCAAAAGGATCCTATCATTGCCGGCCTATTCCAGCAAATCCATGAAATTGAGCTGCTTAACTGATATTGCTGAAATGAGTGCTAACACTATCACGCAATATGACATTCTATTTCTCGATATCGACCTCGGTAAAGAAAGCGGGATTGATCTTGCAAGAAAGATGCGCAAGATGAATCCGGAAGCTGTATTGATTTTCGTAACAAATTTCAGCGAATATGCCCCTGAAGGGTATGAAGTGGATGCCTTTCGCTATCTTGCCAAATCCGAGTTGGAAAAGAAGCTGCCTACATATTTTGAAGATGCACTGGCAATGTGCCGCACCCGGCAGCGAAAAGTAGAGATTCTCTGTGAGGGTGAGAGTGTGCCTATTCCGGTCCAATCTCTTGCATGGATAGAAAGTCAGGGACGCGAGCAGTATCTCCATTTGGTAGGCGGATGCCGTGAGCAGCTAATTACCCGATTAACTATGGCACAGCTTGAGGATTTGCTTGTTCCTCATGGGTTTTTACGTATCCACAAAAGTTATCTTGTAAATATGGCGTATTTACAGTCTTTTCAAAGCACAAGTGCAGTTCTGACAGTCGGTCAAACGCTTCCTGTGGGGGCTCGTAGTTATCGCGACAATAAGCAAAAATTTGTAAGATGGCAGGCGCAGCAACTATGGTAGTAGTCTGGGGTAATATTCTTAGCCTTATTGGCAACGCTTTTGCGCAGGCCGTTGAAATTCTTGTATTCGATGCATTCTTCACTCGCAACGAGAATACAAAAAATCGCTGGCTTTATATTTTATTATGGTGGGGCATTTCCACATTTTCAGCTATCGCGATTGGTACGAAATTCGGCTATACGTTCAAGATGCTTCAGGAAATTGCGTTCCTGTACATATTCTGTGTTTTCCTATACCAAAGCCGATGGGACCGAAGATTCTTCATCGTTGTAACCATTTATGCTGTTTTATTCTCCTACAGTCACTGGTTTGAGTCCTTTTGCCTATATGCTGGAAATTTGGACTACGAAGAATATATATGGAATGTTCCTCTATACTCCGTGCTATTCTTCGTTCGCGGGTTTATTTCCCTATTTGTTGCACTGATTATTAAAAAATATCATCATCCTCTACACGCAAGGACTCGTGCAAGCACTTGGGTTCCCTTATCGGCTGTCTTCCCTGTTTGCACACTGCTTGTGCTCAGGCAGGTATATACCTACCCGGAAGAGCAACGTGTATGGCAGATTTGTTTATTGATTCTCAATCTTGTTGATATTGCTGCATTGATTTTATTGGACTATCTTGAAGAAAACGCGGAAAATCGCGAGAAGCTGATTGCTGCCAACGAACGCGCCCACGTTCAGGACGAAAACATTCAGGCTTTGAGTCAGGCGTATGTAGGGCAAAGAAAAATGACGCACGACTTCCGAGCCAACCTTTCGACTTTATCTGAATTGTTGGAAAGTGAACGCGTTGACGATGCCAAGGAATTCCTTTCCGAGTTGAATGTACGTCAAAGTGAGCGAATTTTGCTTGTCAACAGCCATAATGCTGCTATTGATGCGGTTCTAAACCAAAAGGGATATATTGGGAAGAAGCAAGGCATTGATATGCGGTTTCGTGTCAATGATCTTTCCGCGCTGAGGCTTCCTCGTGTAGATGTGACTATTGTGCTGGGCAATTTGATTGATAATGCCATGGAAGCTTGTGCAGGCTTGTCCGACCCAAACCGCTGGGTCAGTATTCAGATCCTTTACAGCGAGAATATGCTTTCTATTTTAATTATCAATCCCAGTAATATCGTTCAGATCAATGACGGTCATATTCCTACAACCAAGCAAGATCCCTTGCTTCATGGCTTCGGCATTGGGAACGTCAAAGACATTTTAGAAAAGTACCACGCCGAGTACCTCTTCACTTATGATGATGGGCGCTTTATTTTTAGCGCCGACTGGCCGGATATATCTGAATCACCTGTAAACACATCAATTCTCTCATAATCAATATTGCTTTTTAATCCTCTGTGCAGAACAACTCGCACAGAGGATTTTTGCATTCATGCACATTTTTTTGCGTATACGCAGGTTTAGTTGACTTTTGTAGAAAACTGTGCTATTTTGATGTCAAGATAACGCATAACTTACAACAGTTTCCTCCTCGGTATTAGGCATCGGCGCGCAGATGCTGAAATATTGTCCGAACATCAACCCTATTAAATCCATTAGATTGGAGGCTTATCAAATGTCAACGATGAAGAAACGCATCCCCATGTTCCTGCTCGCTCTTGCTATGATGGTAGCTATGGCACTCCCCACCTTTGCAGCCAGCTATCGTCCCAACGCACAATTTGGCTATCTGCTGAACATCAACGGTTCGACAGGGTCCGCTTACCAGGGGCGTGCATTGAACCTGATGAAAACCGACACGATGGGAACAGATCAGAATTTCATCATCGGAACTCGCAAGGGCTACACCGGTTACTACATGATGGTTACCGCAAATGTCAATTATGCCGTAAATCGTTCTGATAATGGTGGCCGTGCAATTATTTGGCCTCTTTCTACGGGCTCTGCTGATTCGCGCCTGGCTGACAATAGCGAATCCGTAATTCGTTTGTACACTTCTCGGGAGCTTTTAACCGCCCGTGAGCCTGTTGGCGACTGGAGTACCGTCTATTTCGGTGGCAGCGGCATTTCTGTTTGGGTGCGCGTCCACTAACCTTCCGGCGCAATTTCAGATTCCCCTATGATAGACATTCAAAAGTAAGTTCATATGGGATTTGATTGCTATTAGACCAGCGCAAGTGAAACACTAATGACCTGTCAAAGACATCGTCTCAAAGCACAGTGTTGCACTTGCGTTGGTTTATTTGCATTTTTCAACTTTTGTAAAGAAAGGTTTTAAGGAAACATGAAATTTACTTATAAGTTGTTGTCTTTAGGTTTGGCCATCGCCTGCCTTAGTGGATGCAACGCGGCCAACACTGAAATCGCATCCTCGTCAGCCGCCACTGCCACAGTGGACCCCGCTACTGACTCTACAGAAGTTCCTGCTTCCAACAATGTTTTCACATCCGCAGGAGACGGTTTATATGTTACCACTGACTCCGGAATCTATGAACTGCAAACAGTGTTTCCGGACTCTGCAAACATATTTTATACTGATGCCAATACAAAGGAACGCATTTTTCTATGTGCGAACCCCAATTGTACACATGCAGATGAAAGCTGCCCCAGTTACATAGCTACACCTTCAGCGATGTTTCCGCCCATGCTTTTGCGTGTTGGCGATCAGCTTTTGGTCGTCTTTACTGAAACCACCGACTCCAGTAACCCGCATGGGATGCTGATGAATATGGATGGTTCCAATCGTCGAACCGTATTTGAACTCGCATCCAATCAATATATGCAAGGCGGCTTTTGTACCTCTGGAAATGATCTCTATTTTGATCTTTACGAGATTGATGATAGCGGGAACGTCACATATCAGCTGTGGTATGTGAGCTTCGAGAATGGAACTTCTGAAAAAGTGATGGACTTGGGATCCGATAGCGACCACTATTCTTTGTGCGATGGTGTAAACAATGAACTGTGCTTTAATCATCTTTCTTCCGACGGAATCAGTTATTGCATGTATGATCCGCAAAGCAAAACAATGTCCGATCCGTTTTTTGTTGACAGCAGCTCGAGCGGGAATTCGATGATTCAAGACGGATACCTCTTTGTCCTCGACGAGCAGGCGAACTCTGTCCAAAGAATCCGTTTATCTGATAAAGAGCAAGCAAGTGCTTCTTTTACAGTAAAAGAAGGCTTCGGCGCCCCAAGTATGCGGTATCTATTTGATGGGAATTTAATGATTACCGAAGCACAAACGCTGGCAGCAGATATACCGACCGATGGCTCGTATGATATGTGTTCTTATATTCTGGATTTTGACACACGTAATTGTACAGAATTTACATTGCAAACCCCATACAATAATCGTCCGGTATATGTGTTGACAACCATTGGTGACGCTTGTTATGTTGCCACAGATTATAAAACGTATACTCCTACCTCTGTCTCTGAAGACGGTACAGTTTCAAACTTCGATTATGTTGCTAACATATACGCCTTCATTACAAAGCAGGATTATATAAATTCAAATCAAAACGGTTACTTAATGGTTAAAGACGCATTCGAATAATTCTACCTATTGTTAAAACTTCATGGGTAAATTGGGATTGTAATTATGAGCCGTACATTTACACTTGATTCAATTCACAAGACATATATTTCACAAATTTCCCTGTTTACATTTAAGAAAAATGCACAGCCACAAGTGAAAAAAGCCTTGTCAGGGGTATCAATTACACTAACGCCGGGGCTTTACGGATTGCTTGGGCCAAATGGGGCGGGAAAGTCTACTTTGATTCACATTATCACAGGCACACTTGCTCCTGACTCTGGCGAGGTCCTCTGGTGCGGCAAGCCTGCAATGGGTATCGCCTTCCGCCGCATTCTTGGTTATATGCCGCAGCAGCAAGGACTGTATGATAGCTACACCGGCCGCCGGTTCCTTGCCTACATGGCTGCCCTGAAAGAAATTCCTCGAAAAGCTGTTGCAGCCGAGGTAGATCGCGTAGCAGCCGCCGTAAATTTGACCGCCGAGTTGGACAAGCGTCTTTCTGCTTATTCCGGCGGCATGAAGCAACGCCTGCTGTTGGCATCCGCCCTGCTTGGGGATCCGAAGTTGCTGATTTTGGATGAGCCAACAACATCATTAAACAATGATGAGGTGGCACATCTGTTTGACATTGTCAATAATTTGAAGAAAAAGGAAACTTCCTTTATCTTTATTTCACATAAAATGCCGGAGATTTTCCGTCTGTCAGACCGATATACCGTATTCCGAAATGGAGAATTTATAGGTGCCGGAAATATAAAGGATACTACACCAGAAGATGTTACACGTATGATGGTTGGAGAGAAATATTCGGATCAGGATGTATATGAAAAAAGGTCGTTGGGTGATATAATCCTGGAACTGAAGGATTTCAGTGGAGAAGGTTTTCGCAATATCAATCTGGCAGTAAAAAAAGGCAGTATTGTTGGACTGACCGGCCTTCAGGGTGCCGGAAGCAGTGAACTGATGCAGTGTATGTTTGGTGTAACAAGAGCATACAGCGGCGAGATGCGGGCAATGGGCAAAGTTATGCGGGATCACTCTATTCATACAGCTATGAAAGATCAGATTGCGATGCTTGCTTCGAACAGAAAAGAAAATTCTGTGATTCCAGATATGAATATTCTGGAAAATATGTATCTGTCAGAACATACTCTTTCTGCATGGAAACCAGCTATTTCAAAAAAGAAAGAAATAGAGAGATATAAAAAATATAAAGAGATGCTGAATATAAAGGCAAATTCCTGCGAAGATTTAATTACATCATTAAGTGGTGGAAATCAGCAAAAAGTTTTTCTTGCACGTTGGCTGAATACAGATGCAGAAATTCTTCTTCTGGACAACCCGACACAGGGAATCGATGTAGGAGCAAAAGCAGAAATTTACAAACTGATCCTGGAACTTGCAAAACAGGGAAAAACAATTCTGATCAATACTTTAGAAATACCGGAGATCCAGAAAGTTGCCGATTACTGTGCAGTATTTTATAACGGTGAGATCATTAAAGTTCTGGAACATCAGGAAATTGATGAGATGACAGTCATGATGTATTCAACAAATGCGGCGCAGGCAGAGGAGGGAAAATAAGATGAGTAAAAAGAATACAGCAGTTCCTGGACGTATCGCAGGATTTTTGGGAGAAAATAGTTATATCATTGTTTTTGTGGCAATTTTTATCGTATATGCACTGACAACAAACGGACTGACCTGGAGCGGTATGATGAATGTATTTCGTCATTCTGCAGTAATTGGCATCATCGGATTGGGCATGGGACTGATCTGCATCACCGGTGAGATCGATCTTTCTGTTGGTTCCATGCTGGCTTTAGATGGTGGATTTTCTGTCATTATCTTTAACATGACAAACAGCATTATCCTCACATTTTTATTTGCAGTTCTGTTTGGCGTATTCTGCGGACTGATCAATGGCGTGATGGTAGGATGGATCCAGATGCCAGCATTTATCGTTACACTGGCAACGATGCTGATTTATCGTTCTTTTGCACAGTATTTCTGCCAGCATGTGGATAAAGCACTGATCGGGGGAGGAAGTTCTGTGTACAAGATGGCAAACAGCCAGTCCTCTTATCAGACACTTTATAATTTTGGTAATGGAAAAGTATCTACGATTCCGATCGTTGGTCTGATCCTTATTATCATGACACTTGTTTTTGTATATATCACAACAAGTACAAAATATGGCAAAAAAGTATATGCAGTAGGAAGTAACATGAAAGGTGCACAGATGGCGGGAATCAATACCGCGGTTGTGAAAATTTCTGTATTTGTGATCGCGGGTGCACTTGTTGGAATCGGTGCTTTTCTCTGGATTGCAATGAATGCTTCTGCTGACCCGGCAACGACAGGAAACAGTTATGAGATGTATGCTATCGCAGCAGCAGTCCTTGGTGGAATCAGTATGTCGGGTGGAAAAGGAAAATGTCTGGGAATTCTGTTTGGTGCAATGTCCTATACGATTATTGATAAAATTATTGTGTCCCTTAAAATGGACTCTCTTATTAACAACGCGATTAAAGGAATTATTCTGTTGATCGTCATCATGGTGCAGATTGTAGGTCCGCAGATCAAACAGAAATTCAAGAAGACAGAGTAGAAATACAGGAACATAAATATCTCTGTTAAACAGGCTCAAAATGCTTTATAATAGAAATGATTTTAACCTAAAACCTGAAAAAGAGAGAAAGTATGAAGAAGATAACTGTTTCGTTAATTGCTGAGAAAGCACAGGTATCACCGGCAACGGTATCAAGAGTTCTGAATCACAGAGAACTGGTGAAAGAGCCAACAATACGACGGGTAGAGGAAGCAATGCGTTCTCTGGGCTGTCAGATAGAAAATACAGTCACAGTTTCGAAGGAGACACAGCCGTTGATCGTTCTGAACATTCCGGGAATCGAGAATGTATTTTATCAGGAGATCATCCGGGGTGCGAGAGTATCTGCAAAGGCACATGGATGCCATCTGCTGATCCATGAATCACATCTGAATAAAGGGAATCTGCTGGATTTCTGCAATCTTCTGCGGAGAGTGGATGCAGCAGGCGTGATTCTTCTGAATCGTGTTTCGGAAGAGGGCCTGAATCAGATACGAGTGATCGCTCCGCTGGTACAGTGCTGTGAATATAATGACCATGCGGATTACCCATATGTCAGTATTGATGACGCCAGAGCTGCAGAACTTGCAACGGAATATCTTCTGTCAAATGGAAGAAGTAAGATCGCGCTGATCAACGGACCGGGAAACTTCAAATATGCAAGAAGACGTCAGGAAGGATTTATGAATGCACTTCGTAACGCGGAGGTCATGATCCCGAAGCAGTGGATCGTGCAGCTGCCGGAAGTAAGCTATGAGATGGCTTATGCAGCGGTGTGCAGACTTCTGAATTCTGACAGCAGACCGAATGCATTTTTTACCATATCCGATGTTTTTGCAGCGGCAGTGATCCGTGCGGCGAAGCGTTTTCACCTGCATGTACCGCGGGATATTCTGGTGGTTGGATTTGATAATATTGAGTTATCCTCTATGACCTCACCTTCGATCACAACTGTCAATCAGCCGAAATTTCAGATGGGATATACTGCCTGTGAGATGTTATTGGAACTGATGGAAGATCCTCATGGGGAAATGAAATCGCTTTTACTTGATACAGAACTGGTGATTAGGGAATCAACATAAGAATAGAACAGTTGGAGATATTCCGGCGAATTCTTTTGCAGCAGATGTGCCGGCGAGGGTGATCTGTGAGATTACAGAAGAAGATTCTGTAAAAAATATGTTTGAGGAAATTTACTGACAGAATATGTGACTTTATAGAAAAACACCGGAGCAGGTTATGAAATCTGTTCCGGTGTTTTCCTGAATATGTGTGCATTCTTAAGATATCATATCTGATTGTCTGATGCAGTATCACATATTATAGAAACATTGCATATTTTCTATTTTTCGTTTCATTATAGAATTACATTCCATCTTTCAGCACATCATAGTCTCTCAATACTTTCTCGATCACCGTTCCCTTAATGAAGTGGAGCAGAGGTTTCTTAATGATGCCGGCTCCCGGAATATCAATTTCCAGTGGAGATTTACCATCCATCAGCTTCACACTGCTGCTTAAGAGTTCACGGATATCGTAAACGCTTCCCCATACTTCCGGTACGCCACGGTCAACACCGAGGAGTCCATAAACAGCTTCCATCGCAGTTCTGACAGAGTATTCTGTGGTGAATACGGTATCACGCGGGGTATCTGCGAACTGACCGAGGAAGGCGAAGTTTACACAGCCATCCGGGATAACATCCGGGCGGTCACCCTTGGTTCTTGGCATGAAGAATGCGGTGATATAAGGCATCATGGTCGGTACGCACACTGCACTGTGTTCAGCAAGTTCATCAATCTGATCTTCCGGAACACCGAGATGATACAGCCACTCTGCGGTGATCTCTTTACCGGTACAGTCTTTCATAGGTTTCTTGATATAGTCGCCAGGTACATCTGTGAACAGACCATAAACCCATACGCAGACCTTATCTTTGTCCTGATCCTTGAACTGTCCCTGACGGTTGATGGTCCAGCTTAAGAGCCACTTGGAATCCTGACAGCTTACGATACCACCTGTAACAACTTTGCCAGTACGCGGATCACGTTTGCAGATGTCAGTAATATAAGGAATGATCTTGTCATCCAGAGTTGTGACGGTCGCGGATTCCCAGTTGGTCTTGTTGATATCGGAGCAGAATTTTTCCGGATGTCCGAAGGACGGATCCTGTGCTGCGATATTTTTCCAGAGTGACCAGCAGCCGCTTGTACGAACTTCCGCATCACCGTTTGGTGCATGGTTCTGATCACCGTAGATCGTGCCTTCTGTACAGCTTCCGTTGGTAACAAATACGAGGTCATTTTCAGTAAGGACGATGCCTTTTTCTACGCCGTTGACTTTGCATTCGATTGCAGAAGCAATCTTCTTGCCATCCTTGAAATCAAAGATAACGTTAGTAACTTCAGTATTAAACTGGAAGTCAACGCCAGCATCTTCCAGATATTTCTGCATAGGCAGGATCAGGGAATCATACTGGTTGTATTTTGTGAATTTAAGTGCACTGAAATCCGGAAGGCCTGCGATGTGATGAATGAAACGCTGGAAGTACAGCTTCATCTCCAGGGCACTGTGCCAGTTTTCGAATGCAAACATGGTTCTCCAGTACAGCCAGAAGGTGGAATTGAATACTTCATCATCGAAAACATCTTCGATGGTCTTATCGTAGAGGTCTTCATCTTTAGTCATAAAGAGCTTCATGATTTCCA
>ENA-OVGB01002088-OVGB01002088.1-human-gut-metagenome-genome-assembly--contig:-NODE-2088-length-15376-cov-33.662098_pt1 | contig 15376 bp, 15 predicted proteins | sample MGYA00237767_ERZ505413 | MGnify/ENA primary metagenome ERZ505413 (study PRJEB26158, sample SAMN06016410) | human gut metagenome | biome: human gut; feature: ankylosing spondylitis patient; material...
GCTACACCCCCACCTCCATCTTCACCTTTGTGCGGGAGGCCGGCATCTCCAAGTCTGACAACCTGATCGATATGCGTCAGCTGGAAGCCTGCATCCGCAGCGAGCTGGACCTGACCGCACAGCGCCGCATTGCCGTGCTGGAGCCGGTCAAGCTGGTGGTGGACAACTACCCTGCCGACAAGACCGAATACTTTGACGTGGCCAACAACCCCAACCGCGAGGCCAACGATACCACCACCCGCAAGGTAGCCTTTACCCGCGAGCTGTGGATCGACGCCGAGGACTTTGCCGAGGTTCCGCCTCCCAAGTTCAAGCGCCTGACCGTGGACGGCGAGGTGCGTCTGATGGGTGCCTATATCGTCAAGTGCACCGGCGTGGACAAGAACGCCGACGGCAGCATCGCCGCCATCCACTGCACTGCCGACCTCGAGACCGGCAACGGCAACCCCGCCGATGGCCGCAAGGTCAAAGGCACCATCCACTGGGTAAGCGCCGCACACTGCGTGGACGCCGAGGTGCGCCTGTACGACAAGCTGTTCACCGAAGCCAACATGAACGGCATCCCCGAAGGCAGCGATTACAAGGACTACCTGAACCCGGAAAGCGTCACCGTGCGCACCGGCTGCAAGCTGGAAGAGAGCCTGAAGGACGCAAAGCCCGGCGAAAAGTTCCAGTTCGTGCGCACCGGCTTCTTTACCCCGGACAGCAAGAACCCCGGCGTGTACAACCGGGTAGTCACCCTGCGCGACAGCTTCAAGCCCGCAAAATAATCACCCCCAAGGAGAAGATACCATACCATGACCGCAAAAATGACTCGTAATATCCTGCTCATGCTGGTGGCCACCGTGCTGATGGGCATTGTGCTGAACCTGTATATCCACAACACCGGCACCGTACCCGCCGCCGACAACGCCGCACCACTGACCGATGGCAGCTACACCTCCTCTGCACAGGGTTGCCTGAGCGAGGTGACCGTCACGGTCACCGTGACCGGCGGCAAGGTGACCGCCGTACAGGTGGACGCCTCTGCCGAGACCCCGGAGCTGGGCGGCAAAGCTGCCGAGACGCTGGCTGCCCAGCTGACACAGACCGGCTCCACCGCCGGTGTGGACGCCATCACCGGTTCCACCATGACCAGCGAGGCCATCTTTACCGCCATGGACGCCTGCCTTGCACAGGCGCAGTGATGCTGTAAACTACAAAAACAAAAACTGCCGCACAGTTGTGCGGCAGTTTTTGCTTTTTACAGCGTGCTTTGCAGCCGTGCGCCGCTGGCGTACTGGGTGCGGCGGTCCATCTGGTTATCCAGCGGCTGGCCGGCGGCATAGCGTTTGAGGTTATGTGCAAAGATATCCACAATGTTGTCCAGCGTCTTGGGCAGGCTGAAGCCGCCGGTGACATGGGGCGTGATGATCACGTTCGGCTCCGCCCACAGAGGATGCTCCGGCGGCAGCGGTTCGGGGTCGGTCACGTCCAGCCCTGCACCGGAAAGCCGCCCGCTGTGCACAGCCGCTGCCAGCGCCTCGCCGTCCACGGCAGTGCCACGCCCCACATTGAGCAGGATAGCACCGGGCTTGCAGAGCGCCAGCCGCTCTGCGCCGAACAGATGCAGTGTCTCCGGCGTACCGGGCAGGCTCAGCGCCACAAGGTCGGCCTGCGGCAGCTCTGCGTCCAATGCGCTCTGCGCCACCACACGGGTGCAGTAGTCCGGGCAGGGAGTATCCGGGTGCACGGTGCGGCGCACGCCTACCACCTCTGCCCCCAGCGCATACGCCCGCCGGGCAAAGTTCGAGCCGATATCGCCCATGCCCACGCAAAGCACCCGGCTGCCCGCAATGCTGCCCACAGAGTGGCCGGTGGGTGCCCAGCGGTGCTCCCGCTGGTTGTCCCGGTAGGTGGGCAGCTCCTTGAGCAGGCTGAGCCACATTGCCAGCATACATTCGCTGATGGCCAGACCGTAAGCACCGGTGGCGTTGGTCACGATGCAGCCCTCCGGCAGCACCCCCGGCTCCAGATAGTTATTGGGGCCCGCTGCGTTGGACTGGAACCACTCCAGATGGTCGTTCTGCCGGATCAGCGGCACCGGCAGATTACCCAGCACGGCATCTGCCCACAGAGCATCCTCCGCTGTGGCAGTATCCGGGGTGGTAAAGCGATATGCAAAGCCCTGCACCGCCTCAATGCGGGCCCTCTGCTCTGCACTGATGGGCAGGCAGACAAGGATATGTTTGGACATAATGGGATCTCCTTCCCTCTTTTTTGTCTATCATACCGCAAACTGTGCGGCGGCACAAGGGGGCGGTTCTGTGCTTTCAGACGCATCCCGTAAAAGAACAATGCCGGGCAGCCCGAAAGCCGCCCGGCACCGTATTGATTTTTTAGTCCAGCGCACGGATGGCGTCCATCGTGCATTGATACTGCTCTGCCACCTTTGCAAACTGCTCCTGTGTGCCCTCCAGCTGCCCGGCGCGCAGGGTCTCGGTCAGGGTATAGGTGGGCGCGTACAGATTTGAAAAGCCAAGATTCTGGCAGACACCCTTGAGGGTACGCGCCCCACGGAATGCCTCTTTTACGTCTCCCCTGCGCAGCGCTTCCTCCAGGATCTGAAAGCTGTCGTCCTGCAAGAACATCCGCACAAATTTGCCAATCATGGCTTCGTTGTGCAGCCGTCCCAACACCTCCTGATAGTCCGCGCCCATCTTTTTATAGCATTCCTGTATCGTCATCGCTTACGCCGTGCCTTTCTTTTCAGCCTCTGTCTAATTTCCCACCGCCGCACTTCCCGGCGATATAGTGTTATGATAGCACCTTTCCGGCTTGCTTGCAACTAGAGCGCAACAAGTTTTGTGTTCTGTCCAGTTTTTGCATCCGCTTTTCGGCAGTTGCACCAAAACCTCGCCTTTTTGCAAAAGATGCCCGTCATCGCTCGCTTCCTCACTGCTGCTTTTATTGGCTGAAAAAGTCGAAAAGTACCGATGCCCCTAACTGCGGATTCTGTATTGACGAACCGCGCAAAAAAAGATATACTATATTCTGGCGGTGCAGCCGTGCCGCCAGATGCCGGGGTGTTGCGCAGTTGGTAGCGCGCCTGCTTTGGGAGCAGGAGGCCGCGAGTTCGAGTCTCGCCACTCCGATCTTTTTGTGATCCTGTGTTCGGACAGCTGCTGCCCGGATGCAGGATTTTTTCTTGCCCGCCGGGCCGTCAGCGTGCTGTGGAATGCACGCAAACGCGGAAAATTCCTCCGTAAAACGCCATCCCCTTTCTTCCTCATACATGCAAAAGAGGCTGTGCCAATGGCACAGCCTCTTTTGTGTATAGGATTTTCCCTCGGGGGAAGGCTTATACAATGTTTTTACTCCCGCACGGCGATGCACTCGATCTCCAGCTTCGCGCCCTTGGGGATAGCGGCCACCTGCACGCAGCTGCGGGTAGGGAACGGTTCCGTGAATGCCTTGGCATACACAGCGTTCACCGCAGCAAAGTCGTTGATGTCAGCCAGGAAGATGACGGTCTTGACCACATTTGCCATGGTCAGGCCGGCTTCGGCCAGAATGGCCTTGAGGTTTGCAAGACTCTGGGCGGCCTGCTCCTCCACGGTGTCAGCCATGGTGCCGGTGGCGGGGTCCACGGGGATCTGGCCGGAGACAAACACCATGCTGCCCAGGTCCAGTGCCTGGCTGTAGGGGCCGATGGCGGCGGGTGCGTTGGACGTAGAAACGACTTTCATAACAATTCTCCTTTATCGAATGATGCACTTATCTGGGCGGCGGGCTGGAAGTTTCTCCGAGGACCGTCCGCTGGGGTGGGACCCTGTCGCCGTCAGGCGATAGGGCGGGCGATGGAATGGCCCGACTCGTGTCCGAGGGGGAAGCTTCCGGCTCACCGCCCTTGTGTTGACATTACACTCTCTCGCTCACCAGCTGGAAGCCCTCTTTGGTGAGCTCAGTGCGGATCTGCTCGATCTGGACCGCGTCGCGGGTCTCGAGGGTAAGCTTGAGGAAGCAGCTGGAAATGGGCATGTTGGGGTCGGAGCCGTCGTGCTGCACCGACACCACGTTGCTGCCGCAGCGGGAGACGATCTCGGCCACCTTCTTCAGCTGGCCGGGCTTGTCCTCCAGTGCGATGGTCATGTTCGCCTTGCGGCCGCTCATGACCAGACCACGGGTGATGACGCGGTTCAGGATGTTCACGTCGATGTTGCCGCCGGAGACGACGCACACCACCTTCTTGCCTTCAATGGGCAGCTTGTGGAACAGGGCAGCTGCCACCGGCACCGCACCGGCACCCTCAGCCACCAGCTTCTGGTTTTCCATCAGCGAGAGGATGGCGGCGGCGGTCTCATCCTCAGTGACGGTGACGATGTCGTCCACATACTGCTCACAGATCTGGTAGGTCAGCTCACCGGGGGTCTTGACCTGGATGCCGTCCGCAAAGGTGGAAGCAGCCTTCAGGGTCTGGTACTTGTGCTCGTGCAGGCTGCGGTACATGCTGGGTGCGCCCTCGGCCTGCACGCCGTAGACCTTCACCTCCGGGCGCAGGCTCTTGATGGCAAAGGCCACGCCGGAGATCAGGCCGCCGCCGCCCACCGGCACGATGACCGCATCCAGATCGGGCAGCTGATCCAGAATTTCCAGGCCGATGGTGCCCTGGCCTGCGATGACCAGCTCATCGTCGTAGGGATGGATGAAGGTCATGCCGGTTTCTTCCTGCAGCTCCACGGCCTTGTCGTGGGCGTCGTCGTAGGTGCCGGGCACGAGACAGACCTCCGCGCCCAGATTCTTGGTGTTTTCCACCTTCATGATGGGCGCACCGTCCGGCATGCAGACGATGCTCTTGATGCCGCGCCGGGTGGCTGCCAGCGCCACGCCCTGCGCGTGGTTGCCCGCCGAGCAGGCAATGACGCCCTTGGCGCTCTCCTCCGGGGAAAGCTGGCTGATCTTATAGTAAGCGCCGCGCACCTTGAAGCTGCCGGTGGCCTGCAGGTTCTCGGTTTTCAGGTAGAGCTGGCAGTCCTTCGAGAGCTTGGGTGCCTCGATGAGGTCAGTCTTGCGGGCAACGTCTTTCAGCACAAAGGCTGCGTGGTAGATCTTATCCAGAGTCAGCATGGTGATACATCCTTTACATTGATTCTTGGCTCTCCCTTTGGGAGAGCTCCGGGGCTGTGCCGCCGCAGGCGGACGGCACCGGTGAGAGGGTTTCTTGGCTCTCCCTTTGGGAGAGCTCCGGGGCTGCGCCGCCGTCAGGCGGACGGCACCGGTGAGAGGGCTCCTTTCCGGCATATGCCCTCTTGCGGATCGGCTTCATTTTTCATGGCAATTGCATGGTTCTCAGTATAGATTAGCAAAGTTGATTTGTCAAATGAATTCATTTCACGATAAACGGAACAAAAAAGAGGGAGAAGCCCTGTGCACCGTTGCACACAGGTTTCTCCCTCTCAGGTTTTCGGGTCGATCAGCGGCCGCGGCCACCACCGCCGCCATGGCTTCTGCCGCCGCCCATGCCGCCGAAGCCGCCGGAGCGTCCACCCATACCACCGCCGGGTCTGCCGCCCATTCCACCGGGGCGACCACCCATACCGCCGCGCGGAGGACGCGGGCCGCCCATGCCAGGGCCGGGGCCAAAACCGGGGCCGGGGCCAAAACCGGGGCCCGGAGGCGGCGGCGGGGTCGGCCGGTGATAATGCGGTGCACCCCAGGCAAAGAACCCGCGCCGGAAGCCCATTGCATAGCCGATGGGTGCCACGAAGATGCGCAGCACCGCCGTCACGATGATGAGCAGGAGCAGCAGGGTGATGAACAGCATCACGATGCCCAGCACCACATCCCCGAAGGTCGTGGGCTCATCCACAGGCTCTGCGTAACCGCCATCATAGTAGCCATCGTTGTAGCTGCCGCCGGACAGGCTGACGCCGTAGATCTCCGCGATGGTCTCCGCCACGTTGTTGGCGCAGGTGACCACGGCGCTGTCGTAGTCCTTGCGGACAAAATCGTCCTCCATGGTCTGGGCAATGGCGCTGGCCTGGCTTTCCAGCGTGGTGTTGCGGAAGCCGTCGCCGTAGGTCACATAGTAGTCACCGTCGTCATACAGGGGCGATTCCATCACCAGCAGGATCAGCACGCCGTTGTTCTCCGACGCCGAGCCGATGCCCCAGGTGTTGAACGCCTCCGTTGCATAATCCTCCGTGGAATAATTGCCCGTATAATCTACCGTCAGGACACCGATCTGGGCACCATTGCAGCTGGATTCCAGCTGGGCGTTCAGGTCCGTGATGGCCTGCACGGTGGAGCTGCTCAGCACACCCGCGTCGTCCACGACACACTGGCCGCTGGGCAGGGTAGGCAGGCTGGCGGCAGCGAATGCCGCCGGGGCCAGCGCCGCAAGGCTCAGCACGAAAACGAGCACAAGGGCGCTGATGCGTTTTGCAAACTGTTTCATGCGAAGGGTTCGACCTCCTTCACGCCGACGAGGCCACCCAGCACACTGGCCGGGAAGCCGCCGACTTCATTCTGGTAGTCATAGACTGCCGTGTTGTACTGCAGGCTGCCGATGATGGTGCCTGCACTGTTGAACTGGCCGTACTGGCCCTGCACCGCGCCCATCTTCATGGGGTTCTCGGCCTGCTCCTGCAGCTTGGCATAGAGCTGGTCGATCATAGCCCCCAGGGCTTCGTTGGCCTGGTAGAGCGCGTGCATCGTGCTGCCCTGATAGTAGGGCAGTGAGGTAAGGTTCTGGCTCCTGCCGCCGTTCTGCACGGCTTCAAGGCAGGCGGTAAAATCGCTCAGGGCGGTCTGTGCGGCCTGCACCTCGGTGCTGTCCGCACCCAGCGTGTTGCCGGCGGTCGTGATCACGTTGGCCGCCGTGTTCATGCGGGTGGTCAGTTCTTCGCTCAGGTTGTAGCCGTTGTCGGCGGCCACGCCCACGGTGAACCACTGGCTTGCCGCGTTGTATTTGCTGCGCAGCTTTGCGCCGCCAAAGCCCACGAAGGCCGCCAGCATCACCACCACGCTCAATGCCAGCGCCGCCGCCCGGGTGGAAAGTGCACCGGGCAGCTTTACTTCCAGCCCGGCCAGCTTCTGCTGCAAAGGCGTCAGCTGCACGGTCTGCTCCGGCTGGGCCTGTTCGCGGTAGCTGCCGCTGTCAAAGCCGCCGGGGTTCGTCTGGTTTGTGCTGTGAGAAAAATCTGCGTTTGCCATCTCAGCTCCGGATCTCCATCATTTTTGCCTTCAGTTCGTCTTCGATACGGTTCAGCTCCTGCTCGGCAGCAGCGCGCTTTGCGCGGCCCTCGTTCTGGATCTTGTTCAGTTCGTCCAGCGTCTCGATCAGGCTCTTGTTGGTCTGCTGCAGGGTCTCGATGTCCACCACGCCGCGCTGGCTTTCCTTGGCGGTCTCGATGGTGCCCATCTTGAGGGCCTCAGCGTTCTTCTTGAGCAGGTCGTTGGTCATGTCGGTGACGGCACGCTCGGCCTGCATGGCCTGCTGGCTGTGGGCCAGACCCAGCGCCAGCACCATCTGGTTCTTCCACAGGGGGATGGTGTTGACGATGGTGGACTGGATCTTCTCGGCCATCATGGTGTCGTTGTTCTGCAGCAGGCGGATCTGCGGGCCCATCTGCAGGCTGATGTTGCGGGTGAGCTCCAGATCGTAGAGCTTCTTCTCAAAGCGCTCGCACTGGTCGGCCAGGTCGCGGGCGGCCTGGGCATCCTCCGGCAGGCCGGAAGCCTTGGCCTTGTCCATGGCCTGCTGCAGCTCGTTGGCGCGCACATCGGCCAGCTTTTTCTTGCCGGCCAGGATGTACATGCTCAGCTCCTTGAAGTAGGCCATGTTCAGCTCGTACATCTTATCCAGCATGGCGATGTCTTTCAGCAGCTGGACCTGATGGCCCTCCAGCATGGACTGGATATTCTCCACGTTGGTCTCGGCCTTGTTATACTTGGTCTTCAGGTTGTCCAGCTCATTGCCCTTCTTTTTGAAGAAGCCCAGAATGCCCTTCTGCTGCTCCTCATTGGCATCAAAGCTCTTCAGCTCCCCGATGAGGTTGGTGATCATATCGCCCACCTCGCCCAGATCCTTGGTGGACACCTTGGCCAGAGCAGCCTCGGAGAAATCGCCGATCTTTTTCTGGCAGGCGGAGCCATACTGCAGCACCTGCTGGCTGTTGGTGATATCGATCTTTTCCGCAAAGGAATCCACCATTGCCTGCTCCTCGGGGGTCAGCTGCACCTCCGGCTGCTGGGCCGCCGGGGCGGGCTCAGGCTTTTTCTCTTCAGCTGCTGCCTCCGGGGTGGGGTCCAGCGTCAGGGTGGGCACTGCAGGAGCATCGAGGTCGAAGTTCAAAGTGTTGTTGTCAGCCATTGTTGATTCCATCCTTTCCAATTACGACAGCGCCTGCCGCCTATCGGCGTGCGCTATTTTCTAACCGGTTTGCCAAGGGCTCCCCCTTCGGGGGAGCTGGCAAAGCCGTCAGGCTTTGACTGAGAGGGTTGTTACAATCCCTGCCCTTTCAGCATATTCTGCAAAACGGTCAGGTCTGCCGAGAGGTCCATGCTCTCGGCAGCATACAGGGCATCCAGCTGATTTTCAAATGCCGTGGCAATGGAGGCCGCGTTGTGCTCCACCTCCGCGCGGATGGAGGCGGCATTCTCGCCCCGCACCCCCTGCTTTGCCAGCTTGGCGTACTGCTGCAGCACGTTCACGGCATCGGGCAGATAGTAATTGGCGAACCGCCGCACCTGCTTTGCCTTGGCGGGGGTGGCTTCCACCGTTTCCACAATGGAGCGGCCCGCCTTTTCCATCCGGGCCATGGCGGCGGAGAGCTGCGGGTCCGGCAGGGCTTCGTTCAGGGCATGGAGGGTGTCCAGCTGCTGCTGCATCTCGGTCAGCATGGCATCCACATCGTCCACACCGGTATGGAAGGGCACTTCCGTCTCCACCACCCGGGGCGGGCAGATCTTTTTGGCCCCGGCAAAGGCCAGCACAGCCGCGCCCAGCGCCGCCAGCAGTGCCCACAGCCGATAGACCGGAAGCACAGCGCACAGCACCACAAATGCCAGCGCCGCCGCGTAGTACGGCAGGACGCTGGGCTTCCGGGTGCGAATGATCTTGCTCATGGGTTCCTCCTTTTCCGGGAGCTGCGCCCCCTGTATCTTTCATAATAAATCCTTTTCCAGCGGGGCGCAAGCGTTTCACGAATTATTTACAGGTTTGAAATCGAAATGTCAAACCTCTCAGGCGCTTGCGCGCCAGCTCCCCGAACAGGGGAGCCCCTGGCAGATCGGGTAAGTCCGCGCGGCATTCAAGGCAGAATCCAGTTCGACAATTTTTTCTTCCAGATCTCCCGTAATTTTTCCGGCCTGCAGGCGGCATTGGCGGGGCTGGTGCTGGGCAGCCTGACCGCCGGGATGCCGCTGACCGGCTCGAGATACTTTGTATAGATCTTATATGCCGTAGCCCCGTTGCAAAAAACAGCCTCAATGGGCGCTTTTTCCAGCAGACCGGCAATATCATTGGGCACCACGTCCCGGATGGACGCATCCGACGCGCCGGTGATGGTACAGCTTTCCAGCGTATCCCACAGGGCCAGCCCGTGACGCAGGATGATCTGCTTTTTTGCTTCGATATCCTCCCGGGCGGGCACAGGCTCCCCGGTCAGGGCCGCCAGCATGGGCCAGAAGCGGTTTTGCGGGTGGCCGTAGTAGAAGGACATTTCCCGGCTCCTGGGGCTGGGCCAGGTGCCCAGGATCAGCGCCCGGCTGTGCTCGTTGTAGACCGGTGCAAAGCTCACTGCTTTTCCTCCGCAGCTTCCATCTGGCCCCAGGGGGAGCCAAGTTCATGGCCCGAGGGCTCCGCACGGGGGCCGTTGAACCACAGCTCCTCAATGAGGGCGGCAAGGCCGTCTTCCCGCACATCCCCGATGATGCGGTCTGCGGCTTCTTTGGCATCGTCCGAGCCGTTGGCCATGCAGCAGCCCAGTCCCGCCGCCTTCAGCATCCCCACATCATTGGCGGAATCGCCCGCCGAAACAGCATCGGCCAGCGTCAGGCCCACGGTTTCACACAGGTCAGCCAGACCCACCCCCTTATCAATGCCCTCCCGGACGATATCATAGCAGTGCCAGCTGCCCTCCCGCACAGCACCCACCATCATAAAACGGAGGTTCAGGTGGCCGTACTTCCGGTTGAACGCCTCCAGCGCCTCATCGGGCAGGCAGGCAAAGGCGGCATGGGGCATATCGATGAGATGGCGGTCCTGATCCTCGCCGTCCTTGCAGGTCAGGCCGCTGCCGCTCAGCTGGGCGTAGAAATCCCGGAGGCTCTCGTATTCGCAGTAGGCATAGTATCCATCCCGGAAATTGAACTGCAGGGGGTAGTTGTAATCCTCGCAGAAATCCACCAGTGCGTACATTTCCTCATTGGTCATCGGGTGTTCGGCGATGATCGCGCCGTCCCTGTCCACCACGCAGGCTCCGTTGTTGGTGATGGCGTAGTCGAACCGGATGCCGCCCAGCTGCTGCTTGTTGATCACGCAGTAGCCGCGGCCGGTGCTCAGCACAAATTTGCCGCCTGCGGCCTGCATCTTTTTCACGGCCTTGACCACCGCCGGGCGGGGGCAGGGCTCACCAAAGGGAACAAGGGTATTGTCGAAATCGCTTGCCAGAAGTTTATATTGCATCGTTGCTCCTATTTCAGCATCCTCACCCTCTCAGGCCGCTTCGCGTCCAGCTCTCCCAAAGGGAGAGCTTTTGACATAATCGGAAACTTCCCAATGACTGTCAAGACCTCCCACTTTGGGGGAGGTGGCATCGCGCAAGCGATGACGGAGAGGGTGAGCCAGTTTATCGTTTTGATACTGTCTAGTATAACACAAAACGCCGCTCCGGGATATCCCGAAACGGCGTTTTGACTGAATATTTTACTTTAACCGAAAATGGCTACCACGATCTGGATCCCAACACCCACAGCCGCACCGGCAGCCCAGGTCAGGCCGGTGATAAAGAGGTTCTGTTTCCAGGAGGGGTTCGCCCGCCAGAGAACAGCCAGGCCCACGCCTGCGCCGGTGCACAGCCCCGCCACCAGACTGGAAAAGCGGAGGGCTCCCTCCACATAGAGCTGGGTCAGCAGGACGCTGGCGGCACAGTTGGGGATCAGCCCCACCAGTGCGGCCACCACCGGCTGGAAGAAGCCCATCCGGCCCAGAGCGTCGGCAAAGACATCCTCGCCCACGCCCTCCACAATGAGGCCGAACACCAGACTGAACACAAAGATGAACACGAAGATCTCCAGCGTGTGGCGAAGGGCGGCTTTCCAGATGGGGGCTGGCTTGCCCTCCTCATCGCTGTGCTCCTCGTGGCAGTCGATCTCATCGGCGCTGCCGGTATAGCCGCCCCGCAGGCTCCTGGGCAGAACGCCCCGCAGGACAAAATCCAGCACCAGGCCCACCGCAATGGCGTAGAGCACCTTGATGACCATGAGCAGCACCAGCTTATCCCAGTAGGCAGGCATGGAGACCAGCAGCGGAACCGCTTCATCACTGGTGGCGAGGAACACGGCCATCAGCGTGCCCAGGCTAATGACCCGGGACGCATAGAAATTGGACGCAATGGCAGAGAAACCGCACTGGGGCACACAGCCCAGCAGTGCCGCCGGAACAGAACCCCAGCGCCCACCCCCCGCCAGAATGGCTTCGATGCGCTCGCCGTGGCGGTTCTCCACATATTCAATGAACAGATAGGCCAAAAACAGGAAGGGCAGCATCTTGGCGGTGTCCACCAGAGATTCGCCCAGAACATCCAGAAACAATTCCATTTGATACTCCAAAAACAACTGTAATGTGCTTTATTGCAGTAAATTGCAATCAATTTGCATTTTCGTGCAAGGGAGATTATACACGCTTCGGATGCAAATTGCAAGAGGAATTTGCAAAAAGTTTGCATTTTTGTTTTTGGGAAAACGAAAATGCCCTCTCAGTCAAGGCCGCAGGCCTTGCCAGCTCCCCCTTCGGGAGAGGTGGCAGCGCGTTCACGCTGACAGAGAGGGCTATTCATTTCAGATCAGATCTCGGCCAGGATCGCATCACCCATGGCGGTGCAGCCCAGGCAGGTGCAGCCTTCGCTCATGTTGTCTGCCGTGCGCAGGCCCTTGTCCAGCACCTTGTTCACGGCGTTCTCAATGGCATCGGCTTCCTCAGCCATGCCAAAGGAGTAGCGCAGCATCATGGCGGCAGAGAGGATGCAGGCGGTGGGGTTGACGATATCCCTGCCCGCAATGTCGGGGGCCGAGCCGTGGATGGGCTCGTACAGGCCCCGGGTGCCATCGCCCAGAGAGGAGGACGGGATCATGCCGATGGAGCCGGTGATCATGGAGGCCTCATCGGAGAGGATATCGCCGAACATATTCTCGGTGACGATGACGTCGAACTGCGCGGGGTTCTTTACGATTTGCATAGCGCAGTTGTCCACGAGCATCTCGCTATACTCCACGTCCGGGTACTCGGCCTGAAGGCGGTGCATCACACTGCGCCACAGGCGGCTGGTATCCAGCACGTTGGCCTTGTCCACACAGCAGAGCTTCTTGCGGCGTTTCTGGGCGGTCTCGAAGCCGATGCGGCCAATGCGCTCGATCTCGTGCTCGGAGTAGGGCATGGAGTCGATGGCCTGCTTCTCACCGTTCTCGAGGGTGTGGGTCTCGTGATTGCCGAAGTACACGCCGCCGATCAGCTCGCGCACGATGATGAAGTCGATGCCCTGTGCCACGATCTCGGGCTTCAGGGGGCTGGCCGGGGCCAGCTGCGGCCAGATCTTGGCCGGGCGGTTGTTGGAGTACAGGCCCATGCCCGCACGCAGGCGCAGCAGGCCCTTCTCCGGGCGCTGCTCACCGGGCAGGCCCTCCCACTTGGGGCCGCCCACGGCACCCAGCAGGACGCTGTCCGCAGCAAGGCACTTGTCCAGCTCGTGCTGGGGCAGCGGGTCGCCGTACTTGTCAATGGCTTCGCCGCCCATGGCGGCATCGGTATAGTGGAAGGTGTGGCCGTACTTTTCAGCCACCTTATCAAGCACCCGGATGGTCTGTTTCACGATCTCGGGGCTGGAGCAGTCGCCCCAGATGACAGCAATGTTTTTTTCCATGGGAAAGCTCCTTACTTCTTATTTTTGATGGACTTCATCAGGCCACCGTCGGCAATGATCTTCTGGATAAACGGCGGGAAGGGTTCCGCCTGGAAGGTCTTGCCGGTGGTCTCATCGGTGATGAGGCCGGTAGTAAAATCCACGCTGACGGTATCCCCTGCACTGATGGCATCCACAGCCTCGGGGCACTCCATGATGGGCAGGCCGATGTTGATGCTGTTGCGGTAGAAGATGCGGGCAAAGCTCTTGGCAATGACCACCGAAATGCCTGCGGCCTTGATGGCCACGGGGGCGTGCTCACGGGAGGAGCCGCAGCCGAAGTTCCAGCCGCCCACCATAACATCGCCGTCCCTGACGTTCCGGACAAAGTCCTTGTCGATGTCCTCCATGCAGTGGCTGGCCAGCTCCTTGGGGTCCTGGGTGTTCAGGTGGCGGGCCGGAATGATGACATCGGTATCCACGTTATCCGGGTATTTGAAAACAGAACCTTTTGCGTTCATCGTTGTTTCTCCTTTTCGATCAGACCGTGCGGGGGTCGGTGATATAGCCGGTCAGGGCGCTGGCAGCGGCAGTGGCCGGGCTTGCCAGATAGACTTCGCTCCTGACATGGCCCATGCGGCCCACAAAGTTGCGGTTGGTGGTGGAGACACAGCGCTCCCCCTCGGCCAGGATGCCCATGTAGCCGCCCAGGCAGGGGCCGCAGGTGGGGGTGGACACGATGCAGCCCGCATCAATAAAGGCTTCGGTCCAGCCGCGCAGGATGCACTCCTTATAAACCGCCATGGTGGCCGGAATGATGATGCCCCGCACGCCCTTGGCAATGTGTCTGCCCTTGAGGATGTTGTAAGCGGCCTCCATATCCTCCAGACGGCCATTGGTGCAGCTGCCGATGACCACCTGATCGATCCGGATGTCCTTTCCCTCGCTGGCGGGGTGGGTGTTCTCCGGCAGATGAGGGTAGCTGACCGTGGGCTCCAGCTTGTCCAGGTCGATCTCGATGGTCTTTTCGTATTCGGCATCCGGGTCGGCCTCGTAGTAGACCGGGGTGCGCTGGCTGCGGCCGTTCAGGTACGCTCTGGTGACCTCGTCCACAGGGAAGATGCCGTTCTTGGCACCGGCCTCAATGGCCATGTTGCAGACGCAGAGGCGATCCTCCATGGTCAGGGAAGCCACGCCCGGGCCGGTGAATTCCATGGACTTGTACAGCGCCCCGTCCACACCGATCATGCCGATGATGTGCAGGATCAGGTCCTTGCCGGATACGCAGGGGCTGAACTTGCCCTTGAGCACAAACTTGATGGCAGAGGGCACCTTGAACCACGCCATGCCGGTGGCCATACCGGCGGCCATATCGGTGGAGCCCACACCCGTGGAGAATGCGCCCAGTGCACCGTAGGTGCAGGTGTGGCTGTCGGCACCGATGATGCAGTCACCGGCGGTCACGATGCCTTTTTCGGGCAGGAGGGCGTGCTCAACACCCATCTGGCCCACATCGTAGAAGTTGAGGATATCATATTTGTTGGCAAACTCGCGGCACTGCTTGGACTGGGTTGCGCTCTTGATGTCCTTATTGGGGACGAAGTGATCCAGCACGATGGCAATGTGCTCCTTGTCGAACACGCCGTCAAAGCCTGCCTTCTCAAACTCGTTGATGGCGACCGGGGTGGTGATATCGTTGCCCAGCACGATATCGAGCCTGGCATTGATGAGCTGGCCTGCCTTGACCTCCGGCAAACCCGCATGTGCGGCCAGAATTTTCTGCGTCAGAGTCATTCCCATGGTGATACTCTCCTTTTATACTGTTGACAAACTCCTTCCGTCATCGCCTGCGGCGATGCCACCTCCCTCAAGGAGGGAGGCTTTAAGGCTCCCTCTCCGAGGGAGCTGTCACCGCAGGTGACTGAGGGAGTTCGATTTTTATTTACTATTAATTGCCGAAACCAGCGCCTTGATGCCGGCAACAATGATATCGGTGTCGGTGCCGGCACCCCAGGTCACGCTGCCATCGCTCCAGGCAAGGCCCACATAGGAAGCCGCACGGGAGGTACTGCCCTCGTCCAGGCTGTGCTCCGAGTAGCTTTCCAGATGGAAGTCCATCCCGGTGGCGCTCTGGATGGCGTTCGCCACAGCATCCAGACGACCATTGCCCACCGAAGTGACCACCTTGCGCTGACCGTTCAGGTCCAGGGTGACCGTGGCGGTAATGCCGTTGACCTGTGCAAAGTGGGCCTCCACCACACGGAGGGGCTTTTCGC
>ENA-OVGB01002096-OVGB01002096.1-human-gut-metagenome-genome-assembly--contig:-NODE-2096-length-15334-cov-4.112311_pt1 | contig 15334 bp, 27 predicted proteins | sample MGYA00237767_ERZ505413 | MGnify/ENA primary metagenome ERZ505413 (study PRJEB26158, sample SAMN06016410) | human gut metagenome | biome: human gut; feature: ankylosing spondylitis patient; material...
ACAGGCGGTCAAAAACGCTCTGAACGGCATGGCAATTTATGCAGATGGACACTTGATTGGATATCTCCAAGAGGAAGACCGACAATACAGGAACAGATCTGGATTCGGACTGTTTGAAGGGTAATTCAAAAGAGCAGGCAAGCAGCAATGTTTGTCCTGCTCTATTTTTTTATTTTCTTGGCACTGGTAATATGTAGAATTTTATGATATAATATGATTAACAATTGAATACAGATAGACAACAATAGACAATTAATATATGCAATTATTAGACGATTAAAACCGAGCAGATCGGAAAGAAGAAAGGGATTTAGAAAGGTCCCGGATTGTATCTGCACCCTTGGTTTTGGTCGTCTTTTTTTATTGTTTTTTAAGTTCATATAGCAAAATAAGAGCCTTATTTTTTTGAATTTAAAGAAAAACAATTGTTGTCTGCAAACTAAAAAAAGGAGGAACGAACATGGAGAACATGGAACTGAGAAATAACATTATCAAATTGCGCTTGAAAAATTACGAAGTGGCACGAGAATTAGGAATAACAGCTACTACATTCAGTAGATGGTTGCAGGTACCTTTGACTCCGGCAAAAAAAGAACTGATTGAAAACGCAATGCAAAAATTGTACCAACAGAATCAGGAGGTCAGCATTGAGCGAATTAATTAGACTGGTAAATAGCCATTTATTTATGCCAGAGGTTGCTACATATCTAGGATTTGAAGTAAATTCTCGGGGATTTATCAGAAGTCCATTTCATGACGAAAAAACAGCATCTTGTAAGTGTTATAACAAAGCAGGAGCAGGATTCTGTGACTTTTCCTCAGGAATTGCCGGGGATTGTCTCAAATTTGTGTCACTCACTCAAAATCTAAACACTTGGGAATCTGCCAAAATGATGGTTGAAGCCTTTTCTCTTCCTATAGATATGGGAAATACGCATCTTACAAAGAAGAAAGTGCAGGAGTTGAAAAGGCAGCGTGAAGCTGACCAAAAAAGAAAAGTCGTCAACCAAAAAAGATGGGTAAATAAAATAGATGCATTAAAGGCCACTATTAATACTTGTGAGGATCTGCTGATGTGTCTGCACATTGAACCATTATCGGACATTTGGTGTGCAGCAGTCGAGCAGAGAAACAAGGCAATCGTCAAGGCTAACGAACTGATTGGAATTGAGACAATACCAGAAGATTTAAAACTACCTGAGAGACCAGGACAAAAGAAAGCGGGGTGATATCCATTGAATGATGAAGAAAAAAAGTCCTTATTGTTATCATTGGATGAAGTGGAAGAGAAAGAGATTGCGTGGTTAGTGCCTGGATATCTACCCAGGGGACAAGTCTGTATTATGGCGGGCGATGGCGGCACCGGGAAAACAACTGTTTGGTGCAGTTTAGCGGCGGCAATTAGTGCAGGTAAGAAAGTATTTTTTGATCAGACTCCAGATGAATTTGCAAAAGAAAAACCACAAAAAGTATTATTCTTTTCATCTGAGGATAGCGTTGAATTTGTATTAAGAGCAAGATTACGAAAAGCCGGTGCGAATTTAAAGAATATTTGTTGTGCGAATTTGAAAAATGAGAAGTTCTCTGAAATCAAATTTGACTCAAATTTGCTTAGACAGTTGATTTCAGAAGTCAAGCCAGCTCTTGTAATTTTTGACCCTGTGCAGTCGTTCATTCCCGATGGTGCAAATATGGCTCAGCGAAATGAGATGAGATCTTGTTTAAACCCTTTAATTGCTATCGGCGAAGAGCTTGGTACGACCAGCTTAATCATTGTTCACACCAACAAAAGAACAGGAGCATATGGAAGAAAAAGAATTTCTGATTCTTCGGATATTTGGGATATCTCCAGATCAGCTTTAATTATCGGAAATGTACCAGGTGGTAATGTGCGATATTTGAGCCAAGAAAAATCAAATTACGGTTCATTATCACCGACAGCATTATTTACCATTAATGAGGACGGAGCACATTTGGAGGAATACACAGATCGTAGGGACGCTGATTTTGTCCGAGAAGCTGATTTTGAAGGCAGACAAGCACCGCAACGGCAAGATGCCGAAAAATTTATTGTGGAATATCTGAAAAATGGTAAGCGTTTGACTTCTGAATTAGATGAAGCTGCACGAGCGACTGGTATAAGCAAATCAAGTCTAGCACGAGCAAAAACGAAGTTGCGACAAAATAAAATACTTGATACAAAATCTGAAGGATTTGGACAGAACAAGGTATTTTACTCTTACTTACTTGAGCATCGTACATAGAGAAAGATTTTAAGTGAGTGAATAAGCTTGAAAGCCTTTATTTATAAGGGATTTACTTATTCATCAAAGTGAGTGAGTAAGCAAATAAATATCTTATTTATTCACTCACCATGCGAAGTAAGCTAGAACCGCATAAACAGAGGGTTTGACGTTTATTCACTCACTTATCCGGTTTGTCAATGACATGGGAGAAGTAAGGAGTAAGCAATACTGACCTGACAAATAGAATAGCAAGAGCGTTCTTCCTTGTCAGGACTCACAACTTAGAAAGGAGACCACATGAGAAAATCATTAAAAGACACCCCTTATTGGAGCATCTGGGCTGATTGTTGCCAATTACATAAAAGGTTTTTTGGATGTTCCGAAACCGATGATGCCGGATGGATACAGCTTACCAATGACGCTGTTCGTATTCGAGACAAATATAAAAATACGCCGGAGGGTGAATTTGCAGAGCAAATGGTGCTTCTGATCGTCGCCGAAATTAATAAGAGAGCAAAGGAGGAACCAACGAATGCCACGAAAAAACAGACGCAACACACCGCCGAGCAGCCATAAGCTGAGCCGGTTTGAACGTTGGGCAAAAGCCGTCATTTCTGAGAATCAGGGGCAAGGACAGCGCATAATTAACAATCGAAAAAAAGGAGGTGAAACTTATGCAGAAACCTAACTATCCGGGACAGCAATTAGCCGATTTACCAGATGAATTTGTTCAGGAAACTGTCCAGAGTTTGAAACAATTAAATGATTTAGGACGACCAGAGACAGATGCTGAGGTTCAAGAACGGATAAATCAATATTTCCAGTTCTGCCAGGATACAGGGAATCGACCTGGAATTGAGAGCCTATGTCTTGCATTACATATCAGTAGAACGACATTGTTCAATTGGGTTCGTGGTTACGGATGTAGCCCAGAGAGGAAACAAATTGCTGAAAGAGCTAAATCTTTTGTCGGTGCGTTTCTGGAGCAAAGTGTCCTGAGAGGTAAGATTTCGCCGCCGTCTGGAATATTCATCATGAAGAACTGGTTGGGCTATAAAGACACTATTAGCCTCGAAGAAACAGCAATCACAAAAGAGGATCCTTGTAGACCATCCCGCAGCAGTGAAGATATTAAGGCTGAATTTGCGAGGCTATTACCAGAGAATTGGGAAAACGAAGAAATGGAAAAACCAATATTGTAACGACTGCTGCCACCCCGGTGTTCTTCCGGGGCAGCCTGGCGGCTGATGATCGCGGAAATTATTCCAAAAAAACTCGATAACGAATCGTGATTGAGAACCGCACCCTCGCACATGGTACCGGAAACCACTGCTCAGCCCACGAAGAGTTGAGCAATAATAAAAGCATGAATGAAAGCCTGTCATTTTGTCGGGCATGTTTGAAAGGAGACAAATTCAATGGAAAATAATAATTTATATAAGATAATCGGGATTGCCACATATACAGGGATGTCCAAAAGTAATAAGAAGCCGTACACAATGAAAACACTTGAGGTTGAATTCAATGACACGCCGGCACAGGTCAAAACATTCTCAGACGCACCTGTTCAGATCGGGGATTACGCCAGAATTGGCTTGGGAATCAAAAAAACACTATACGGCACAGAACTGGTTCCATCAGTAGACGAAATCATACCTGCTGCCAATGTGGAATCTCAGAAAGGAACAGGTGACGCAAATGACAGTAAATGATGCAGTAAATAATTTATACGCTACATATTCAAAATATGGTGTAACTAAGGAATTTCTGCAGGAGATGATTGAGAATGGATTAAAGCGTGGATTCTCTGTTCGAGCTGCTTATAATGGCGTCCGGATGTGTCTTGGAAAAGAAACCAATGAAAGAGAGTATTTCACACTGGACGAGCTTCAAGAAATTACTGGAGAATCTCGTGAGGAGCTTGTCGCAAGAGCTGAACAGATGAAGAACGAGCTTCGTGCAGCAGGCAAAAATCCAGATGAATACATCAAGGAGATTCCATCCGCAAATCATAATATTTTATTTTTCCCGGAAGGATTAACATCATAATTAAGTTGCTGATTACTATGGGATTATATTACACAATAATAGCCGCTCACTACTCGCAATAGTGAGCGGCTGTCATTAGAACAGCTATTTCTTATTTCTCATTGACCTGATTAGCGTTGATTTACTGATTCCTGTCATCTGGACCACCTCTTTGTATGAATGGTCTAACAATAGGTCTAGCGCATGGTCTAGCTGTTTTTGATTAAATTTCTTTGGCCGTCCTTCCGTAAAATCTGGATTCAACTTAGCAATTGCTTTTCCTGTCTGACAGCGTTCAATAATTTGGTTGCGCTCAAGTTCTGCTACTGCCAGAAGTGTAGTTATAAAAAACTGTCCCATAGCGGTATCTTCCAGCAAGCCAACATTGAGAACATGGACAGAGCACTTTTTCTTGAACAAATCTTTTACTATCTTAATTCCCTCTTCTGTATTTCTGGCCAATCTGTCCAGCTTACTAACTACCAGCATATCTTTTTCTTTCATTTTCTGGATCACATCATTAAACACGGGTCTGTCCGTAGTGGTTCCAGTATATGCCTCTTTGTAGATCTGAGCATCATTATACCTTGAAAGTATCTCCTGCTCTTGGGCTTCCAGGCTATTGCCGTCTTTAGCCTGTCCTTTTGTCGATACACGACAATATCCGAATATCATTTACTATTTTCTCCTTTCGTTAGCGACACTAAGTTATGACACCTGCCTATATCCCGATTTTACGTTCTATCTTTTCAAATGTCAATACTTATAAGTTTTGGCACTTTTGAATTGAACCATAATTTACATTATTGTCTGTCAATTACCCTGTCAGGGATTCTTCAGAAAATACATTCAAAAAGGAGCTACCTTCGGCATAGGTAACTCCTTTGAATGAAAATAGAAAAAGCATAATGATATTCGATTGCATTTATTATATCACATATAGAACAGTGTTTCAATCCTCTTCTTTTATCTTAATGCCATATTTATTAAGAATCTCTTCAATCTCCTCTCGAGCTATCTTTCTTTGATCTTCTACGGATTCCTCTTTAAAACGCAGACCGATGCTATATTTTCCTCGTGAATCAGCAATCTTGGAGAGCTGACTTATAATATGCTTAGGTTCTCTAAGATATTTTTCTAATTCTTCTTGCAAATCTAAGTTCCAGTTTGCTGGCTTATTCAGATTTAACTCCATTTCTTCCGTATACATATTTTTATTTACTGAATTTCTAACATAGCTATTTAATGATTGTTTTGCTTCTTCTGCTGCTGCCCTGATAACATCTTTTTGCCCTTTTGGCACTCTGATACGAATATCCTCAACAGATTCCTTTAAATATTTTTTCGCGGCTTTTGCTTGAGCCTCCGTATATCGACTTTTCTTTTCTTCTGACATATATGCCCCTTCTTTCACTGTAATAAAAGGCAGTGTGATAATAAAAGACACTTTCTCCACCTTACTTAAAAGTATATCATATGTAAATATATGTGTCCATAGAAAAACACACAAAAAAGTGTGTCTATGGGTACATATATTTTGTATATAACGTCAATAGACATTTCTATGTGCCCATAGTACAATATAATCAGTTCAAGGGAACAAGATAAAACAGAATCAAGTGAAGAGTGAAAATGAAATGATCGTAAGATGTACCAAAGACACTCACATAACATCGGGCAAGGGTAAGCAAAGATACAGAGTTATCGAGATTGGTTTAAGACCTGCCGGGACTGATTCAGAAAGGAGCATATAAATGAAGAAATACAATTTATCAAAGATTATGTTGAAAGCCTGGAAGATTTACCGCAAGACAAAAGGCATCAATTTTGCTGAAGCACTTCATAGAGCTTGGTTATCTGCTAAGGCAGAAGAAATCAATGCAAAGAGAATCGAAACTGCAAAACAGGCAGCAGGAGTCACCGAGCAGGTTAATACCTTTGCTAAATGGAAAGAAGCCGGCTACAAAGTGATTCACGGAAGCAAAGCACTATTTGGTGCCGTCCTGATCTGGGGAAGCCGGGGAGACGGAGCTGAATATAAAGCAAGTTTCTTCGGCAAGTCGCAGATAGAACCTATTTAATAAGAAAGCCCTTACCAGACTGGTCCTCTGATAGGGGCAAGTAACCCGACAATCACGCAAAATCGAGGGGTTGTAGGAATTATACCATACCTGTCCCCTCCATAACAAGGAGAATTGACATGAAACACCACACATTAATGACTTATGAGCAGTGGCAGCACTGTTTCAAGACAGCACTTAAAAGAACTATCAAACGAAAAGTTATCCAGGCATTACAGTTATTAGTCCTTGCAATCATTATTTCAATGCCAATCTGGATGCTGATGGACTGGATACTGTTCGGATATTAACAAGGAGATGTGAAAATGCAGGATAAAAAAGTGATAAATACATTTGCGATTACAACCAAGCAGGGAGTAATCCGCAATATCAACCACAGCACTATCCTACAGCCGAAAACACAATTCAGCGGTAATCCTATGAATTGGTTTGATGATAACAAACTTTTAAAGAAAAAGAAAATGGAGGGCTAAGGAATATGGAATTTGCCAAAATTTATGATACCAAAATCAACGAAGAACTGAAAAAATATGAAACACTGCAATGGGAAATGTACTATCGGACATTGCTTCCAGAGCGTATGCAGCAGTTTGAACAGGAATATATCGGAAATTCCAAAGACAAAGAACAGGCAATGAAACAGCATAAAGCGGAATTAATGGCGAAACACGCTGGCAGAATCCAGAGATTACTTAATCAGAAGCGCGAGAGACTGACTGTTGAATGCCTGGGAGAGCTCATTGACCGCCTTGAAACTGCACAGCATGAAGCAGATCAGGAAAATAATGAATTTAATCCGGAAGATTATGAAGAACTTCCGGTAGATGAACAGCGAGATTCTTCTTGTGAGGACGAAGTACCGACACTCGCATCCGAAATAATTGCAGATCAGCAGAAAGAAATTGAAAAACTGAAAACAGAACTGCAGAAACTCAAAAGTGAAAACTTAGATGAAATCGACCGAGACAAAGAACGCGCTATGTTTGAGACCGGAGATTGTATTAATAAACTTAAATTCCTCATTGATAATTTTATGAAACATTATGATTTTTACAGTACGAAGAAAATGAGTAGGGATGATGCTTTAGCTTTTGCTTACGATAAAGAAAATATGTGTCAGGAACTTCTTATTATGTGCGATTATGTTTGTAAAACTCAAAAAACATTTGAAAAATTGGATGAAATGGAGAAATAGCCATGGATTACAGAAAAGAAGATGCCGAAAAATATCGCAGTAACATATGTGATATGGTTAGCAAATTAAAAAGTGCGAAGATTTTATATTGTATCATGGGATTCATTGAAGATATAGCGGAAGAAGAGGAGGAAGTGCTGAAATATGAGTGAGGAATATAAAGAAAAGATTATTGTTTTACTTGATAAAGTAAAAACAGAAGAAACATTACGACGGGTATATAAGCTGCTGGAATACCTTTATCTGAAGGAGGTATAACATGAATTACAAGAAAGAAATAATGAAAATGCTCAACAAAATCCAATCACAAAAGATTCTGCGATACATTTATCTCATTATAGCTGATATTCCGAAAAAATACTGGAGGTAATACTGATGGACTATAAGAAAGAGATTATTGAGATGATACAGAAAATCCATAATGAATCAATGATAAAGTTTATTTATGGATGTGTGAAACGAGCATATAAGGAAGAAAGGGTCGGAAGATAATTCCGCCCCTTAGAAAAGGAGATACATGAACGAATTACAGGTTTTTAATTCAAAAGAGTTTGGGGATATCCGAACAACAGAAATTGACGGTAAACCGTATTTTGTGGCGAATGATGTAGCGAGAGCACTGGGATATAAAAGACCAGCAGACGCAGTTACTGCACATTGTAAGGGGTCGGTAAAACACCGATACCTTACCGATGGAGGAGAGCAGGAATTAAAAGTTATCCCAGAGGGTGATATATACCGCCTTACCGTTCGCAGTAAACTCCCGTCGGCAGAAAAATTCGAGAAGTGGGTATTTGACGAAGTTATTCCATCTATTCACCAATATGGAGCATACATGACTGAACAGACTATTGAGAAAGCACTTGCTTCTCCGGACTTCTTAATTCAACTGGCAACTAAGCTGAAAGATGAACAGACAAGACGTAAAGAAGCCGAAGCGGAAATCAGAGTGAAAGACCAGATTATTGGAGAACTCAAGCCAAAAGCCGATTACTACGATGAAATCTTGAAGAATCCGGGACTTGTAACCATCACCCAGATTGCCAAAGATTATGGGATGTCAGGTAAGAAGATGAACAGAATTCTTCATGAACTGGGAATTCAGTATAAACAGAGTGAGCAATGGCTTTTATACAGTGACTACCATTGTCTCGGATATACTCAATCTGAAGTTACTGATATTATCAGATCTGATGGAACTCCAGACGTAAAACTTCTTACTAAGTGGACCATGAAAGGCCGCCTCTTTCTTTATAATAAGCTGAAAGAAAAAGGTATTATTCCGGTAATTGAGCAGGGAAATTAATTCAAGGCGCCATGGTGCTACATATTGTTGTATATTATAATTTCTATATATAAATTCAAAGGAGGGCACGTTATGACTGAGCAGGAAATGCAGGCAAAAATTGAGAAAGACCTGGAGGAATTTGAACAGGAGCAGTGGCGTAAATTCGAGGAAGAAGATTTATCCGAAGAATATGAAAAATTCATTGAGAAATTCGCCGACAATCCAGATATCGAACAGCAGGAAATTGATAATGAATGGAAAGATGAAAAGGCACGACTGGAAGAAGAATTTAAAGGCGAATTAAAAGACCTTCTTACAGATGAGGAATCTCGTTTAACTGAATATTATTCAGATGATTTAGACTGAATGTAAGACAGATAGTTATGACTAATAAAAAGGATTTGAAGAAAGGAACATTATTATGGATAGAATTGAGCTTTTATTAGACAAAGGTTTTGTAGCAGCAGGAAATCCGGTAGAAATCGAATACACCAGAGAGAACCCATTATTGCTTGAAGATTGCAATTATTTCACAGATGAAATGAAAGAAGAGATTTCCAATCTGGTTACTTATGAAGATTTATGTGACAGCAAGTTAAAGAAAAATATGCTTAACATGGCTTATAATGGATTATCAAGTGATTTCATGTTGAAAAATAAAGGTATTCCATATGTGGGAAGAATTGCTATGGTATCATACGATGAATACGCAGATTTTCCTGTTTGGATTGCAATTGCAGATAACCGTAGCGGTAGAATTAAATATAGCTATTATGATGCGTGCCAGCTTCATGATCGTGAAGAATTTTTATGGGCATTGAGAACAAAATAAAGGCATGAATTAAAACATAACAATGGCGGTGTATGGGAGTCCATATGCCGCTTTTTCTTTAATATTCAAGCATCTATTCAAAGCTAGACCTTTATATCTATATATAAATGGATATAAAAATAGACATATATATCTTGCTACATATCCCAAATCCGTGTAAGATATGTATCAGAAAATAGGAGGGCAAAAACAATGAAAACTATTGTATTGGCAAACCAAAAAGGCGGGTGTGCGAAGACTTCCACGACTCACGCTCTGGGTATCGGCTTGGCAAACCGAGGCTATAAAGTATTGCTGGCAGATCTGGACGCACAGTGCAACTTATGTGATTACTGCGGAGTTGATACGGAGAATGCATCCGCTACACTGTACAATGTATTCCATGGACAGGCCACCATCCAGGATGCAATTGTAAATATTCGATTAGGGGTTGACCTATTGTTAGGCGATCTATTATTCACCAAAGCAGATTCCGAATTCGTGCAAATCGGTAGAGAAACCATGCTCAAGAAAACTCTGGGAACTATACAGGACCGCTATGACTACTGCATTATAGATACTGCTCCAAGTCTTGGAATCTTATTGGCCAATGCGTTAGCTGCTGCCGATGGCGTAATCATTCCCCTTACAGCAAGTAGATTCTCCCTCAAGGGTATGAACCAGCTTTCACGATTTATCGACGAAATCAGAGAAGACAGAAACCCAACCCTTAAAATTAATGGAGTGTTGCTGACTCGTTTTAATAAGCGAACTGTTCTCAACCGGTTATTATTAGATGAGGTGCAGCAGTCTGCAGAACAACTCGGGACCAAGCTTTATAAGACAACTATACGACAATCTATCGTGATGGATGAGTCTCAGGTTATGCAGGAAGATATCTATTCTCAGAACAGCAGCATTGCAGAAGACTATAACAATTTCGTAGACGAATTCTTGGAGGATGAACATGGCGATAAATAAGAATGCGTTGCAGGCGAAGTTACAATCAGATCGTGAGAATCGTGCGCATATTCCAGAGCAGAATACAGAATCTAAAATGAAACAAGTCCTCTCAGCTACCAGCACAGTACCTCAGCCAAAGCAGAAAAAGAAACCAAAGAAAGAAACACATAAGACATTCACAACATGGGTAGAAAAACAGAAGCTAGCAGAATGGAAAGCATATATTGCAACAAAGAACATTAAGTCTGAAGACCTGGCATTATATGCTATTCAGCATTGGATTGATCAGGTTGCACCAATTACACCAGAAGAACAAGAAGATTATCACAGAAACTTAGAGCATGAATTGGCAGATATTGATAAAGATGCACGATTGAAAAAGAAATAGATATATGTATTGATTGTTTAATCTATCTTTTAATAGATATATAGCTAGACCTTAATGATTATAAGGGTTTCCATACTGTTTCATGCGTGGAAATCCTTTCTTTATGTCCGAATAAAACATGCCCTGGGGGGTCTGCACAGAAAGAGGGGGCCCGCCGAATAACCCGCGCAATTTTTTCCGAGAAACAAAAAGGCCCCTCTTACACCTATGTCTCAAATTTCCCGCAAAAAATAAAAAGGGGTCAGAATATTCTTCCGAACCTTCTGGATGTCCGTTTTTCGGACAGTCAAAACAAATAAACGAAATATCGTGGCAGAAGCGTTGGGGTATAGCAATGCCAAAGTTCCCATTCTAGGAATTTGCTCAAAATTGCTTAGACGAAATTCGTCACGCCAAAATAGCCTTGTATTCCGCCCGTATATCAATTCTAAATCATTAAGCGGTAAATTGTGCCAATAAACCAATAAAACCGCTATACGGAGCAAATACGGCGTTTCTACGTGAATATGAGAAATGATTCCCTTTTGAAAGCAGTTTGAATGATGAAAGCGCATCTGCCCTCATTATTTGTTAGGTCAGGTTCATCAATATGGCAAAATCTCAAAAATTAATTATTGAAACTGCATCTATAAAGATTTATAATAAAAATATCAGTAGAAAGGAACTGGCAGTATGACACGAGAAGCATTACAAGAACAAAATAAACAACTTCTTCAGGAACTGAAGAAAGCCAGAGCGCAGATTCAGCGGCTACAACAGATGGTTGAGAAATTAAATGATGCAACTGATGAAGCCTATCTCAAATCAAGCTATTATGAAGCTGATCAGGCTTGCATGAGGTATTTAAAGAATCAGGTGGAAACATTAAAGAGCCAGCTTTCAAATAGCCAGGAAAAGAACCGGAAAGCAAATGAAGAAATCAAGCTGCTGAATTTAGAGAGGGATTCTGCCATTGAAAACATGGCATACACTCAGGATGAAGCACACAAGGATTTAATTCACCATAAGATGTTAGAGTATGAGTTGGAAGCTACTCGAAGCGATTGCAGACGGTTAAAATTTGCAAATAAACAGCTTCAAGAAGACAATGAAGTCCTTCAGCAAAAGGTTGAAGACCTAGAACACAGTGTTGAGGAACGCCACAAAGAAACAACAGAGGCATACAAGTCAATGTCTGAAATGCTTGATAAGCACGAGAAAGAACTTTCAAAGTCGCAGCGGAAAATCTGGAAGCTGGAAGATGAGAATAAAAATCTTCAGGAACGTTCGAAAAATTTGAAGAATCCGCGTGGAGCCGGTAGGAAGAAGAATGATGATAAACAGAAAAAAAAGTATAAGATGTTCAGTAACCTTATCAGAACGAGAATCTCGATGGAGAACATCATGGAAACTATGCAGATCAGTCGCAGTACCTATTTCAGATTTTTGAAAAGATATAAAGAAGATTATATGAATAATAGCAATAAATAAATTCGATGAAACCTCGGTCAGTTTGACTGGGGTTTTATTTTAATCTGAAATAGAAGATGCGTTTTCATACGTGTATATATTATGTACGTTTATATCGTTTAACGTTTAGGTGGCCTTGAAACCCTTGATTTTACTGGGTTTTTGAGACATAAAAACGAGAAATATACAGTAATAAACGAGAAATATACAGTTTAAAAACGAGATTTATACAGTTTACAGAGAGAACGCCATAATTTTAAAAACGAGAAAAACACAGTCTAAAACGAGAATTTTCACTTGAATTTTATCGTTTTAAATGATATGATTTATTCATCATTTGTATGGGGGATTTTATATGGATTTAGCAGAGCATATCTGGAGCACGAATGAAAATAATGAATTGAAAAAACGAGATATAGACACTCGTGAATCTGTCCGGACTGTTACATCAAATCAATTTATAACAGCCTGTGGTTTGGAAAATATAAGCCTAAAGGCAAGGAAACTTTTATATGTGGCAATTGGCCAGTGCAGAGTAACGGATACAGAATTTTATGAGTATTCTCTTTCTGTTAGGGATTTCGCTGCATTGATGGATGTGGACCCCAGTAATGTTTACAGAGAGGGAGAGTCAATTGCGGATGAACTTTCTAAGGGGTTTATAAAAATCAAACCGGAAAGCAGCACTGTTAAATTCAAGAATTATCCGTTATTCGCGGAATGCTATATGGACAATGCTAATATCGTTTTTGCTTTAAATAAGCGAATGACAGATTATTTTCTCATGATAAAGGGAAGTTTTACACAGCCATTACTGGCAGATTTCTTAAAAATGAAAAGCCCTTACAGCATGGCAATCTGGCATCTTATGCAACGAGAGATGAACAGTCAGAAGCCAGGATTAACTCAGACAATAGCTTTTCAATTAAGTTTGCAGGAGATACGAGAAGTTACCGGCACTCAGAAGAAATTTGAACGTTTAAGCGATATTAAAAGATATGTGTTGGATAAAGCAATTAGAGAAATCGAAGAGAATTGTGGCGTTGTGATCACATACACAAATATCAAGAGAGGTAGAACTGTGACGGGATTTCAGTTTGAGGCAGTATCTGAATTTCATGTAGATCCATCTAAAATTAAGCAGTCTACCAGAAATAAAGTAAATGTGAGAAAAACACAGCCGATGATAGAACCCCCAAATAGCGTAAAAAAATCTGCAAATAAAAATGAAGTACCTGGACAGGAAAGCATATTTGATATTTTGGAGAAAATGCAGTAGGAAGGTATGGATATGACAGAAAAACAAAGAATCATGATTCAAGGAATGGATGTTTTTATGAAACGTCTGGAATTCAGTTTCAGAAACGACAAGGATACATTAAAAATATTAAAAGATATATATGATCAGGCATATTATGATATTGCATTTGATGAATCCCGCCCTCCGGAAGAGAAACAATTTAATATTTTTAACATTAGAACGACAGAGGAAGAAAAGCAGGAATTATCCGACAAACTTTTTCAGTTTCATGATGATTATGAGAATAATTTTTCTGACTATTTTGATCTTGAAGATGATGAAGCGTTGGACGATTTTTTATATTGGTATAAGGGATTTTATGAGCTGATAGGTGAATTGCTGAAAAGATGGTAAATTTATGTTACATTGTTTACTAGAGCATAGTAGAGTATATTTATAATTTACTAGATTATAAACTAGTAATAATTAACCATCTGTTGATAAAAGGGAGGATGATAAGATGGATTTATCTACAATAGAAAGGGAAATTCAAACAGTCATTGAAGCGGATAAGGCATCCTGGATTAGGATTTATCAGCTCATGTCAGAAGTAGAATCAGAGAAATTATACGAAAACATTTATAATTCTTACACTCAATGGGTCAATAAGATTGCAGATGACATGCATATACACGTTTCACTACTCTGGAGACGTAAGAAAGCAGGAGCTTTTTATGCTGAATATCAAAAACGAATGGAAGCCAGAGGAAAGAAAGTTTCTTTTGACGATATTGAGAGAGTATCACCAGACAATTTAGTTCTGGCAGAGAGAATTGCTGGTAATAATACTGCAATTGCGGATCAGCTGATTGAGAAAATACAGCAAGGAGAACTTAAGCGAAAAGACTTATCAAGCGCATTGGCAGCAGCTAAACGTTGTCGAGCTGAAAAAGGTATTCCTGATCCAGTTAATGGGTACGATAAGCAGAAGCTCCAAGAGCAGAAAGAAACAGACGGAGCAATCAAACCTGATCAGAAAAAAATTACTGCAATGGATATTATGGCAGCTCTTGAGATATACCGGCATTGGATAGGAGAGCCTATTGAGAAGCAGGGACGGGTACCAAAATATAAAGTATTTGGAGAATTTGCTGTTGATTCTCCGGGAACACGAAATGCCAGGAGAATTGACGCTTTAGTTGCAGAAACAATTACTGCAAAATATCCCAGACAAATAAAATTGCATGGAATTGAGATAAAAGTATCTCGATCAGATTTAGAACATGATGATAAAATGGCAGAATATACCCAGTATGTTGACTGCTTCTGGATTGCAATACCACCGCATCTTGTGGATGATGCCAAGGACCTGGCAATGCCTTGTTGGGGAATTTTATCTGTTGACGAAGAAAAACTGGAAGTAGTTCGAAGTGCTTCTAAAAATGCGGAATATGGCATATTCAGAGATGTTGCGCTGTCAGAAATCATATATAAATTAATGTAGAATTTTCTATTTTACTAGATAATATTCTAGTAAAAGGCTTAACGGGGATATTTCCTGTTTTTTTGTTTTAAAAGACGCCAAAAGTTGTATATTGATTTCAAATTTAACATATGCTATAATGCCAATAGGCAAAAACGATGT
>ENA-OVGB01002114-OVGB01002114.1-human-gut-metagenome-genome-assembly--contig:-NODE-2114-length-15205-cov-3.970957_pt1 | contig 15205 bp, 16 predicted proteins | sample MGYA00237767_ERZ505413 | MGnify/ENA primary metagenome ERZ505413 (study PRJEB26158, sample SAMN06016410) | human gut metagenome | biome: human gut; feature: ankylosing spondylitis patient; material...
TAATTAAATTTCCTTTCCGCCACGTTCGATATTTTCCCTTCTACGACTATCATAGCAATTAATCAAGGGGTTTTATAATTTTTTTGAAATTAAAAATTTAATTTTTTCAGTATATCATTCGCATGAATCATAATGTTGATATTAAAATTTTAATATCTGCGGTATCTGCCCTTCGTTTGACGAAAATCCGACCAGCCGTTAGCTTTTCCGTGGAGAGCCGACCATGACGACAAAAAAAAGAATCACCCTGGAAGACGTGAGCCGCGCAGCAGGAGTATCCCTGAGCACCGCCTCCATGATACTCAGCGGACGCCCCGACGTGTCCTTCTCCCCGGACACCGTGCAGAACGTCCGTCGCACGGCCGATGCTCTGGGATACCGCACGCCCGTGCGACGCAGGATCCGTCCTCTTTCCGCAAGGAAGCTCGTGCTCATCATCAGTCCCAATGTGGGCAACGCCTACTATGCCAACATGGTGCAGGCCATACAGCAGTCCGCCGAGCAGCACGGCGTGTCCACGCTCATCTTCACCACCTACAGGGACGCCGACAAGGAGAGGGAAATCCTCGACATGGCCATGGAAATGGGTGTTTCCGGCATGGTCTTCACCATGATGCCCCAAAGCGTGGACATTGTGGAAAAGGTCAACCGGAGCATTCCCATCGTCGTCATAGGCGACAGGAACACCAGTCTCAACGTCGACACCGTGGAGCTCGACAACTACAGCGCCGGCATGCTGGTCGGCCGTCACATGCTCGGTCTCGGACACAGGCACATCGCCTTCATTTCCACCACGCTCAACAGTGCCAATGCCATACGCATGCGCAGGCTCGACGGCATACGTGCTGTCTACTCCCAGGAAGCGGACACGTCCGTGCAACTCTTTACGCGGGAGATCACGCCGCTTGAAGAACTCAACGACATCGGCATCGAACATCGCACGGGCTACGAGCTCACTGTGGAATGCCTGAAGCGCAACGACGGCATTTCCGGCATCGTGGCCGTCAACGACTTCGTGGCCTACGGCGTGCTCGACGCCCTGAAAGACCATGATCTGAAGGTTCCCGACGACTACAGCGTCTGCGGATTCGACAATCTTTCCGCCTCCCGGTTCTGGAGCATCGGTCTCACCTCCGTGGAGCATCACATCGAAGAGAAGGGAAGAAACGCCTTCAACATCCTCTACGGACGCATGACCGGCGACAGCGCGCCGAACAACATCACCCGCATGGAATTTTCCCATCATCTTCTGGAAAACCGCTCCACGGCTCCTTTCCACCCGGCAGAGAAAAAAAACTGAAACACGCAGGCCATCAGACACGTTCCCGGTCTGCGCCTGAGCTCATCGCAAAGGAAGGACTCATGTCTTCTACCTCTCAGCGCGTTCATGACCTCTACTGGAAGCGCAACTGGAACTGTGCAAGAACCATACTTGTTTGCCTCGGTGAAACATTCGACATTCCCATAGCCGAACAGACTCTTCATGCCGCGGTCGGCATGCACGGCGCGGGCAAATTCCGCGCCCAGTGCGGCCTGGTGGAAGGAGCCCTCATGTTCATCGGCATTGCGGGCGCGGCGTGCGGAAAGTCCGACAAGGAAGTGGAATCCCTCTGCTTTTGTTTTGCAAACTCCTTCACGGAGCGATTCGGTTCCCTCCTGTGCCGGGATCTGAGGCCCGGAGGCTTCAGGCCCGCCGATCCGCCCCATGCCTGCGAGGCCCTTACGGTCGAGGCCGTCGACTTTGCCGCGAACTTCATGCACAATGCGCTCTTTGCCGCGGCAACCGTCTGAAGCGACTACCTTTTCATCTCATTCAAGAGGTTTACCATGTCCATAATCAAACGCGCGCTCTGCGCTCTTGTGCTGCTTGCCTCCTTCATCAGTCAGAAGCCGGCCCTCGCCGCCGACCTCCTCAAAATAGGGACTCTGCCCGCAGCCGATTCCCTCATCCTCCACGCCGCGAAAAAAGACGGCGTCTTTGCCGCCCACGGGCTCGAGGTGGAACTCATCCCCTTCCAGAGCGCCCTGGAGCTCGGTGCGGCCATGCGTGCCGAGGCGCTGGACGGTCACTTCGGCGACATCATCAACGTGCTCATCCAGAATGAAAGCGGTGCGCCGCAGGCCATCGTGGCCACGACCTCCCACTCCTCTCCCAATGCCCGCTTCTTCGGGCTGGCGGTAAGGCCGGATTCTCCGGCAAGAACGCTCTCCGATCTCAAGGGCAGATCATGCTCCATCGGTCGAGCCACCATCGTGGACTTCGTACTGGACTCCCTGCTTGAGCAGGAAGGCGCGGCAGACTCTCTGGAAAAGAGCGACATCCGTCAGATTCCCGTGCGTCTTCAGATGCTGCTTTCAGGCAGGATAGAATCGGCGCTTCTGCCCGAACCCCTGCTCTCTCTCGTGGAAGGACAGGGAGCACGCGTTCTTCTCGACGACAGAAAGCTTTCCCTGCCTCTGGCCGTCATTGCCCTGAGAAAGCCGGAAAAAAGCGACGACGCCTTTGCCGACCGCATCCGGCGCTTCCGCGCCGCTCTGGCGGAAGAAGCCGCGCGCATCAATGCCGATCCCAAGACCTACGAGGACATGATGCAGGAACTCGGACTGCTTTCTCCCGGTGCGGCAAAGACCTACGTCATGCTCCGCTTCGAAGAGCCCTTCACGCCTCTCGGTCTTCCTTCGGAAGAAGACATACGGCACTATGCCGACTGGATGCAGAAAAACAGGCTGCTGAAGAAGGGCGTTCCGGCTCTTGCCGACATCGTGTTTCAGGACACGAAATGAGCGGGCCCATGCTGCGCGTCGAGAATCTGAGCAAAAACTTCGGGAAGCACAGCGTACTTTCGGACGTCTCTTTTTCTCTGCCCGAAGGCGCCTCCCTGGCCGTCATCGGTCCTTCCGGATGCGGCAAGAGCACGCTTCTTTCCATAGCGGCCGGACTTGCCCCGGCAGACTCCGGCAGCGTCGTTCTCTCTCCGCAGCGGAAGACGGCCTTCATCCTGCAGGACTACGGTCTTTTTCCATGGAAAACCGTGCGCGACAATCTGGCTCTTCCCCTTCAGCTTCAGGGCATGGGCCGGAAGGAACGCTTTGAGGCCGTATCCGCCATGCTGAAGGAGCTCGGTCTGGAAGGACTGGAAAAACGTTTTCCCGTACAGCTCTCCGGCGGACAGAGGCAGCGCGTGGCCATCGGCCGGGCCCTCATCGGCCGCCCCGATCTGCTGCTCATGGACGAGCCCTTTGCCGCTCTTGACGCCATTACCCGCGAGCATCTGCAAAATCTTCTGCTCGACGTGTGGCAGCGTCGCCGCATGAGCTTCATTCTGGTAACGCACAACGTGGCGGAAGCCGTGTTCCTCGGCCGCTTCATCATGGTCCTCGGCGGCCGCCCGGCCACAAAGACGCTGTGGCTGGAAAATCCCTGCTTCGGCAATGCCTCGGCCCGCAGCAGCGACGAGGGCTTCTCCCTCATGCGGAAAGTGCGCGAAGCTCTGGAAGCGCCCGGCAGCCGGGAAGTTCACAAGGAAAGCCGGCCATGAAGATACTCGACATTCTCTTCCGCTACGTCGTGGCCTTTCTCGCGCTTCTTCTCCTCTGGCAGGCAGGAGCCTGGGCTCTCGGTCCCTACCTTCTGCCCTCGCCTTCGGAAGTGCTCGAAGCCTGGGCCTCGTCCCTTCATGATCCCGTCATGCGCGGACACATCACAAGCAGCGCCATGCGCGTAGCCGCCGCCATGATCCTGGCTCTTGCCGTCGCCTTTCCTCTGGGCATCCTGCTCGGCTACCGCAGACGCATCGACCGCTACGTATCGCCCATGGTCTTTCTTACCTATCCTCTGCCCAAGATCGTGCTTCTGCCCGTGTTCCTCACCCTGTTCGGACTCGGCGACACGGCCAAGATACTCATCATCGCCCTGACCACGGGATACCAGATACTCGTGGTCACAAGAGACGGCATACGCCGGCTCGACGCGCGCTACCTCGACGCCTTCCGCACGCTCAAAGGCACCCCGGCGCAGCTTGTCCGCCACGTCCTTGTTCCGGCGGCCCTGCCCAGCGCCATGACGGCCCTCAAGGTAAGCAGCGGCACGGCCGTGGCCGTGCTGTTCATGGCGGAGTCCTTCGCCACGCAGCGGGGGCTCGGATTTCTCATCATGGACGCCTGGGGACGCGGCGATCAGCTGGAAATGTTCTGCGGCATTCTGTCCATGAGTCTTCTCGGACTTGCCATTTATGAAATCTGCCACGTTGCCGAAAGGGTGATCTGCCGCTGGAAGCGACTGGAAAACAGGAGATGACGTTCATGCTTCGTTTTGAATCGGACTATGAAGAAGGCGCGCATCCGCGTATTCTGGAACTTCTTGCCGCCACCAATCTCGAACAGACCCCGGGCTACGGTGAAGACGGCTACAGCGACAAGGCCAGAGAACTCATACGCGCAGCCTGCGCGGCCCCGGATGCCGACGTGCATTTTCTCGTGGGCGGCACGCAGACGAACTTCGTGGTCATCGAGGCGGCGCTTCGTCCGTGGCAGGGCGTGCTCTGCGCGGAAAACGGACACATCAACGTGCACGAGACCGGCGCCGTGGAGGCCACGGGTCACAAGGTGCTGGCCCTCCCCGCTCATGAAGGCAAAATCTCCGCCGACCAGATACGAAAAGCCTGTGCCGATCACCGGGCCGACGACTCGTATGAACATATGGTGCAGCCCGGCATGGTGTACCTTTCCTCGCCCACGGAATTCGGCACCCTGTACTCCAGGGCCGAACTGGAAGAGATCAGTCTTGCCTGCCGCGAACTCGGGCTGCCTCTCTTTGTGGACGGCGCACGCATGGGCTACGGTCTCATGTCCGAGGCCAACGACCTGACCCTTTCCGATTACGCCGAACTCTGCGATGTCTTCAGCATCGGCGGCACCAAGGTGGGAGCGCTGTTCGGCGAAGCGGTGGTCATCACTTCCGCCGCGATCAAAAAGGACTTCCGCTATCTCATGAAGCAGCGCGGAGCCATGCTGGCCAAGGGCAGACTGCTCGGGATTCAGTTCCTGGCTCTTTTTGAAGACGATCTTTATACCCGCATTGCCGGGCAGGCCGACCGGCTTGCCATGCGCCTGCGCCGGGCCTTTCTGGAAAAGGGCTGGCCTCTGCTTTACAACTCCTTCACCAATCAGCAGTTTCCCATCGTTCCGGACAGCTCTCTGGAAAAGCTCGCGGGACGCTACTCCTTCAGCTTCTGGCAGAAAACAGACGAAGCGCACAGCGCCGTGCGTTTCTGCACGAGCTGGGCGACCACGGAAAAGGCCGTGGACCGTCTCATCGACGATATCAGAAACGCCTGATCGCGCAGCATGAGCGCGGCGGCACGCATGAAAAAAGCCGGCTCTTCATAAAGAGCCGGCTTTTTTCGTCACCTGGGAAAGCTACTTTTCAAGGCCGAGAAGACGCGCGGCATTGCCGTACATGACGCCTTCCATGACTTCGGGACGAAGTCCCCAGCGCTTGTAGTAGGCCACGGCCTGTATCATGTCCACGCACGGATATGCCGTGCCGAAAAGAAACTTTTCGGGGATAAGATAATTGGCCGCATCCAGATAGTCCCTGTTTCCGGGCACGTTCATGGTATAGAGATCCGGGGCGAGATACACTCCCTCACGTTCAAAGGCCACATGACATATGCCGCCCACATTCGGCCAGCCGCCGTGAGCAATGACCAGCTTCAGCTTCGGAAAGTCCAGGGCCACGCGCTCGATGATCATGGGATCGGTATAGCTGAGATCCGGAGCCACGAAGCCGCCGAAGGAAATAAAGACGGGAATGTTCTTTTCCTCGCACTTTTCATATACGGGATAAACGGTTCTGTCGTCGGCACGAAGGGCCGGGCGGCAGAACCCGGGCTCCACAAGGACCGCTCTGGCCACGCCGTTCACGACATATCTGTCGATCTCGGCAAGAGCGTCGGGAGAATGAGGATCTATGCCCGCCACGCCGACGAAGCGTCCCGGCCAGAGCGTATCCAGCTTTTCAAGATCCCCGTTGTCCATGCCCGTGGAACGACGTATCAGCACCGCTCCGGCACAGATGCCCGCCTCATCCATTTCTTTTATGAACAGCTCCATGGACTTCTGTCTGGCAGACTCGCCGATGGTCATGCCGAAGCGGCGGGCAAAGGATTCCGGCTCGAAAAGTTCCCGGCCGGGATTGTTGAACATCCCCTCACAGATGCTGCCGAAAGGCGGACGAATACGCATATCGAAAATCTTCATCCTACACCGTCCTTGAAATCAGACTGCAAAAAGGAACACTCGAGGGGAAGGCAGAGCCCCGCCCTTCGGCAGGACCCGCCTTCCGTCTGCATCAGGAACTACATGCCGAAACCGTACACCATGCCGATGACGGGAAAGCCGAACACGAACAGGAACACGAGTCCGGCCAGAACGGCAAACGAACCGGCCTTGAAGGCGTTTCTCACGCCGATCCACTCCACGTTGGAGAACATGATGGCCGCGCAGGTGGAAGCCGCAGGCGTGGCATAGGCGCAGGCCGCCGCAATGATGACGAGCACCGTGAGCGCCACGGGATTGAGTCCGAGCATCTGGCTGACCTGATAGCCGATGGGCACGGCTATGAGCACGAGACTTACGTTATGCGTGAACTGCGTGGCCACGTTGATGATGAGGGAGAACAGAATGAGGAAGGCCACGACGCTGGTTCCCTCAAGGCTCGAGCTCATGACGGAAGCCAGCCAGGCCGTGATGCCGGCCGCATCGCTGCTCACGGCTGCGGAAACGGGAATGGCCGCGGCCGTGATCCAGAAGACGTTCCAGTGTATGCCGTCACGCGCACACACGTCGAAATCCAGGATGGGACGTCCTTCCAGACGCATGACGCAAAGGGCAATGAGCACGACGGCCACGGCCGAAAGGAAGTTGAACTTGCCGAGCATGCCCAGGGCCCCGGCATTGCCCAGCATGAGGTTGGGAATGAGCATGAGGGCCATGAACACCACGAGCGCCACGGCGGCGACCTTTTCCTTCGTGTTCAGCTTGAGCTCGCGACGCATGCTTTCCAGATATTCATGGGAAAGATTCATGAGCTTGCTCACGTCCGGACGGAACACATACTTCATGACAAGAAAATACGCCACCACAAAGAGCAGACAAAGCGGAATGGTCACGGCCATGAACGTCAGATAGTCCAGCGTGAGCGCTCCCTTGGAGGAGGACTCCAGTGCTCCTATGGCCAGAATGCATACGTTGCACCAGGGCTTGCAGCCGAAGGACAAAACGGCGGTGATGGCCACGCCCGCACAGAGAAACGCGGGATAACGTTCACCTTTTTTGTAGCCCGTTTCTTCAAAGATGCTGTAGAGCAGGTTCCAGACGAGAAAGACCACGGCGTTGCCGTCCACAAGGAAGCTCACCACGAAGGAGCCTATGAGCACCATGAGCGTGAACGTCCAGGGCCGTCCCACCAGGCACCTGCGGCTCAGAAACCAGCACGACATCTTCTTGTTGATGCCGCTTTTTTCGCAAAAGGACGTAAACACCAGCACGAGCAGCATGAAAATGACGAGATGATTGCTGAAGGCGCTCGCAAAGGCGTCCTGAGGAGTTTAAAAAAATCCGCAAAGCCCCAGAGCAAAAATGCTCATCATGCTGGGCCATATGAATCCTATGAACGTCCATCCGTAAAGCAGGCCTATGAACACGCCCAGAATGGACATGCCGAAAGGGGAAATGCCGTCGAAGGGCACATAGCGGAAGCCGAAGGTCAGCAGAAAATATATGAAGGTGTGAATCCAGTAGCTGTCTTTGGATTTCACTGCAGCCGAGTGCATGATCATGTCTCCTCTTCCTTTCCTCCCGGAAGGAATGCAATGAACGATTTGAGTATGTCTCCCGGCTCCCCGTTCAGAAGATAGCCCGTCACGGCCGTCATGCTTTCGCGAATGTCTATGGTCGTTATTCCCTGAAGATACGTCCTGAACGGCTCCGCACCATCAAGAAAAATGTCGTGCAGAAAGCCGATGCCCACGTTGTTCACTATGGAATGGCTCCAGAGATTGAGCGACGTTGTGGCAAGCACGATGTTGGGCTTTCCGTACCGGGAAAGCAGAGAGTACAGGGGCGTGTTGCATACGTCATCGGCCGCCCCGCCGATGACGGGTTCCCGGATAAGTCTGCGGAGCGAAACGGAACGACGCCTGGCCAGAGGATGCGTCTGCCCCACACAGGCATGATAGCCGCCGCTTTCCAGAGGATGGAACGTGAGCCTGCCGTCCGCGAGAAACGACGGCGTCAGTATTCCCTCGGGAGTGCTCGGAACGTTGAGAATGCCTATATTGTACGTATCCTTTTCCACGGGACTCAGCATTCTCTCGCGGATGGCGTCGGCATTGAGCGTCGAGGTCACGACCTGTACGCGGGGATAGCGCGCACAGTAGCGTTCCACGATGCTGAACAGCCTGGCCAGATAAAAGGCCGTGTTCACATAGACGCGCAACGTCCCGCGAAGGCATCCGTCTCGGGCCGATGAAAAGCTGCTGGTCATCTCCCGGTATCTGGGCATGACATCCGCAGCAAAGGCCAGCAGCTGCCGTCCCTCCGCCGTCAGGGCCACGCCTCTGGATGAACGTTTGAGCAGCGTGACGCCGAGCTCCGCCTCCATGTTCTTTATGGACGCGCTCAACGCCTGCTGCGTCATGTGCAGACTTCTGCTGGCACTGGCCAGAGAACTGTGTCTGGCAAGCTCAAGAAACGAAGAAAGCTGTTCCAGCCTCATGATCTTCTCTCCTCAGGCCCCGGACACGCGACGACGCAAAACTACAGGCCGAGAAAACGCCTGGCGTTTTCCTCCATGAGGAAAGGAAGCCGCTCTTCCCTGACGCCGCAGCTGCGGCAGTGCCGTTCCGCGTCGGCCATGGAAATGATCGGCGCGGCGGAAGCAAAAATCATCCGGTCGTAAAGCAGTCCGTTGGCCGCCGCAATATAGTCGCCGCTGCCCGGGGCATTCAGCATATACATATCCGGAGCAATATAGACATTGCCACGATTGAATGCAATTTCGCATACTTCCGTCACAAACGGCCATCCGCCGTGGCTGAGGGCCATGCGCATTTTCGGAAAGGTTCCGGCGACCTTGTCGATGGCCAGAGGCGTATAGTATTCAAGCCCCGGGGTAAAAATGCCCCCGTAGGTGAATACGACGGGGACTCCCGCTTCCTGACAGCGCTCATACAGGGGAAACACACGAGGATCGTCCACCTTCCAGCGCTCGGGATCAAAGGCCGGCTCCAGAGCAATGCCCGCGCAGGGACCGTTGATCACGTACCTGTCAAGTTCCGCCATGGCCTCGTCCATGCCCATGAGCGGAGCAATGCCCGCAAGACCGATGAACCTGCCGGGCCAGCGCTCAAACAGTTCCAGCAAATCCTCGTTGTTCCCTCCGCATCCCTTCCGGATGGGAACAACAGCCTGGGAAACGTTGCAGCTGTCCATTTCGGCAATGAGGTCTTCCATGGAAAACGTGCGGGCACAGGGCGAAATATGCATGCCGAAACGGGCCGCACGCTGAGTAACGTCTTCAATATTATTGTAAAACTCTGCCGTCTTATAGCTTGGAACAGGCGGTCTTACCCGAAAATCAATGCTCATGATTCCTCCACTGTAACCAGGTATAATATCTTAGCCATGCCCATTCTGTGAAATAAAGTCCAACAAATATTTTTAATTTTTATGGCTTTACCGACAAATATTATTTGTAGCCGACCTTGCGTCAGCAAAAGATCGCGACAGAGATACCGCGTTGGACTCAGCCGAAAAAAAGGGACGTTCATCAGACATGTCTGCTGAACGTCCCTTCGATACAGGCTCTCAACGAACCGGACTAATCTTCCCAGAAAAGCCGCATCACCTCATCAGGCACGGGATGCCCCAGTCTGTTACCCAGCCAGAAGGCCGCCAGAGAAATCATGCAGGTCGGAACTATGGGATGCACGCCTCCGAGAGGCACGGAGAATACGGAAAGCAGCACGAACACCGCCACACCCGCGACCATGGACCACAGGGCTCCCGCGGCATTGGCCCTTTTCCAGTACAGTCCGAGCACGATGGGCCAGAGGAACACGGCCTCAAGCCCGCCGAAGGCAAACAGGTTTATCCACACCAGAAGATCCGGCGGATCGAAGGACGCAAGAAACACCAGCGCTCCCACAACAAGCGTGCAGCAGAAGCTCATGCGGCCTATCCTGCGTGCGGGCATCTTCGTCTCATCGTTGCTGAGGCGGTAACGGATATACAGATCCTTGATGATGGAGGCCGAAACGAGAAGCAGCATGGTATCCACGGTGGACATGATGGCCGCCAGAGGACCGGCAACGAAAACGCCCGCCCAGAACGGAGGCAGAAGCTCAAGAATGAGCGAGGGTATGATGAGATCTCCGGACGTCAGGCCCGGCATGACCGCACGACCGAGAACGCCCGAAAGATGCATGAAGAGCAGCAGAAAACCGATGATGAGCGTGCCCATGATCATGGCGTCATGCATGGAGCGCGAATCCCGATACCCGAAACAGCGCTGCGTGGTCTGCGGCAGTCCGAGGATGCCGAGGCCCACCAGGATCCAGAAGGAAAACAGCATGGGCGCGGGAATACCGCCCCCGGCGCCCGAAGGCGTAATGAGACCGGGGTCCATGCCCTTCAGCGTCTGTATGCACTGCTCCATGCCGCCTCCGGCACGAACCACGGCAAAGAGAATGACCACGGAGGCGATCAGCATGACCACGCCCTGCAAGGCATCCGTGACGACCACGGCACGGAATCCTCCGACCGCCGTGTACACGACCACGGTGAGGCCGAACAGAACAAGACCGACTTCATACGGATAGCCGGTAACGGCCTGAAAGACCCGTGCGCCGCCTATGAACTGCGCCACCATGGACGCCGCAAAAAAAACGAGCACGGCCACGGAACACAGAATGACTATGGCGTCGCTGCGATAGCGTGCATAAAGAAAGTCCGTAATGGTGACGGCATGAATACGTCGTCCGAGAATGGCAAATCTCTTGCCGAGCACGCCGAGGGTAAGAAAGGTCGTCGGCACCTGAATCATGGCAAGAAGCACCCATCCAAGTCCCAGCTTGTAGGCCACGCCCGGGCCTCCCACAAAACTGCTTGCGCTGGTGTAGCTCGCAATGATGGTCATGGCCAGCACAAAGCCGCCCATGGTCCGGCCGCCGATGAAATATTCTTCTATGAAATTTTTCCCGGAACTTTTTCCGGCCTGACGCTGGGCCCACAGGGCGAGAAGAAGCGTAAGCAGCAGATAGCCGACGAGAGGTACCAGAGCGACGTTCATGCCTTCTTCTCCTCTTCACCGTTTTCCTGCTTCGTATCATCCAGAGGAATGTCGGCAAAAAAACGCCGCACGACTATCCAGAGAATGAGGCTCATGACGGGATAGCCAAGCACGCAGCTGTAGAAAAACCACGCAGGCAGCCCAAACACATAGCTGTACTCATCGGGATCGCCGGAACCGAGTCCGAAGGCGAACACCGTCCACCATACGAAAAAAAATGCATAGAGACCGAGCGTTATCAACGCCTCACGGTCGGCCTGTCTGAACGATCCGCGCATATTTCTACCTCTTGTCGCCCCTCTGTGCAGCAGCTGACACATCAGGCCTCTGTCGGGATCTTCCCGAGTTTCTCCCGTTCCCTTCGTCTCCAGCCTGCAAAAAGCGCACCTGAAATGTTCTGCCAGGCGCTGAACAGAGCTCCCGGCAGCGTGGACAGAGGACTTGCGGCAAAATTGACCGCGGCCAGCGCTACGGCAAGTCCGCTGTTCTGCATGCCCACTTCTATGGAAACGGCCGTTCTTCCGGCATAGCTCAGACCCAGCACAGACGCAATGCCAAGTCCGATGATGAGCCCTGCTCCATTATGCAAAAAGACCAGCAAAAGCACCAGCAGACCGCTTTCGGCAATGTTGTCCGCATTCACGGCAATGATGCCGCCCACGATGAGTACGATGCCGAGCACCGACACCAGGGGGCAGACGTCAACGATTCTGCGCACGACACCTTGCGCCGCACGACGCAGAACAAGTCCGGCAACAACGGGAAACAGCACGATGTTCATGACCGAAGCCGTCATGCTCCAGAACGAGACCTCCACCCAGCTTCCGGCAAGAACATACACGAGCAGAGGAGTCATGACCGGGGCAGCAAGTGTGGAGACCGCCGTCATGCCTACGGAAAGCGCCACGTCGCCCCGCGCAAGATAGGTGATGACGTTGCTCGCCGTTCCTCCCGGAGCGCACCCCACAAGGATGACGCCGAGAGCCAGATCGGCCGGAAGCGCAAACAGCTTCGCCAGCAAAAAGGCGATCAGCGGCATGACCGTGAACTGCGCCGCACAGCCGGCAACAAGCGCCCCGGGACGGGCAAATGCCGCCCGGAAATCCTGCGCTTCTATGGTGAGCCCCATGCCGAACATGATGACGGCAAGAAAAACGGAAGTATGAGGAACAGTCCAGGAAAAAAGGAACGGAAACATCCAGGCCAGGACGGAACAGCACAGTATGATGACGCCTATATGCCCGGCCAGCAGCATGCTGAGCCGCCTGAAAAAAAACATATGCCTCCTCCATGAGGGCAAGGACCGGATATTTTGCGACGGCGACTCCGGCCTTTGTCCTCCCGGACAGACCGGCTACATGTCCGTGAGACGGCCGTGCTTTTCATAGTCGGCCACTCGTTCTATCCGATTGGACGAGTCCACGAAAACGACTTTCGGCCTGAATGTCCTGACTTCTTCAGGCTGCATGAGCGCATAGACCATGATGATGACCCGGTCTCCCGGCTGCACCAGACGCGCAGCCGCACCGTTCAGACAAATCACCCCGCTTTTTCGTTCACCGGCAATGGCATAGGTTTCCAGTCTCTGTCCGTTGTCCAGGTCGACGACCTGAACCCTTTCGTATTCCTGAATGCCTGCCGCTTCCATGAGCTGCTCATCTATGGTGATGCTGCCCACATACTCCAGCTCGGCCTGCGTCACCACAGCCCGATGAATCTTTCCCTTCAGCAGCGTCAGCAGCATGCTCTAGCCTTCAAAAGTAAAATTGTCGATGAGGCGGGTCTTTCCCACATAGACCGCCATGGCACACAGAACGCTTCCCCGCGCTTCGTCCACGGGCTGCATGGAAAACGCATCCACCATTTCCACATAATCGATGCGGGCAAGAGGTTCACTTTCAATAAGCGCCCTCATGGAGGCCAGCACGACGGAAGCGCTTCTCTCTCCCTTTTCCATCATGCTTCTGCCGAGATTCACGGCACGGCTCAGCACCACCGCAGCCTTGCGCTCCTCCGCGTTCAGATAGGTATTGCGGGAACTCTTTGCCAGACCGTCCTGCTCCCTCACGATGGGACAGCCTACTATCTCGATATCGAAATCAAGATCGCGAACCATGCGACGAATGACGGCAAGCTGCTGGGCATCCTTCTGACCGAAATAGGCTCTGTCCGGGGCAACGATATGAAAAAGCTTGCTCACCACCGTGCACACGCCGCGAAAATGCGTGGGGCGGGTCCTGCCGCACAGGCCTTCCGTCAGGCCATGCATATCCACATAGGTGCAGAAATCGGGAGCATACATATCCTCAGGACGGGGATGAAAAACAAGATGCGCCCCGGCGGCCTCGCACAAACGGGCGTCGGCTTCAATATCACGAGGATAGCTCTCCAGATCTTCGCCCGGCCCGAACTGTATGGGATTGACGAAATCGCTGACCACTACGCGATCATTTTCGGCAACGGCACGCACGATAAGACTTTTATGCCCTTCATGAAGATACCCCATGGTAGGCATAAGACCGACGCTCAGTCCCAGACGACGCCATTCCTTTACCTGAGCCCGAACCTCGGCAACGGAAGAAACAATATTCATGCAAGCTCCTCGAAAAAATTTTTCGATGTTTTCAAAGCCAGACGGACATTCAAAAACAACAACTGCCGTCAGGCAGCGCTTTCAGAAGCAACGACATTAGAGAAAAAACAGCAACCACGCAACAATATTGTTTTTTCCCTGTGTTCCTCTGCATTCTGCAAACAAACGTTCAACGCCTGCGTTCTTATGAAGGCAGCATGATCTGACAGCATCCGCTCATTTTCCGGCTTCACCACGCATGACAGGCACGCGGGACAAACTTTCAAAAGAACCCTGCCGAAATCCTGCCACGTCCATGGCACAGCTCTCAGTCGGGGCAGATGCGGAAGAGAAAACGCCGTCAGGACTTCAGGAAAACAGCATCAAAGAGAGGCGTCCTTGCCCTGAGACCAACATCCCAAAATTCGGTGCAAGGAGCTCCAGTTATTCCCGCCTTGCGATAAACCTCAAAGCGTCTCAGCTGAAAAAAACGCCGTTTCTTTCTTGCGGGTCTCCAAAGACGATGCCCGGGACATGGCACCCTGGAGCAGACCGGCTGCTCGGAACCGGCAGCTCGGAAAAACGCCGGGCCACCTTTCAAAAAAAAACTCCGGCAGAGCTTCAAAAAAAGACGGCGGGGAAAGGACCGTTTTTCCGTAACAACGACGCCCTTGCGATCCGGTGCAAACATCTTCCGACGGGCGACGTTTTTAAACGCAAAAAGGGCCGCTTGAAAAAGCGGCCCTTAAACGACGAAAGGCTCCCGATTTCAGGAGCCTTTCCAAAGATAACCTTGGCATCGGCCTACTTTCCCACGTAAAAATGCGCAGTATCATGGGCGATGAAGCGCTTAACTTCCGAGTTCGGAATGGGATCGGGTGTACCCGCTTCTCTATGGACACCAAGGAAATTTTTCAAAATATATAATTGACAGAGAATGAGAGAGGTAAGAGAAAAACAAGCCTCACGGGCTATTAGTATCGGTCAGCTGAGCGTCTCACAACGCTTACACCTCCGACCTATCAACCGGATCGTCTATCCGGGCCCTTCAGGTCTTGCGACAGGGAATACTTATCTTAAGGCAGGCTTCCCGCTTAGATGCTTTCAGCGGTTATCCCTTCCATACATAGCTACCCTGCTATGCTCTTGGCAGAACAACAGGTTCACCAGTGGTATGTCCATCCCGGTCCTCTCGTACTAGGGACAGGCCCTTTCAATATTCCTTCGCCCACAGAAGATAGGGACCAAACTGTCTCACGACGTTTTAAACCCAGCTCGCG
>ENA-OVGB01002123-OVGB01002123.1-human-gut-metagenome-genome-assembly--contig:-NODE-2123-length-15123-cov-43.074861_pt1 | contig 15123 bp, 13 predicted proteins | sample MGYA00237767_ERZ505413 | MGnify/ENA primary metagenome ERZ505413 (study PRJEB26158, sample SAMN06016410) | human gut metagenome | biome: human gut; feature: ankylosing spondylitis patient; material...
CCAGCAAGACGCAAGCGGTAGCGAAGCGGATGCTGGGAGCCGCAACCCGAACTCGCGTCTGAGGAGAAAGCTACCGACACACCGCCCCTTTTGCGTCACTGCAGTGCGTCCCGCAGCTTGTTCAGCAGCCGCAGCAGCTCGGCGTTTTCCTCCTCCGTCAGCAGACCGGCCACATAGTCGTCGGTCTGGTGGAAGGTGAGCATCGTTTTTTCGTGGAACTGCACACCTGCCTCAGTGAGCACCAGCTGCTTGAGCCGGGCGTCCTGCGGCACGCTGCGCCGCTCAATGTAGCCCTTGCGCTCCATCAGCTGCAGGATGTTGGTCACGGTGGAGCGGGTGATGGAAAACTCCCGCTCGATGTCCCGCTGGAACACCGGAGTGTCCGGGTGGCGGTAGAGGTATTCAATGATCCACCCATGCATGGGGGTGGCCTGTTCCACCTCGTTCTCGCGGGAAAACTGGTTGATCTTGCGGAAGATCAGGTTGTCCACGCGGCGAATTTGTGCCGGGATGACCTGCGGGCCTTCCCAGGGGGGATCGGTGCATTTGCAGCACTCGTCTTTGATCTCGTCACACATAATGGTTTTGTCCTTTTGATTGTTTTGATGCTGAACAGTTTCTAATAGAACTGTTTGATAGCATACATATTATACAGCGCTCAAAGAGATTGTCAAGGGGAAGAAAACGATTTTAAATGCCCTCCGCTTTGCTCTGGGCATATTTAGCGGAAAGGTATTTTAATAATAGAGCAACAGCAGACAGCCTGCGGGCTGTCTGCTGTTGCATTTTCACAGGAAAGGTCCAAAATGGAAACCTCATCTGCTGCGCTTATTTCCTTCGGAAATGACCGCGCAGCCGGAAAATATGCTGCTTGCAACTGCGGCCCCTCCCGTGAAAAAAGCAAACCAGCCAAGCCCGCAGGCTTGGCTGGTTTGCAATATTAAAAATAATATTTCATTATTTTATGCCCAGAGCAAAGCGGAGGGCATTCTAAATCGTCATTCCAGATTGTGCCGTTTGCAGAAATGTTTGCTGGCAAGGTACATGCCGCACCAGATGAGAACGGCAAGGATGAGATACACCGGGTTCTTCATTGCGCTGACCAGCGACTGCCCGAACACCGCCATCATGGCCACCATGACGCCCTTGCCCAGCAGCATGGTGATGAGATAACGCTTCTCGTCAAAGTCCGAGATGCCAAAGGCCAGGTGCATGAAGGAGCTGGGCGTGAAGGGCAGCAGCGTGAGCATGAACAGCGACGAAGTGTCGAAGCGGTTCACCCACTGCTGGGCCTTTTCCAGCTTGGGCCAGCGGGAAGCCAGCTTCCAGAAATAGCGCTTGACCAGCCGCCGCCACAGCAGAAACATGATGCTGCCGCCCAGCGCCACACCGGCCCAGCTATAGACAAAGCCCAGCAGGCCGCCGTGGGCCGCCACGTTCAGCGCCACGATGGCAATGAGCGGCAGCGGCGGGAAGAAGGACTCTACCATCGCCAGCGTGATGGGTGCCAGCGGCCCCAGATTGCCGAAGCCGTTCAGGAGGTTCTCCCAGAATTCCAGCGTGCCCAGCTGGTGCAGCCAAAGATTCATTGTGTGTATCCGTCCCTTCTGCCTGCGCCCTTTCCCGCAGCGCAGGCCGTCTATCCGTAGTATATCCACATTCTATGACAGAGACGTGAACAGAAAGCGACTTTTTTCGCCCTGCCGCGTCTCTCTGTGAACTGATACGAGACAGCCGGGCGTTTTCCTGCAAAAAAGTGCGTGGTAAGTCTGTGCGTCGGAAGCTTTCTCCTCGGACACGAGTTCGGGTTGCGGCTCCCAGCATCCGCTTCGCTACCGCTTGCGTCTTGCTGGCCGCGGCCCCAACAATAGCTCCCTGTTTCCGCCACTGGCGGCGGTCGCCGTCGTTGCAGGCCATTCCATCGCCCGCCCTATTGCCTTCGGCAACAGGGTCCCACCCCAGCGGACGGTCCCCAGAGAAACTACCGACGCGCAGACGAATACAACAGCTCCCCGCTGGTCTGCTTTACTCTGCGCTCTGCTTCTCCGCGCGGGCCTTCAGGCGTTCCAGCTGGGCGGTGCGCTGCTTCTCCCACCGGGCGAGGGATGCTTCGTCCGGCACCTGCAGGCAGCGGGCGTAGCTCCAGTGCAGGCCGTCGCGGCGGGCCAGCTTGTACCGCTGGAAGACGCCTTTGCCCACGTCATTGCCGCTGCCTGCGCAGTGGGGGCACTGGCTCAGGGTGTACCAACTGTTGCTGCCCTTTTTCAGCCACACGTCGTCCGGCGTCAGCGGCGTGCCGCACTCCGGGCAGTTCATGCTGTAAATTTTGGGGTCGGTGCGCCAGGCGTACTGCTCCACATAGCCGTGGAAGACTGCAAAATCCCGGTAGTCGCCGGGGGCGGGGCACAGGCTGGCCCGCAGGGCTTCTTCCTCGGTGGGGTAGGCGGCAAGGCCTGCCCGCAGGTCGAGCAAACGGCAGACATCGGCGGTGTAGAGCGTGTCGGACAGGGCATCGTGGAACTGCCGCTCCATGGGGATGCCCATCCGGGTGACGACGCTTTCCAGCGTCATGCCCTCGCCCTCCTTGCGCGGGTGCTCCCGCAGGAACACCTGCTGCAGGTCGTACCAGACAGTGGGCTTCGATTCGTCGATGTTGCAGAGAAATAAGTTCTGCTTGAGCACCGGAACATCGTCCATGCCCCACTCGGCAAACTCGGCGTCCGGGCCGCACCACTGCATGAAGCGGCGCAGGCCCTGCACGATGGGCTCGCCCTTGTCAAGGTCAGCCTGGGTCAGGCCGGTGACCTTGGCGATGTGGTGCTGCAGCTTGCGGAAGATGCGGGGCTTCAGGTGGATGGAAAAGGTGTCCAGCACGTTGGCGTCCTCGTCGATCTTCACGGCACCGATCTCCACGATCTCGCCCCGGAAGGTCTGCTGCACGCCGTGATAATTGAAGGTGTAGGGCTGGTAGCCGATGTTCCATTCCAGATCAAATAAAACCAGATTGCGCGGCATTGTTTTGTGTTCCTCTCGTTACTCTAAAATAAACTTCTCCACCGCTTCGGCCACGCCGTCGTGGTTGTTGTCGGCTTCGGTGACGTAGTCGGCGCAGTCCTTCACGGGCGGCTCGGCGTTCTGCATGGCCACGCCCACCCCGGCAAATTCGATCATGGAGCGGTCGTTCAGGCCGTCGCCGCAGGCCATCAGGTTGTCGCGGGTCAGGCCCATGCGTTCCAGCAATGCGGCCAGGCTGCCGTCCTTCGCCACGCCCAGCGGCACGGCCTCGATGAAAAACGGGCTGGAGGGGTACAGGTCGGCGCGGCCCGCAAACTGCTGCTGCCCGGCGGCGCACACCGCGTCCCGGCGGGCCGGGTCCAGCGTGATGAGCATCTTGCAAATGGGGTAATCCACATACTTTGCCAGGTCGTCCACATGGATCATGGGCAGCTTTGTGGTAAAGCACTCCTTGTTGGCCCATTCGTCGGTGTCGCGCTCGCACACGATGCCCTCATGGTTGTAGGTCAGGATGGCGATATCCTGCGCGGCGGCAAAGGCGCACAGCTCGGGCACCAGGGCCGGGTCCAGCGTTTTTTCCACCAGCGTCTCGCCGGTGACGCAGTCCACGATCTTGCCGCCGTTGTAGGACAGGATGCACCCGCCCTTTTTGTCCAGCCCCAGCTCCTTTGCCAGCGGGGTGATGCCGGCGGTGGGGCGGCCGGAGGCCAGCACGACGGTGACGCCCTGCGCGATGGCGGCGTCCAGCGCGGCGCGGGTGCGGGGTGTCACTTCCTTCTGGTCGTTGGTCAGGGTGCCGTCCAGGTCCAGTGCCAGAACTCTGATCTTGCTCATCTATAACATTCCTCTCTCTTGCGGAAATAAGACACTTACATCTTCTATTGTACAATGAAATGCGCCCAACTTTCAACCCTTCCGGCACGGTTTGTGGGAAAAGCGGGATTTTACACACTTTTCCAGGGCTTTACATTGGGCGGGGAACACCCGCGCCGGTTTTACCAAAGCTTTGCAGCGGCATGGTTTTTTGCAGCCCGGCGGCGCGCTACAATAAAAGCGTTCCCGCAAGATGACAAAACGGGGCCTGAGGCAGGCCCGCAGCGTTTGATGAGATGAAAAGAGAGAATCACGTTATGAAAGAAAATAAGATCTCCCGCCGCAGCTTTCTGAAATTTGGCGCAGCCGCTTCCGCCGTCGGTATGCTGGCCGCAGCACCCGTTGCCGCCCAGGCAGCCGAAGCAGATGCTTCCACCGCAGCAGACGAGGAAAACTGCCTGCTGGACCTGTTCAAGAAGCCCAAGTACATTTTCCTGTTCATCGGCGACGGCATGGGCACTGCCCAGATCCAATCCGCCCGCTTCTATAAGGGCACCGTGGACGACAACGGTGCTGTTACCGAGGCTGACCTGAGCTTTACCAGCTTCCCCACCGTGGGCAGCGTGACCACCTACGACAGCACTTCCTTCTGCCCGGACTCCGCTTCCACTGCCACCTCCATCGCCACCGGCCACAAGACCGAGAGCGGCGTTATCAACATGTGCCCCTGGACCCGCGACGTGCCCTATGAGACCATCGCCGAAAAGCTGCACAGCCAGAAAGGCTACAAGGTGGGCGTCATTTCTTCCGTCAACATCGACCATGCCACCCCGGCCGCTTTCTATGCCCACCAGAACAGCCGCAAGAACTACTACCAGATCGGCGTGGAGCTGGCAAACTCCGGCTTTGAGTATTTTGCAGGCGGCGAGTTCCAGAAGGTGAACGGCGACGGCACCGGCCCCAACAACCACGAGGTGGCTGCACAGGCTGGCTACAATGTGGTCACCACGCAGGCAGGCGCTGCTGCCCTGGCCGCAGGCGCAGGCAAGACCCTGATCATTGCCGAGAACCTGGCCGACGGCAAGGCCATGAACTACGCCATGGACGCCGCCGCAGGCGAGTGGCAGCTGACCGACTACGTGAAGAAGGGCATCGAGCTGCTGGACAACGACAAGGGCTTCTTCCTGATGACTGAGAGCGGCAAGATCGACTGGGCCTGCCACGCCAACGATGCCGCTGCTTCCATCCACGACGTGCTGGAGATGAGCAACGCCGTGCAGGCCGCCGTTGACTTCCAGAACAAGCACCCCAACGAGACCCTGATCCTCGTCACCGCCGACCACGAGACCGGCGGCATGGCCATCGGCTACAAGACCACCAACTACGACACCTTCCTGACCAACCTGACCCACCAGAAGATGTCCTACGCAAAGTTCGATTCCACCTATGTGCAGGGCTACATTGCCAATAAGACCCCCTTTGAGACCGCCATGGCTGACGTGAAGGCAAACTTCGGCCTGACCCTGCCCACCGACCCGGCCGCCGCCAGCGCAGGCAAGCTGCTGCTGACCGACTACGAGGTGGAGAACCTGCGCACCGCTTACGAGCGCACCCTGGAGGTGGGTTCCTCCAGCCAGAGCAAGATGAGCCAGCAGGATTATGAGCTGTACGGCACCTACATCCCCTTCAGCATGGCCATCTGCCACACCATCAACCACAAGTCCGGCATGGACCACACCACCTATGCCCACACCGGTGCCATGGTGAACATCTACGCAAACGGCGTGGGTGCTGAAAACTTCGGCGGTGTGTTCGACAACACCGAGATCTACCACAAGCTGGCGGACCTGACCAAGGTGCAGTAAGTCATCCACCGCTTTCCTTCGCGAATGTGCAAAAAGCTCCCCGCTCTGAAACCGCAGCGACTGCGGCAGGGTGGGGAGCTTTTGTATCTGTTATGCCGTCGGCCTTTGCGGCTCTGCGGTTGAAAAAGCAAATCGGGAAAGTCCGCAGACTTTCCCGATTTGTAATTTAAAAATTTAATTGTTGATCTCCGGGAAGCCCTCCAGCTTGCTGGTGCAGTGGGGGCAGCGCACGGCCTTGATGGCGATCTCGCTCTGGCAGAAGGGGCACACCTTGGTGGTGGGCTCTGCGGGCGCGGCGGGTGCTTCGGGCTTTTTGTGCAGGGAGTTGATCGCCTTGATGACCACGAACAGCACGAAGGCCACGATCAGGAAGTTGATGATCGAGTTGACGAACTCACCGATCTTGATGCTGGAACCGCCCAGGTCGATGACCACGCTGGAAAAGTCAGCCTTGAAGAACAGGCCGATCACCGGGTTGATGACATCCTCCACCAGTGCGGTGACGATGGCCGTGAACGCGCCGCCGACGACCACGCCGACTGCCATGTCCAGCACGTTGCCGCGCATGGCGAATGCCTTGAATTCTTCCAGGAATTTCTTGATGCCCTTGATCTCCTTTTCTGCCATAAGTAAATCTGCTCCTTTACGCCCCTTATGCCGCAGGGGATTTCTATTTATCTCTATGATAGCGGATTTTCCGCCTGTTTTCAAGGGAAAAAGCCCTGTTTCGGCGTTTTTTCGGGGCCCAAAATGCTGCGCCATTTTGGGCGGCAAAACAAACACGGGAAAGCCCGCAGGCTTTCCCGTGTTGTGGCTATAAAACGGAAATTACTTCTCCGGTGCAGCAAAAGCGATGGGGGTAGCGCCTGCAGCGGCATCCACGTTCTTCAGAGAGATCGGGGTGGTCTCGTAGTGCAGGGTCTCAAAGCTCTGGGTCTCGCCGTCCTCGGTGGTGAACTCCAGCACGTAGTTCACATCGGACTGCTTGTCGGCGTCCTCGTCGCGGGTGATGACAATGCTCTCGCCGTCAGCCAGACCGTTTTCGCTGGCCAGATTGTCGCCCTTCTCCTCGCTGCCTGCGTCGTACAGGTACAGCTCGGTGACGGTAGAACCGGTGGTGTTGTACACGGTGTACTCAGCGGAAACAGCCTCGGCCTCGCTGGAAGCAGCCTCGGAGGAAGCGGCAGCAGAAGAAGCCACGGAAGAAGCAGCGGTGGAGGATGCGGAAGAACCGCATGCGGTCATGCCAACAGCCAGTGCTGCAGCGGCAGCAATGATCGCAATGTTCTTGAGTTTCATGTGAAATATACTCCTTATAGTCTTTACTTCATGTTTGAATTCAACCAACAAGGTGGGTTGGCTGACGAAGATGATTATACGGGAATTTGGACAAAAAAGCAAGAATTTCATGCGCATTTTCCACGATGAAGCAGGAATTGTTACCATTTTGACATGAAATTGGAACATTTTAGCATGAGCTAACATGAAACGAAGTTTTGCAGGAAAGGCCGGTTGCCGCATCGTAAAAAGACAGCTCCATGCAGACTTTGGCCTGCACAGAGCTGTCTGATCGGAAGATTAAGGAAGGCGCAGCGCCCAAATGGCTTTACTTCGGCTGGCGGCCGATGTAAGCCAGAATGCCGCCGTCGGCGTACAGGATCTGGCCGTTCACAAAGTCGGAAGCGTGGCTGGCCAGGAATACGCAGGGGCCCACCATGTCGTCCGGCTCACCCCAGCGGCCTGCGGGGGTCTTGGCGGTGATGAACTGGTCAAAGGGGTGGCGGCTGCCGTCCGGCTGGATCTCGCGCAGGGGCGCGGTCTGGGCGGTGGCGATGTAGCCGGGGCCCATGCCGTTGCACTGGATGTTGTACTCGCCGTACTCGGAAGCGATGTTCTTGGTGAGCATCTTCAGGGCACCCTTGGCGGCGGCGTAGGCGGAGACAGTCTCACGGCCCAGCTCGCTCATCATGGAGCAGATGTTGATGATCTTGCCCTCACGCTTTGCGATCATATCCGGCAGCACGGCCTTGGAGCAGTTGAAGGCACCGCCCACATGCACGTCGATGACGCGCATGAAGTCGGCGTGGCTCATCTCGATCATGGGCACGCGCTTCATCAGACCGGCGTTGTTCACCAGAATGTCCACAGGGCCCACCTCGGCCTTGATCTTTGCCACCATGGTGTTCACAGCGTCCTCGTCGGACACATCTGCCACATAGCCGTGGGCGTCGATGCCGGCAGCCTTGTAGGCGGCAAGACCTTTCTCCAGACTTGCTTCGGAAGAGCAGTTGAAGCAGACGGTTGCACCGCACTGGGCCATGCCCTCGGCGATGGAAAAGCCGATGCCGTGGGCACCGCCGGTGATCAGAGCAACCTTGCCCTGCAGGTTGAAAGCGGAAAGATCCATGATTTTCTCCTTCTCAAGTTAAATAACCCTCTCAGTCTGCTTCGCAGCCAGCTCCCCCGAAGGGGGGAGCTTTTAGATACGTTGAGGAAAGATGGATAAAAACCTCGCCCTTCGGGAGAGGTGGCATCGCGCAGCAATGACGGAGAGGGTTCAAGTTAAATTTTTAGCAAAAAGCCCCGTACCGGTTACCCGGTACGGGGCTTTTGAATGGTGCTTTTTAGCGCAGGTCAGTGGTAGCGATGTTGTCCATGTCGTCAAACTCCATGTTCTCGCCGCCCATTGCCCAGATAAACGTATAGTTCGAGGTGCCTACGCCGCTGTGGATGCTCCAGGAGGGGCTGATGACAGCGTCCTCGTTGTGCATCACGATGTGGCGGGTCTGGGTAGGCTCGCCGCACATGTGGAACACCACCTGCCCCTCGGGCAGTTCAAAATAAGTGTAAATTTCCATGCGCCGCTCGTGGGTGTGACTGGGCATCGTGTTCCAGTTGGAACCCGGTGCCAGTTCGGTCATACCCATGCTCAGCTGGCAGGTCTTCAGCACATCCGGGTGGATGAACTGGTTGATGGTGCGCTTGTTGCAGGTGTCCACGCTGCCCAGCGGGCGGTGGTTTGCATCAGCCATCTTGATCAGGCGGGTCTGGTAAGCGCAGTGCGCCGGAGCAGAGACCATGTAGAACTTGGCGGGATGCTCCGGGTCGGCGGAAGCAAAGGTGACTTCCTTGGTGCCCTGCGTGATGTACAGGCAGTCCTTATAGCCCAGCTCGTACTTTACGCCGTCAGCCACCACGATGCCGGTGGAATCCTTGCCGATGTTGAACATACCGATCTCGCGGCGCTCCAGGAAGTAGTGGGTGCCGAAGTTGGCCCAGATGTCGATGCCCTTGTCGATGGACACGGTCTCGTGCACCGGCATGCAGCCCAGCGTGACCATACGGTCCACGTGGCTGTAAACGGCCACGACCTCATCAGCCTTGTACAGGCCAGTGATCAGCATTTCATCGCGGACTTCCTCGGTGGTGTAGCGCTTAAAATCGCGCTGATTGCAGGAATAGCGGATGTCCATAAAAGTGAATCCTCCTTACCGCCAAAGCGGATGTTTTTTGCCTTATTTCCTTTTTATTATAGCGCGTTTGTCAAGGCTGGAAAATTAGCAATATTCCACAAAGATGCGAAAAGATTCTTGTGAACGGTGCCAATAACATTTAAACATGAAAATTATTCACTTTACAAATTAGTAAAACTCAACTATAATCAAGTATATCACAGCTGCAACGGTGCAGCCGATGCCCGATCCTGTACGCAGGGTCGGGCTGAACTATTGCAATTTCAAGGGGGAGCAGCCCAATGCTGACACTGGACAAGATCTACCATGCCAAATTCGTACTGAAAAAAGTCGCCCGCAAGACCGACCTGATCGCCGCGCCCCGGCTTTGCCCCGGCACAGATCTCTACTTGAAGACCGAAAACCTGCAGGTGACCGGCAGCTTCAAGGTTCGCGGTGCCTACTATAAAATCAGCCAGCTGAGCGAGGAAGAACGCGCCAAGGGCGTGATCGCCTGCTCGGCCGGCAACCATGCCCAGGGCGTGGCGCTGGCCGCCACCAGCATGGGCATTAAAAGTGTGGTCTGCATGCCAGACGGTGCCCCTATTATGAAAGTGGAAAGCACCAAGCGCCTGGGCGCGGAGGTAGAGCTGGTCAAGGGTACCTACGACGACGCCCACGACCGCGCCGTCGAGCTCCAGCAGGAGACCGGCATGACCTTCATCCACCCCTACGATGACGAACAGGTCATCGCAGGTCAGGGCACCATTGGTCTGGAGATCCTTGACCAGCTGCCCGATCTGGATGCCGTCATCGTGCCCGTGGGCGGCGGCGGCCTGATCTCCGGCGTGGCCTTTGCCATCAAGAGCCTGCGCCCCGAGGTCAAGGTCTACGGTGTGCAGGCCGAGGGTGCCCCCAGCATGTACCGCAGCCTGCATGAGCACAAGTATCAGACCCTGAAAAATGCGGCCACCTTTGCGGACGGCATTCAGGTCAAGACCCCCGGCGAGCTGACCTATCAGCTCTGCGAGGAATATGTGGACGACATCGTGACCGTCAGCGAGGACGAGACCGCCGCCGCCATCCTCTCCCTGATGGAGAACCAGAAGCTGGTGGCCGAGGGGGCCGGTGCGGTGCCTGTGGCAGCGGCGCTGTTCCACAAGCTGCCCATCGAGGGCAAAAAGGTGGTCTGCCTGATCTCCGGCGGCAACATCGATGTGAACATCCTCAACCGCGTCATCACCCGTGGTCTGGTGATGAGCGGCCGCAAGGCCAACCTGACCATCGCGCTGGAGGATAAGCCCGGCCAGCTGGAGCGGGTGGCCGCCATCGTTTCCCGCTGCGGCAGCAATGTGGTCTCTGTCCTGCATGACGGTTCCGACCCCAACATGCCCATCTCCAGCTGCTTCCTCAAGCTGGCACTGGAGACCCGCGACCATGCCCAGATCGAGCAGATCCGGCAGGAGCTCACCAAAGAGGGCTTCCAGCTGGTGGCCGAGCGCGTTTGATTTTCTGACCGCCTCATCTGCCGCCTGCGGCGGCAGTTTTCTTTCAAAACAGCAAAAAGCGCCGTGCAGTCATCTCACTGCACAGCGCTTTTTCTTATCCATAAAAACGAAAAAGCAAACATTATTTCTGCACGCCGCTCTCGCACTGTTCGATGAACTGTTTGGCCACGCGGGGGCTGCGGCCGCCGGCGCGGATGGCGAAGGCCTCGGCCTTGACCAGCAGCTCTTCCATGGGCATCTGGATGTGGTGCTGCTTTGCCAGCTCTTCCAGAATGGCGGCAAAGCGGGCTTTCTCGGGCCGCTGGAAGGTGACGGTCAGGCCGAACCGGGCGGAAAGGCTCATCAGCTCCTGCCGGGTGTCGGCTTCGTGGATGTCGTCGCCGGTGCGGTCGGTCAGGGTCTCCTTGATGAGGTGGCGGCGGTTGGAGGTGGCGTACACCGCAATGTTCCGGGCCCGGCCGCCCACGCTGCCCTCGAGGATGGCTTTCAGGGCGGCAAAATTGTCGTCGTTGGAGGAGAAGCTCAGGTCATCGATGAAGAGGATGAATTTGAGGGGGTTGGCCGCCAGCTGATCCATCAGGTCGGGGATCTGGTAGAGCTGGTTCTTCTTGACCTCCACCAGCCGCAGGCCGTCAGCGGCATACTCATTGGCAATGGCCTTGACCGTGCTGGATTTGCCGGTGCCTGCATCGCCGTAGAGCAGAACATTGTTGGCGGGGGAACCGGCCAGCAGGGCGCGGGTGTTGGCAATGACCTTTTCCCGCTCCTTCTCGTAGCCCGGCAGCTCGCTGAGCTTCTGGGGGTCGGGGTACTTCACGGGCACCAGCCGGCCGTTCTCCACTGTGAACACGTGGTGCTTGGCAAACATGCCGTAGCCCTTCTTCCCGGCTTCCCGCATCCGCTGGTTGTAGGCGGCGGTCAGGTCGAGCTGCCTTGCCTCCCAACGGGGCAGGAACGCCAGCTCCCGGTTCTGCCGGTCGGCAGCTTCCAGCAGCGTGTCCAGCGTCAGGCCGCAGAGCTTCTGCAAAAAGTTCAGCTCACTGTTCAGGGCGGCCTCCATCACAGGGGAGAGCTGGCCTGCGGCGGCCTGCCGCACACAGACGGTCTCGGTCTCCAGCACGGCGTTGGAAAGATAATCGCCCAGATTGGTGGTGTGGGCGAACAGGGCAGCTTCAAAGGCGGCCACAGCATCGCACAGGGGGGCGATGGTATCGTCAGCCGCTTCCAGCCGGTCGGTCAGCGCCGCCAGCTTTGCCACAACGGGGTCGCCCAGCAGGGCACGGAAAACAACGAGCCCGTGGAGCCGGGCGTTCCATTCACGAAGTTGCATCATCAGACTCTCCTCTTGACAGGACCTCTCCGGCACTTTTCACCTGCTTCTCCGGTCAGAGGAACCGGACAGGCTGACGGAGAGGTTTTTACCAAATTATACACGCAGAGAAGGCCGTCCGCAAGGGTGTGTTCAATTATCTTCATCTTTCGGCTGATTCACTTTACAAATCGTCGATTGACAAAGGCCCGATTTATAGTATAATTGACCCAACGTTCAAATCGGAATGCAAGATGCGAAAAGTAACGTGTCTGAGGGAAATTTTGTTGAGAGTGTAAGAGGAAAAGGAACAGGAGCAACTTACCATGCAGTTAAATGGTTCGCAAATTTTTGTTGAAGTCCTCTGCGAACAGGGCGTGGACACCATCTTCGGTTACCCCGGCGGTGCTGTGCTGAACCTGTACGACGAGCTGTATAAGAATTCTGACCGCATCCACCATGTGCTGACCGCCCACGAGCAGGGCGCTTCTCATGCGGCCGATGGCTATGCCCGCGCAACGGGCCGCACCGGCGTGGTGCTGGCCACCAGCGGCCCGGGTGCCACCAATCTGGTCACCGGCATTGCCACCGCCTATATGGACTCGGTGCCCATGGTGGCCTTTACCGGCAACGTGCCCACCAGCAGTATCGGCAAAGACGGCTTTCAGGAAGCTTACATCGAGGGCATTACGGTGCCCATCACAAAGCATAACTTCACGGTGCGCCGGGTAGAGGACTTGGCTGACACCATGCGGGCAGCCTTCCGCATTGCGCAGAGCGGCCGCAAGGGCCCGGTGCTGGTGGATATCCCCAAGGATGTCACCGCTGCTGTCTGTGAGTTCACTCCCAAGCAGCCGGAGCAGATCCGCACCGTGACCACCTACGACGAACAGCAGGTCAAGTGGGCCGCCGATATCATCAACGCGGCCAAGCGCCCGCTGGTCTATTTTGGCGGCGGCGTGCGGAGCGCGGCTTCCTGCCAGCCCCTGCGTGACCTGATCCACAAGGCGGAGATCCCCGCCACCTATACTCTGATGGCCGCAGGCGTTGTGCCCTACGGTGACCCGATGAACATCGGCATGGTCGGAATGCACGGCTGCTACACCTCCAACCGGGCGGTCGCGGACTGTGACGTGCTGATCGCACTGGGCACCCGCTTTTCGGACCGCGTGGCCCTGAACCCCAAGACCTTTGCCAAGAACGCCACCATCATCCAGATCGATATCGACCCCAGTGAGCTGGGCAAGAACGTGGATGTGGATCTTGCCATTGCCGGTGATGTCTGCTACGTTCTGAGCGGGATGCTCCCCCTCATTGAGGAGAAGAAGCACCCCGACTGGATGAAGATGATCCACGAGTGGCAGGCGCAGGATTACCACCCCGTGTCCGACCCCACCCGCCTGATGCCCCATCAGGTCATCGGCGAGGTGTGCAACCAGTGCGGCCCCGAGGCCGTGTATGTCACCGACGTGGGCCAGCACCAGATGTGGGCGGCCCAGTACATCCGCCACACCAAGAGCCGCGGCTTTATCACCAGCGGCGGCCTGGGCACCATGGGCTTTGGCTATGGCGCGGCCATCGGCGCGCAGATGGCGCTGGGCCGGGAGCAGCGGGTGGTCATGTTCACGGGCGACGGTTCCTTCCACATGAACCTCAACGAGGCCTGCACCGCTGTCAGCTATGAGCTGCCCATCATCACGGTCATCTTCAACAACTCTGTGCTGGGCATGGTGCGCCAGTGGCAGACCACTTTCTACGAAAAGCGCTACTCCCAGACCGACCCCCATCGCCGCACCGACTTTGTCAAGCTGGCCGAGGGCTTTGGCCTGAAGGGCTACCGCTGTACCAACCTCCCCGAGTTCCAGGCCGCATTTGCCGATGCCCTCAAGCAGAAGGGCCCCACCTGGATCGAGTGCATCATCGACAAGGACGAAAAGGTCCTGCCCATGATCCCCGGCGGCGGCGACATCAATGATATCATCATGGAATAAGGAGGACTGACCCATGGAATCCAAACGCAGAGTCATCAGTCTGCTGGTGGACAACCAGAGCGGTGTTCTGGCCCGGGTGTCCAACCTGTTCTGCCGCCGCGGCTTCAACATCGACAGCCTGACGGTGTCCGCCACCAACGACCCGGCGGTCAGCCGCATCACCGTGACCATCACCAGCGATGAAAAGGCGCTGAGCCAGCTCATCCTCCAGACCGAGCGGCTGGAAGTCACCCGCCAGGTCTTCGTGCTCAACCACGAGAACGCACTGGAGCGGGAGCTGCTGCTGCTCAAGGTTGCCGCCGATGTCCACAACCGCGCGGAGCTGCGGGAGGTGGGCAGCATCTACAAGGCCAAGATCATCGACCTGTCCCCGGACAGCATGGTCTTTGAACTGATCGGCAAGCCCGAAAAGATCGATGCCTTCCTGAAGATGTTCGCGGATTACACCATCCTCGAACTGTGCCGTACCGGCGTCACCGCGCTGGAACGCGGCGGGATGCACCAGCACATACAGAAACCCTCGCAGGAAGTGCGCGACGTGCAGCTGCCCCTGCCGGGAACGAAGTGCCATTGACCTCTCCGTCTCGCCTTCGCATGGACGAAGAGTTTGTACGAAGACAGATTCACAAATCAAGCTGTTTTATTGAAACTCAATTTTATAGAAAAGCAAAAGGAGAACAACTACCATGGCCATCAAGAAATATTACGATTCCGACTGCAACCTCGGTGTGCTGGACGGCAAGACCGTTGCCGTCATCGGTTTCGGCAGCCAGGGCCACGCCCATTCCGAGAACCTGGCCGAGAGCGGCGTCAACGTTGTCGTCGGCCTGCGCAAAGGCTCTGCACACTGGGAGAAGGCTTCCGAGTTCGCCGCCACCCACGACAACTTCAAGGTCATGGAAGTCGAAGAGGCTGCCAAGGCTGGCGACGTCGTCATGATGCTGGTGCCCGATGAGCTGTGCGCCGACATCTACAACAAGCAGGTCGCACCCTACATGACCGAGGGCAAGGCTCTGGCCTTTGCACACGGCTTCAACATCCACTTCAAGACCATCACCGCTCCCAAGAACGTGGACGTCATCATGATCGCTCCCAAGGGCCCCGGCCACATCGTGCGCCGCCTGTACACCGAGGGCGAGGGCTGCCCCTCTCTGATCTGCGTGGAGCAGG
>ENA-OVGB01002129-OVGB01002129.1-human-gut-metagenome-genome-assembly--contig:-NODE-2129-length-15062-cov-10.053242_pt1 | contig 15062 bp, 11 predicted proteins | sample MGYA00237767_ERZ505413 | MGnify/ENA primary metagenome ERZ505413 (study PRJEB26158, sample SAMN06016410) | human gut metagenome | biome: human gut; feature: ankylosing spondylitis patient; material...
TTTTTGCCGATTTCCTTGAACTGGGCGGTGTAGGTGACGTCGCTGGTCACAGCGGCGGGGGCGGGATTCCAGCCGCTGAACTCGTAGGTGTGGTGCTTGTCCTCCGGATGGGCCGGCGTTTTACCGGTGTAGGTGGGAACAGCGTCCTTTGCGACATATTCCGTTTTCAACACAGTGCCGTCGTAGTTCTTCCAGGTGACCAAAACGCCGGTTTTGGGGATGACCGTACCTTTTTTCAGCAGCTCATTGCACACAGAACAGTAGGTATCACCGGTATAGCCGTCCTCGGAAACCGTGGGAGCTTTATAGCCGCGAATTTCCTCCGTGTGGCCCTTGGCGGGAATCGCCGTGCCATCTGCCAGCTTCTGGCCGCAATCCTTGCAGTAGGTATCGCCGGTGTAGCCGGGCTGGGTGCAGGTGGCTTCCACGGCATTGCGGATCTCTTTGTCGGCGTGGAGGCACGAGGCGGTAAACTGCGCGGTGTAGGTGACGTCGCCGGTCACAGCGGTGATGGCCTTGTCCCAGCCGCTGAAGGTGTAGGCATTCTTGCCGTCACTTGCACGGGTAGGCGTAACGCCGCCGTATACGGGTGTTGCACCGTATTCCATCCGAGCGCTGTACAGCTCCGTGCCATCCCAGTTGACCCAGCGAACAGTGTAGGAGCGCAGCTCCGGTGCATAGACCGCCGTGTACTCCGCGTTGCCCATCACGGGGACCAGCTCCGGCGTCCAGCCGGTAAACCGGTAGGTATACTGCGCGTCGGCAGCCCTGACAGGCGTTCCCGCATAGGACGGAAGCGCGCCGTAGTTTACCGTCATGGTTCCCAGCACAGCGCCGTCCCAGTTCTTCCAGGTAATCGTGCCCTGGTAGGGCTTGGGGTTCACCATGCGGCCCTGTTCGTCGAACGCATAGCTGCCCTGCGGCATCAGGCCGTTAGGCGTCTCCACCCAATAGGTGCCGTTTTTGACCATGGCGCCGCCGGTCTCATACTTGAAATAGTAGTAGTACCCATCCACATAGCGCAAACCGGGCTCGGTATTCTTGATACCGTTCTCTACCCAATAGGTATTTCCTTCCCAATCATAGAAGCCATTGACGCGCTCCTGCCAGACGCCGTCTGCGTCGAAGACGTAGATCACATTTTTGCCGCCTTCATTCATGCCATAAAAGCCCGTGGCGGCATATTCGCTGGAGCGGAAATAGTACTTATTACCGTCAACGGTATGCCACTGCTGAGTGGCCCAAGCACCTGCCCACATATACTTTGTGCCGGCGCTATTTTTGATCAAATCGCCGCGGACCAGGATATAGTCTTTGAAGGTGTAGTGGTAGACGCCGATGGTCTGCTCTCCGTCCACGGCCGCATAGTTCCAGGTACTGAAGAAATAGTTCTCCACCTGGCCGCCAGGATGGGAAACTGCTTTCCAGCCGGAGACACGCGTACCGTTTTCAGCGAAGTAGAGCTTCCCGTTCAGCGTGAACAGACCACTGAGCTTGCCCTTGGACGCGCCGTCGTCTCCCAGATCATAGAAGAACTTGCCGCTCTCGCCAGCAACATTGCTGGGCAACTCCTGAATGCCAGTGAGCGGCTCGTTGCTCTGATAGTAGAACCACTTGCCGTCCTCCTGCACCCAGCCCTGCTTGACAGACTTGTCCAGCGTGTAGTTGTCTTCAAAGGAGCGGAGGTTGTCCTCGTAGAAGTGCGCACCCCTTTCCCATTCTCCATTGTATTTGTATTTATCGCTGACATAGGGATAAATGCCGTATTTTTCCTGATTATCCTTGTTGCTGGCAATGGTGTACACCGCAGAGGAACGCAGATAAATGTCATAGCTGAGCTTGCCGGTAACGGTAATGGCCAGGCGGTCGTTCTGCCAGTCGGCCTCGTCCGTGGGGATAAGCTTCAGGCCGCTGAGGATGCAGAGGGAGTTCGCGGTAGAGGGGTCGATGGCCTGCGTCTGGTTTTTGAAGTTGCAGATCAGCGTCAGCGTATTCGTACTCTCATCCACCTCATAGGAGGTCAGGTCAAAATATTCGTTGACCAGCTTCATGCCAGCGGTATCCATGGTAACGCCTTTGGGCGCCTGCACCTGAATCTTTACCTCTGTGTGCTGGCTGACGCGCTCGGCCAGCTGCAGCAGGAAATCCCACGCCGTGGCGCTGCTGTCATCTCCGCCGGGCAGCAGAGCCATCAGCGGCTTGATCTTCTCGGGAATGGGGATCTGCTTCATGTCCACCGCAAAGGTATAGGTCGTATCCATAGATACGTTGGGCTTGTCAATATAGTAAACATTGTCGCCCCGGGTATTGGCATTGGACACCTGGCGATTCCACGCCAGCAGGCGGTCGCCGCCGGTAATATCATTGAAGTCGAAGGACGCCTCGCCGGCCTTATACAGATAGACGGTGAGCATCACGGCACTGGACAGCTCCGGCTGGCCGTTCTTCAGCAGCGCCGCGCCGATGGTCACTGTGCGGATGCCGGAGCTCTCATCGCCGGTGAAGGTCAGGCCGTTGATTTTTCCGGCCTTGCTCTCAAGAACGGTCTGACCGTTCTCCACAAAGCCCAGCACCACGTCGCCAGTGTTCACCGCCACCTGATTGCCGTTATACACAGCCGTCAGAGGCAGGTCTACAGGCACGCCATAGATGGCATTGACGCTCTCCTTGCCGAATTTCAGCGCGGTGGGCACCACAACATGGAGCGTTTTGCTGCCCAGCACCTTTCCATCGGCCACCACCTGCACCTGCACGCTGCCCACGGCGGATGCGGTAAATACACCGTCGCTGATGGAGCCGATGCTGCTGTCGCTGACCCGAAGGGACGCACCCTCCGGCAGCTTCGCGGCGTTTCCGGATGCGCTGACGCCAGTGGCCGTGATGGACAGGCTGGTGCCCACAGTGAGGTAGTCGTAATCTGCAGAAACAATGGCATGGTCAAACTCGTCGGAGGGACGGGCTGTGGATACCACCATCAAAGACGAGCTGACCGAGCGGGCATAGCCGTCGGAAGGCCGGTTCACCACAGACAGCTCATTCTCGCCCTCCTCCTTGGCAACGAAGGTCGTCGAGCCGCCGCCGTCCAGGTTCATAGCAACGACGCACCCGGCCTCCAGCATGACCTGCGCAATCTCAATGGCGCTGCCGCCGGCAGAAACCGGCTCCTGCCTGCCGTCCATGACCATCAGCACCACGCGGTTGTCCGCAGTGATGCCCACGCAGGTGCGGGAGGCGCGGCTGTCGTAATAATTACTGCTGCTGGTGACGACAATCTTGCCGTCCTGGACCAGCATAATGCTGCCGCCCACAGCCTCGGCAATATTGTCCTTATATGCAGCGTAATCCGAGGGACCGCCGATGATGGGCGTACCGTCTTTCAGAATGGCAAAGAAGTTTTCGCTGCCTCCGCCGTGATACTCCACGCCCTCCATGACCAGCGCGCCGGAGGGGGCACCGTTGGTCATATTATAGAAGTCGGCGTTCACGCCCACCACCGGGGTATAGTTGGGAATGTACAGCTCCGGCTGCTCCGGATCGGAATGCCGGGCCTTAGCGGAATCCATCTGGTCCTGCACCCGGGCCATGCCCCAGGGCGTGCCGATATTATCCTTATAGTTGGCGTAAACAGCCACATCGCTGCGGGTCACGTCCGCCGTGGCAATGTAGTATACCAGTGTCTTTCCGTCCTTTGCTGTGGCGCTGCGCAGAGTCTGGGTAACGCCCGGAGCCAGCGTGGAGGTCTCGCTGGAATACACGCTGTAATAGTCGTTGCTGGGTCTGTCGGTGATCACGCCCGTCAGCTCATACAGATAGTCGGCAAAGGCATAGCAGCAGGCTGTGCGCAGATCGTCGATATCCGTCAGCCCGCGGCTGGACTCCAGAGCCGCAATAGCCGTGTTGCCCTGATAAGCGCTGAGCACCGCCGCCCGGATCTCCTCCTTGGTGCCGGCGCCGGGGAAACGGCTGCGCAGCAGGAACTCCGCCCGGAACCGATCCGTCAGGCTGCCGCCGAAATAGTTGCTCATCACCGTGCTGATCGTCTTGCCGCCGGTGAGGCTGCTCACGATGTAATAGGCGTCCAGATCGCCGTACAGGTCCAGGATGCCGAAGCTATGCACATCGTCGTCCTCCGAGGGATCGTCATATCCCAGGTGCTTGCCGTCGGTGCGCAGCTCATAGGCCATATCCTCCACGGTGGTGGAGGTGATGGGGCTATGCTTCTTGGTATAGTCGATCAGGTCGCAGATATCGCCGCCCCAGCCGCCAAGGTCGCCGTTGGTCAAGGCGGCAGCGGCATTGGTCTGCATGGTGTGATAGGAAATGTCCATGCAGCCGAACATATGGACAAAATCCACCTTATCCCCGTTGGGCAGGGTGAACTCCTTCAGGCTGCGCAGCGCCTGAGCGGTGGTGCCGTTGGCGGTATCCTGACTGGCCACGTAATTGGTAAAGTCTGTCTTTTCCTCGCCAGCCAGCATGGTCCAGCTGCCGCTGGTATACTTTTCCACGCCGCAGCGGACATAGTTGATGACCAGACCCACCGCGTCCTCGCCGGTGTGCTCCCTGGCATACGTCTGCGCATAGCCCTCCAGCACCTTCAGGTTCTGAAGAAACGCCTGATACTCCGGCGCGTCCTGTGCCGTCTGCATCCGGGCGGCGTCCGCCGCGGCGACGCTGCCCAAGCAGTCGTCCCCGGCGGAATTGGCATACGCCGCGTCGCCGGCGTTGTCTGCCGTGCCGCCAAAGGCCACGGACGGGAGCACCGTACCGGCCAGCAGCATCAGCGCCAGCAGGCCCGCCAGCCACTTCTTACCCTTTTTCATCATTTCCTGCCTCCTCTATTGCGTTATTTCAGATTCTCAATCAAGTCGTTCAGGCCGTCCCGCATAGCATACAGCTGGTCTATCTGCTGCCCCTCCGGCAGAGGCTCCATGCTGACGAACACATCCCGCCGGACGCCCTGACGGTCCGTGAGCATTCCCACTGCGCCGGGCTCATTGGTGCTGTCTGCGATCTCCAGCTGAAACAGGGGATACTCCCCCTCGTCCAGAACAGCAATGAAGCTGACCAGCTCCGTGCTACCGCTGGAGCTCTGCTCCACCCGGAGACTATCCTCCCATTGGTCAGAAAAGTATAAATCGCCATAGCGGGTGGATATGGTCATCATATCGTTCAGGTCACCGTCCTTCTGGGGTGTGGGCGCCGCTGCGGACGGGTGCTTTCTGGCGCAGCCAGCCGCCAGCAGCAGCACGCACAGTACTGCCAGAGCAGCCGCCGTCAGCCGCCTTGCCGCGTACATTGTTTTCATAGTCTCTTCCTCTCCTTATCTGGAGCCGTCGTGCCGAAACACTGCGCGCACAGTTCCCAGCAGGCACCGGATATCAAACAGCACGGAGCGGCGGCGAATATACTCCATATCGAACAGAATTTTTTCCTCCGGCAGCAGTTCATAGCCGCCGTTGATTTGGGCCCAGCCGGTAATGCCAGGTGTCACCTGCAACCGTTGACTGAAGCCGTGAATATAGGTTTCAAACTCCTGATAGAAGCATGACCGCTCGGGTCGGGGGCCCACCAGGCTCATTTCTCCTTTTAGAACATTCAGCAATTGCGGCAGTTCGTCGATATGCCCGCGCCGCAGCAGGCGGCCCACCCGGGTGCAGCGCACATCGTGGGCCAGGGCCCACTGAGGGCCATTCCGTTCCGCATCCAAACACATGGTGCGGTATTTGTAGATCACAAAAGGCTTTCCGCCTTTTCCCAGGCGTTCTTGGCAAAATATAGCCGGTCCGGGAGAATCTGCCCGGATCACCAGTGTCAGCGCCAGCATCGGGATTCCTAAAATCAACAGCGCCAACACAGATACCATCACATCGAACAGGCGCTTTACCGCCTGATATACCGGCTTGCTTGCAGCAACCAACGGCTCAATGTCATACGTTCTTCGAATGTTGCTCTGCAGGATTTGTTCCATTGGTTATGTACTCTCTCCCTTATCTCCATGCGTCCTCCACTGCCGCAACAGCAAAGAGGCCCGTGTATCCATGTATCATCCATTTTTCATATTGCCCTCTGGCTCAGCGACTTTGTAAAAGCCAGCTCTTCCGCCGCAGCCATAGCCGGCGGAAGAGCTTGCCATCAATTCGGGAATTATGGCAAGCACCGGAATGTCGCAGTACATCCGGGCCAGGCTTTCCTCGTCATGGATGCAGTCATCACACAATTCACGGAGGATCACATAAGATGCGCTAACTACAAGACCAATCAGTGCACCCAGAATCGTGCATAGGGTATAACTGGGAAAAGCCTTCTCCGTGGGGATCACAGCATTGTCCACCACCCGCACGGAACTTCCGTCCACCACTGAGGCAATTCGCGCAGGCAAGACCTGTGCCACCGTGTTCACCAGGCGATATGCCTCCTGGGGATCGGGGCTGGTGGCCGTGATTTTAAACACCTCTGTGGAGTTCACCGCTCCAGCGGAGATCATGTGCGTCAGTTCGTCACAGGTGTAGTTCACCCCGGCTTTATAGGCCACTTCCTCCAGTGTAGACCAGCTGCTCAGAATCACCGCATAGGTATCAACCAGGTTCTGTGCCGCCGACAAATCCGAAGGAGTGATCACATTTCCACCACTGCCCGGCTGGGCGCTGTTATTCACATACATCATCACGTCGGCCTTATACAGAGGCGTGATGCAAAACTGAGCGATGCCAAACGCCGCTGCGGCACACAGCACCACCGTCGTGCCTACCAGCCATATTCGATTCCACAGCGCCTTCAGCAACGTCAGGAAACTGACCTGTAGATATTCTTTGTCATGTTTCATTGAGATGCAAATTCCTTCCCTACGGTCAGGCACCAATTTTGAGGAGCATTTGCCGCACAGCAACGTTGGGCGACTATCCTTTTATTCTTTTCGTAGAGCGTGAAAGCCTACTAAAAGCCTATCCTATAATGTGATTGTCTAATTTTAGCACATTATAAAAGTAGAATCAACTGAATTATTGAAATAAATACAAATTTATTTGTAGAACTACAGTACACATTGGACTGCTGAAAAAAAGAGATATGATCTCATGTGTTAAGGCTGCGTTGACACACGACAACTTTCCAAAAGGAAACTATATCGATTTTAAATAAAAAAACGGAACATAGGACATGACATGTCAGCAATTTTCCTAATTCGTTGACTGGCAGACGGAAGCGGTTTTAGTGGCGGCTTATTTCACCAAAGGAAATGCCGAACAAATACCATATGATAAAAGGTGACTATCTATTTCCCCGATCTTGATCTACACAATGCTTTATGATATTTTTTATGAATCATTCAAGAGCGATTACAGCATCTGTGAAAAGTAACCGTCAAACCTCCCCACGCATATATATGGATGAGACATTAGCTAAAGAGCCTGCCATCCGCAATTCACAGAGGGTAGGCTCTTTCAGAAACTTGAACAATTCGCGTTGCAATTCTTGCTTGTTTTTGGGGGATAATAATTACGACGTTTCTACACCCTCCGAAGGCGGAGAACGTCTGCAGGCATTCTCCTCGAAATCCTTGCTATACTAGTCTATCCGTCCTTTCTCCACACAAAACGATCCACAATGCCGGTATAGCTCTGGATGATCCGGGCGACCTTTACGGAGACATTTTCGGCGGTATAATCGGGCACCGGCGTGCCCAGGTCGCCGTTTTGCTGCATCTGCACCGCCAGGTCGATGGACTGCAGCAGCTGCTCCGTGTGGATGCCGGAGAGGACAAAGCAGCCATTGTCCAGGGCCTCGGGGCGCTCGGTGGAGGTACGGATGCACACCGCCGGGAAGGGCTTGCCCACGGACAGATAAAAGCTCGACTCCTCCGGCAGGGTGCCGCTGTCGGACACAACGCAGAAGGCGTTCATTTGCAGGCAGTTGTAATCATGGAAGCCCAGGGGCTTGTGGGCGATGACCCGCCGGTCCAATGAAAAGCCGCTCTCCTCCAGCCGCTTGCGGCTTCTGGGATGGCAGGAGTACAGCACCGGCATGTCATATTGCGCCGCCATGGCATTGATGGCTGTGAACAAGGAACGGAAATTCTCCTCCGTGTCGATGTTTTCCTCCCGGTGGGCGGAGAGCAGGATGTACTTGCCTTTTTCCAGGCCGAGACGGGCGTGAATGTCGCTTGCCTCGATCTGCGGCAGATTTCTGTGCAGCACCTCCGCCATGGGGCTGCCCACCACGAACGTGCGCTCCTTGGGAACCCCTGCGGCGTTCAGATAACGCCTTGCGTGCTCGGAGTAGCAGAGGTTCACGTCGGAGGTCACATCCACTATGCGGCGGTTGGTCTCCTCCGGCAGGCATTCGTCGAAGCAGCGGTTCCCGGCCTCCATGTGGAAGATGGGAATATGCAGCCGCTTGGCGGCGATGACGGACAGGCAGGAATTTGTGTCGCCCAGCACCAGCACGGCGTCCGGCCTGACCTCCTGCATCAGGGCGTAGCTTTTGGCAATGATCGTGCCGATGGTCTCGCCCAAGTTTGCCCCGACGGCATTCAGGTAATAGTCCGGGGCCCGGAGGCTCAGATCCTCAAAGAACACCTGGTTCAGCTCGTAGTCGTAGTTCTGTCCGGTGTGGACGAGAATCTGCTGAAAATACCGGTCGCAGCATTGGATGGTGGCGGAAAGGCGGATAATCTCCGGCCGCGTGCCCAGGATCGTCATCAGCTTGAGCTTTTCCATTTCAGACCTCCTCATAGAACGTGTCCGGGTGCTGCGGGTCGAAGCACTCGTTGGCCCACATGACCGTCACCAGATCGTCTGTGTCGCTGAGATTCGTGATGCTGTGAGTGTACCCCGGCAGCATGTGGACGGCCTCGATTCGCTCGCCGCTGACCTCGAACTCCAGGACTTCGTCCGAGCCCAGTTTCCTTTCGCGGATCAGGCCATGCCCGGCCACGACGATGAAAAATTCCCACTTGCTGTGGTGCCAGTGCTGGCCCTTGGTGACGCCGGGCTTTGTGATGTTTACGGAGAATTGCCCGCAGCTCCGGGTTTTCAGCAGCTCTGTGAAGCTGCCGCGGGCATCGACATTCATCTTCAGCGGGAACGCCGTCTTTTCAGGCGGCAGATAGGAAAGATAGGTAGAATACAGCTTCTTTTCAAAGCTGCCCGCCGGAATTTCCGGCAGCAGCAGCGTTTCCGGCTGCTGGCGGAAGGAATGTAGCAGCTGGACGATCTCGCCCAGGGTAACGCGGTGCGTCACCGGCACGCGGCAGAAATCCTCGCCGGGAACCGGGGTCAGCCCGTCATAATCGCAGCGGTGCGCCTGGCCGGACAAGGCGGTCAGCAGCTCCGACACAAGATCGTCGATGTAGACCAGCTCCAGCTCCGTTGCCGGGTCGTTGACCGTGACCGACAGGTCGTTGGCAATATTGTGGCAGAACGTGGCCACGGCGGAATTGTAATTCGGGCGGCACCACTTGCCGAATACGTTGGGGAAACGGTAGATCAGCGCTTCCGCGCCGGTCTCGGCGGCGTAGGCCCGCAGCAGCTTTTCACAGGCAAGCTTTGCTTTGCCGTATTCGCTGCCCGCATAGCGCCCGACGAGAGAAGCCTGCGCGGAGCTGGCCAGCATCACGGGGCAGCGGTTGCCCGCGCTTTGCAATGCAGCAAGCAGCGCTTTCAAAGGGCCGGTGTTGCCGGGGAGGTATTCCTCCGCCGTTTTCGGGCGGTTTACCCCTGCCAGATGGAACACAAAATCTGCGGACTCGGCATAAGCGGCAAGCTGCCCCGGTGAATCGTCCCCGCCGTATTCATAGATCTCTTGGACGTCCAGCTCCGGGCGGGTGCGGTCCTTGCCGTCGCGGATGCTCTGAAGCGCCGCCACAAGGTTTTTCCCCACAAAGCCGTGGGTGCCGGTAACAAGAATGTTCATCAGCAGTTTCCTCCGAAGAGCTTCAGCTTTTGCAGCAGCCGCTTCATAGCGTCGAGGTCGAGCCGCTGAGTGTTATGGGAGGTATACGGCTCGATCTGGGACAACTCCGCGTTCCCCTTGGAGAAATAGTTGTCGTAGTTCAGGTCGCGGCTGTCGGCATGGATACGGAAGAAGCCGGGCAGGTCCTCCGCCCGCAGCATTTCCTCCGAGGTCACCAGAACCTCGAAGAGCTTTTCCCCGTGGCGCGTGCCGATGGTCTGCACGCCGAGCTCGGACCGCTTCAGCTCCAGAACAGCCTGTGCCAGCGTCTCGATGGTGGCAGCAGGGGCCTTCTGCACAAACAGGTCGCCCTGCTGGCCGTGCTCGAAGGCATAGAGAACGAGGTCGACCGCATCGCTGAGCGTCATCATGAAGCGGGTCATATTGGGATTTGTGACGGTCAGCGGCTTGCCCTCGTCGATCTGGCCGCAGAACAGCGGAATGACCGAGCCGCGGGAGGCCATGACGTTTCCGTAACGCGTCAGGCAAAGCACAGGGTCGTCCGCCAGCATCTGCTTTGACCGGGCGATGACGTTTTTCTCCATCAGGGCCTTGGACATGCCCATGGCGTTGATGGGATAGGCGGCCTTATCGGTGGAGAGGAAAATTGCCTTTTTCACGCGGTTTTCCACGCAGGCGTCGATGACGTTGTTGGAGCCGATGACGTTGGTCTTGACGGCCTCCATGGGGAAAAACTCGCAGGAGGGCACCTGCTTCAGGGCGGCGGCGTGGAACACATAGTCCACGCCCCGGAAGGCCGGGGCGATGGAGCGGTAGTCCCGCACGTCGCCGATGTAGAACTTGATCTTCTCCGCGCAGGCGGGGCAGGCCAGCTGATAGGCGTGGCGCATGTCGTCCTGCTTTTTTTCGTCCCGGGAGAGGATGCGAATTTCCCGGATATCCGTGGTCAGGAAGCGGTCCAGAACCGCGTGACCGAAGGACCCGGTGCCGCCTGTGATCAGGAGGACGTTACCTGAGAATAAATGCATATGTACAACCCCCCGTTTTCGCACACTTTTCAACAGATATGTGTTCATTACTATGCAAACTGCATTCATTTTCTAAACAACAGAAGTATACCATGCGATATGGCATATTGACAACCCCTATCAGAAATGTGAGATAAGCTACTTTCGATGCAGCGTCTTTGGCTGAGCGGCTACCGTTTCTCGGCGTTCTGCGCACATTTCCATGGCGCCTCGTCTTGTTTTCCTTGTTCCAGCGTTCTTCACCACGCATGCCTATTTGCTCAAAAATTCTAGTCTTAAGGAGCCCTGCTCCCGGGGCGTAATAGCTCCGGGAGCAGGGCTCCTTAAATTGTGTTGTAACGAGGTTATATATTTTGAAATAGCTTTGGGTCAGGAATCAGCGGCGGGGCGGCTCGTCGTCGCTGGCATCCTGCGCCGGCGCTGCCGCTCGGCCCAAACGTCGGCGGAGTCTGATCACATCCAGGTTTGTCAGCGCCACCGGATGCCAACGGTTCAGCAGCGCCGCCGTGATCCCGGGTCCCCACCCGTATTCCGTATATCGACGCAAGTCCTCCAGAAACTCCGGTGTCAGCTCTGGAGCATCCTCGGTCTGCATGAAGGGTCACCTTCGTTCGTTTTTTGTTGTTACGGTTTTGCGGTGTTAATAAGCTTTGATGGAGGTTTCAGCTGTCTGGGTCTCCACCAGCTTCCCCGCAGAGTTATACACATAGGCCGTGACCACTACCTGGTACACATGGCCGTGAGTGATGTTGCAGGACGTCGCAAGTGTAATGTCATCATACGTAACAGTATCCTCCCAACGCGCATATTCCACGTTGCTGCGCTTCAGGACCATGACCAAATTAACGGTGTATCCCTTGTACGCACGGGTAGTTCCCCGGCAATAAGCAGCACCATTTTCAAAATACAAATCAGCAGATATTTGTGAAATACCAATGTACTGTAGTACGATCTCATCCTCCGTCGCAGCATAGGCCTGCACCGGAACAGATACCGCCAGGCAAAGCGCGGCCATGACGGCGCACATAAAGGAAACCAGTTTCTTCTTCATGTCTTCTCTCCTGTCTGTCATTTTTCTGCAATAAGGGTCCTGACTGTCCGTCAGGACAAAACGATGCTCTGGGCAATTCTCAGGGCAGTCTCTGTGGAGATGTTATCGCCATAAAGCATGACGATGCAATTGGATTCCGGATACATCCAGGTAAGCTGGATACTTCCTTCTCTCTGGATTACTGTGGCAAGTGTGTTCTGCACGGAAACCTGGTATACCTGGTCAGCTTCCGTATCAACTTTGAAAATACCTGCGTCGGAGAAATTCATTACCTGAATTTTAACACTTTGCTCTAAGCCATCGCTTAGTTCGATATAGAGTTGTGAAGTCATTCTATTGGCCGTCCTACTTTCCACCAGCTCATATCCCTCCGGCAGCCAGCCCACTTCGATGCCCTGATACTGAACACCTCCTTCCGTTTGGTTGAATCGGTACTCCGCATGATCGCCGAAGGTTGCCACAGCCCACCGCAGCGCGTCGCTGCGGAAAACGGGTGACACGGCGAACGCAGCCGTCAGGCAGGAAATGACCAGCAGCATAACGACCGCCGCCTTGCTGAGGATCCGCGACGCCGTCCGGGCTGCGGCGCGGGCGTGGCCCCGCCTTACCTGCCGGGAGATCGTCCGCAGACACCGGCGCTTCGCCGTCTCGGAGGGGCCGCCCTCCTGCGCTTTCAGCGCCTGGTTTTCCTCCTGGTACTGCTGCCCCTGATGCTGTGCAACACTGTGCATCAGCAGCCGGAACAATGCATCATTATACTGCTCATACAGCATTTCCTGCTTTGTCATGCTGGTACCTCCTCAAATCCCTCTACACTAATAGAACTGTTGAAACGGCAAAATGCAACAGTTTTTCTAAATTTTTTCCAAAAATATTTTCTTCCATGGAAGCACTATTGTCAAGATGCGATTTTTTTGCTATAATTTTTCTCAGTTTTTATTGCTTTTCTGAAAAGGGGAGAATACCGAATGATTCCCATCTGCATTCAGACCATAGAGAATGATGATGACCGGGATTTTATGGAGTGGCTGTTTTTGGAATACCATCCGCTCATGTACGCAACCATTCGGAAGGTCATACATGACCAATGGACGTGCGAGGATGTGCTGCAGGAGTCTGTCAGAAAATTCATCGACCATATTCCCCAGCTGCGGGAGATGGACGCGGCCTCCCGCACCAACTACATCGTTGTGGCGTGCCGGTATAATGCCATTGAGGAGGAAAAGCGTCAGCGCAGAGCCCCCTTCCCTGTGGGGAATGGGGTGATCGACATTGCCTCCCGGGATGCAGAGAATCCGGAACGGCAGATCCTGCTTTTGGACGATGCCGATGTGCTTTGGCGGGTCTGGCCGCAGCTGGATTCGCGGACGCGGCAGCTGCTGGAGGACAAATATGTCCTGAACATGAGCGATGCAGAGATTGCCTCTGCCCTGGGCGTCAAGCCCAGCAGTGTGCGGATGCTGCTGACAAGGGCCAGGAGCAAGGCGCGTAAGGCGATAGAGAAGAAAATGTGAACAAAATTAAGCCTCATATATAAGACAGGTAAGCTGTTATACCCGTCTTATATATGAGGCATTTTTGTGGTAAGAGGGACTCCGTTTTTGGCGGTCAGCCCCGTCATGCGGCTGAAGCTGTCGTAGGTGTAGTTGGCGGAGATGGCACCCTCCGTCGCCTTGGTCAGCCGGTTGTCCTTGTCATAGGCATAGGTGCTGCTTGCTGTCCGGACGTGGCCGTCTTTTGACGGCCACGTCCGTTATTGGCTTGGGCGAGGACTTACGTTACTTCCCGTTTTCCTGAGTCATGGAACGGGCTTTCTTCTCCATTGCCTTCTGCCGCTTAATCTGTGAGCGCATCTTTTGCCGTTTTCTTACGCTGGGAAGCTCCTGAATATTAATGTATATCAGCAGCACTGCGAATAAGAGAGCAAAACCACCCATACTGAACGTAAGTATCCGAACAAGTACAGAGTCCAAGTTGTACGCATCTACAGAGCCAACCACAGCGCCATCAATCTCTGCTGTAATGACGCAAGGGTCCAGCCGTCCCCAGGGAAGCGGGAACTTATCATACACATAGATGTGGATTGTTTGTCCAATCGCGTCTTTTTCGCAAAGAACGGCATACACATCATCCGGAAGATTGTACACTACGCCATCCGTGGATTCCATTTTTCCATGAGAAGAACAATAGCTGCGGCTTGTCCACAGCTGACGGATCGTTACCGTTTGATAGTGCGAGTTTTCCGACGTGCTCTGTTGTGTTTCGTTTATGTTGCCTATAGTAAAGAAAAAGAATATAACGAGAAATCCCATTATCGTCAGACAATCTCTTACAGTAAAGGATTGCCGCTTCTTTTTTTTCGACATCTATCTCTCACCTATACGCTCGATAAATAGCATTTCCGGCTTTGCGGCTACCCCAAAACGTCATGCTATATGCAAAGCCAACACCAAACCCGCTAATAGCCGAAGCGGCTACTCTCTTTACATCGGACCGGAGCGCATTTTTCACTACCTTGGTTACGGGTTTTCCAGCTGATATTTTGTCCATCGCTTTTTTTGCGGTTCCTAGTATACGTCCTGACAGTTTATCCATTTTCGTGCTGTTAAATCCAGGATCTAAAACGCTGTTCAAAGCTCCAAACCCAGCCGCTAATGTGGCATCTAAAATTAGCTCACCAAATGATACTTTCTTGCCAGACGTTGTGTTATCATAAATGGAACCAACAAACCCTGTAACCGCACCAATAATTGCGGAAGCGGTTCTTCCAACATTCAATCCACCAAGCCCACCACACAAGCCGGCTACCAGATAATCGGTGACTGATGCGTCCTTTCCCTCGAGTTTACTAGATATAAATGTCGTCGCAACACCTACTGCGGCGCCAATAACAAAGTCCCACAGGTCCCCGCCATCATCTTTTCTGCTGACTGGGTCATTATCGCAGTAGGCAAAGAGATTCTTATCCCAGTTGGCTTTGTCCGGGGAAGCTCCAAGGACATCCGCGGTATCCGCGTTGATAAACCTTCCCCAAACCGGGTTATAGTACCGGCTGGTGAGGTAGTACAGGC